>TARA_R110002072_G_scaffold15856_6_pt1 | contig 10266 bp, 9 predicted proteins | sample TARA_R110002072 | Tara Oceans TARA_R110002072 (sample SAMEA4397118) | marine metagenome | biome: Polar Biome; feature: [SRF] surface water layer (ENVO:00010504); material: water (ENVO:00002006), including particulate matter (ENVO:01000060) such as... | depth 5 m | reverse complement strand
GAGCCGGAGGCGGGCGGCGAGCGCCATGAGCCGCACGAGCCGCCGCGCGAACACCTGCCAAGCAAGCTGTTCGAGAAGAGCAAGCAGGTTCATAACAAGCGGATCGACGGGCGCTTTCGCCGCTTTAAATGGGCGATGATGCTCGTCACGCTGGCGATCTATTACGTTACGCCCTGGATCCGCTGGGATCGCGGACCCTATGCGCCCGACCAGGCGGTGCTCATCGATCTCGCCAACCGCCGCTTCTATATGTTCGGCATCGAGATCTGGCCGCACGAGTTCTATTTCATCGCAGGGCTGTTGATCATGGCGGGCCTTGGCCTGTTCCTGGTGACCAGCGCAGTTGGCCGCGCATGGTGCGGCTATGCCTGTCCTCAGACCGTCTGGACCGATCTGTTCCAGCATGTCGATCGTCTGGTCGATGGCGATCGCAACGCGCGCATCCGGCTCGACGCCGCGCCCTGGGGTCCGAAGAAGGCCGCCAAACGCGGGTTCAAATGGTCGCTCTATCTGGCGATCAGCTTCGTCACCGGCGGCGCATGGATCCTGTATTTCGCCGACGCGCCGACGCTGTTCGGGAATTTCTTCGCCGGCGAAGCGCCCCCGGTCGCCTACATCACCGTGGCCATCCTGACCTTCACCACCTTCGCGCTGGGCGGCTTCATGCGCGAGCAGGTGTGCATCTACATGTGCCCCTGGCCGCGCATCCAGACCGCGATGCTCGACGAGAAATCGCTGGTGGTCACCTACAAGGACTGGCGCGGCGAACCGCGCGGAAGCGTCAAGAAGGCGCAGAAGGACCCCGAGCATTTCGGCGACTGCATCGATTGCAACCTGTGCGTGGCGGTCTGCCCGACCGGCATCGACATCCGCGAAGGGCCGCAGATCGGCTGCATCACCTGCGCGCTGTGCATCGACGCCTGTGACAAGGTGATGGCCGATATCGGTCGCCCGCGCGGACTAATCGATTACGCCACGCTCGACGATTGCGAGCGCGAGGCCAGGGGCGAGGAGCCGCGTCCGATCTGGAAGACGCTGCTGCGACCGCGCACGATCGCGTATTTCCTCATCTGGGGATCGATCGGGCTGGCGCTGTTGTTCGCGCTCGGGGTGCGCAGCCACACCGAACTCACGGCCTCGCCCGATCGCAATCCGCCCTTCATGCTGATGAGCGACGGCTCGGTGCGCAATTCCTACACGCTCCGGCTGCGCAATATGGAAAGCCGCCCGCGCGACATGGAGATCGCGGTCGAGGGGCTGCCCGGCGCATTGATGTGGTCCGATACGATCCGCCGAGACGATGCCGCCGCGAGCCAGACCGTCACCGTTGCCGCCGACCAGATCGAGACGGTGCGCGCCTATGTCGTGGTGCCGGAGGGGACCCCGGCGCAGGACTTCGCATTCCGGGTGACCTCGCTCGACGAGCAGCGCGAGACCGATACCGCCGAAGCGCGCTTCTCGGCGCCGGGAGACGAATGATGAAGCGCGAGTTCACCGGTCGCCACATGACCGCAGTCCTGGTGGGCGGGTTCGGGATCGTGGTCGCGGTCAATCTGTACATGGCGAGCCTGGCGACCGCGGGTTTCGGCGGCGTGGTGGTGAAGAACTCCTATGTTGCCAGCCAGAAGTTCAACACCTGGCTGGAAGCGGCGCGCGAACAGGAGTCGCTTGGATGGTCCGCCAGCGTCGAACGCGGCGACGATGGACGCTTGCTTGTCTTGACCCAAGGGGTGCCGGCCGGAGCGACGGTCTCGGCCGAACTGCGCCGTCCTTTGGGGGATGCGGAGACGACCGGTCTGGATTTCGAGGCGGCGGGCGAGGGGGTATTCGTTTCCACAGATCCGCTGGCTGAAGGCCGCTGGATCGTGCGGGTCGCGATCGAGAATGCCGACCGGCAATGGGTCGACGAAAGCCGGGTCGAATGAACGCGCCCACGATCCTGAGCGTCCCCGAAGAAACCGGGTTCACCGACACGCGCTTCACCGTCCCGGACATGCGCTGCGCCGGGTGTATCGCCAAGATCGAGCGCGGCCTCGCCGAAGTCGAGGGCATCGAGGCGGCGCGAGTGAATTTCTCGGCCAAGCGGGTTGCGGTCCGCCACTCCCGAGCGCTCGACGAACAGGCGTTGCTGGGCGCGCTGCGCCAGCTGGGCTTCGAGGCGCAGGCGGCGGCAGACAATCCGCTGGCGCAGGACGACCGCGAGACCAAGATGCTGCTCCGCGCTCTCGCAGTGGCCGGGTTCGGCATGATGAACATCATGCTGCTGTCGGTCAGCATCTGGTCCGGTCTGGGCGGGGTTACGCGCGAGCTGTTCCACTGGCTGTCGGCGCTGATTGCCCTGCCGGTCGTGGCCTATGCCGGTCGGCCCTTCTTCGCTTCCGCCCTCATGGCACTGCGCTACGGTCGTACCAATATGGACGTCCCGATCTCGATCGGCGTGATCCTCGCGACCGGCCTCAGTCTCCACGAAACGGTGGTGGGTGGGGAACACGCCTATTTCGACGGCGCCGTGATGCTGCTGTTCTTTCTGCTCGCGGGGCGCGCGCTCGATGCGACCATGCGCAACCGGACCCGGGCAGGGATCGGCGCGCTGCTTGGCCGGATGGGGCGCAGCGCCGGAGTGATCCAGCCTGGCGGCACCATCGTCCGGATCGAAGCGGACCGGCTCGAACCCGGGATGGTCATGCTTGTCGCTGTCGGCGAGGCACTGGCGGCGGACGGCGTCATCGAACAGGGCCGCGGCACGATCGACAATGCGATGCTGACCGGGGAAAGCGTTCCCGAACAGGCCGGGACAGGCGACACGATCTTTGCCGGTGCGATCAATCTGCTCGACCCGATCCACGTGCGGGTGACCGCCGTGGCGGACGAGACCGTCCTTGCCGGCATCGCCCGGCTCATGGACGAGGCAGGCCAATCGCGCAGCCGTTATGTCCGCATCGCCGATCGCGCCTCACGTCTTTATGCCCCGGTGGTGCATTCGCTCGCCGCGCTGTCGTTCGTCGGCTGGATGGTCGCCGGGGCGGGCTGGCACCAGTCGCTGGTGGTCGCGATCGCAGTTCTGATCATCACCTGTCCCTGCGCCATGGGGCTGGCGGTTCCTGCCGCACAGGTGGTCGCCTCGGGTGCCTTGATCCGCAAGGGGCTGCTGGTGAAGGACGGCAGCGCGCTGGAGCGCCTCGCCGAGGTCGACACCGCACTGTTCGACAAGACAGGAACGCTGACGCTGGGAGAGCTGCGCGCTGATGTCGCTGGCCTCGACGAGGAAGCAAAGAGCATCGCGCTGGCGCTGGCGCAGCAGAGTCGTCATCCGCTCAGCATCGGTCTCGCCAAATCTCTGACCTCCATGCGGGTTTCGCCGGCGGAACTGTCGGACGTCCGGGAGATCGGCGGCGAAGGCCTTACCGGGCGCTGGGGCGAGATCCGCGTTGCGCTGGAGCGCCCCGCCGCGGCAACCGCGCGGACCAGCGTGGCCCTGCGTGTCGGACAAGCCAGTTGGACCATCGGCTTCGAGGACCAATTGCGTCCCGACGCCAAAACCACCTTGTACTCGCTCCAGGCGCTTGGCCTGCGCCCGGCCATCGTCTCGGGAGACGACCCGGTCGCGGTTGCAGAGGTCGCAGGCGAGCTCGGCATCGAGGGCAACGGATCGATGACGCCGGCGGAAAAGCTGGCCCTGCTCGAAGACCTCAAGCGGGCAGGGCATCGCCCGCTGATGGTCGGCGACGGGCTCAACGACGGCCCGGCGCTTGCCGCCGCGCATGCCTCGATCGCACCCGGCACCGCCAGCGACGCCAGCCGACAGGCGGCCGACGCGGTATTTATTGGCGAGAACCTCATGCCGGTCGCGCTGGCGGTGCAGGTCGCGCGGCGGACGATGGCGATCGTGCGGCAGAATTTCGGCTTTGCCATCGGCTACAATATTCTCGCCGTACCGCTGGCGGTTTCTGGTCTGGTCACGCCGCTGATCGCGGCCGTCGCCATGTCGCTCAGCTCGCTGGTGGTGGTCGGAAATTCGCTGCGGCTTGCAAGCGCCGCAAATGCGCCGCCCGTATGAACGTTCTCGTTTTCCTGATCCCGATCGCCCTGGGCATGGGCGGCGCAGGCCTGGCGTTCTTTTTCTGGGCAATGCGAAATGGCCAGTTCGAGGATCTCGATGGCGCCGCAAACCGCGTGTTGATCGACGAGGAAGAGGAGCCGGATTGAGCCTGGATTGATCCAGCGCAATGACCCGGCAGCGCCCGTGCGTTCAACAGGGGGCATGTGGCCCTATTATCCAGACCTGCTCGCAACGCCCGTCCCGCGCTATACCAGCTTCCCGACTGCGGCGGAATTCGGTGACATCGATCCCGCTGCCTATCGAACGGCTTTGGAGAGCGTGGCTGGGGATGTGTCGCTCTATGTCCATATCCCGTTCTGCGAGAAGATCTGTTTCTACTGCGGCTGCCACACCGGCGCGGTGGGCCGCAGGAGCAGGCTCGAATCCTATCTCGCCGCGCTGCACAGCGAGATCGAAACCGTGGCAGCGCTCTTGCCTGCGGGCACCCGGATCGGACGTGTCGCTTTCGGCGGGGGCAGCCCCAATGCGATCGCGCCGGGGGATTTCACCCGGCTGGTCGAAGCCCTGACGCTTCGCTTCGCTATCTCCGACCCGGTCCTATCCATCGAACTCGATCCGCGAACCATGAGCCCGGAATGGGCCGATACGATCGCCGCGAGCGGGATCGAGCGCGCCAGCCTGGGAGTGCAGACCTTCGCGCCGCATTGCCAGGCGGCGATCGGCCGGATTCAGTCGGAGGATCTGATCCTGCGAACTACCGATTGGTTGAGAGCCGCCGGGGTGACCTCGCTCAATTTCGACCTGATGTATGGATTGCCCGGCCAAACCCGCGAGGATCTGCTCGACAGTCTGCAGCGCACGCGGGTGCTGGGCGCCGACCGTATCGCTCTGTTCGGCTATGCCCACGTGCCCCATATCGTGCCGCGCCAGCGGGTCATCGATGTTAGCGACATGCCGGGCCAGGCGGAGCGGTTCGCAATGGCCAAGCTGGGTTTTTCTTTCCTGTGTACGCATGGATATACCCCGGTGGGCTTCGACCATTTCGCGCGGCCGGGCGGCGATCCGCTGGCGGAGGCCGCGCTGGGGGGGACCCTGCATCGCAATTTCCAGGGCTTTACCGATGACGATGCGCCCAACGTGATCGGACTGGGCGCTTCGGCGATCAGTTCCTTCCCCACTCTTCTGGCGCAGAATGAAAAGAACAGCGGTCGCTACCGGATGATGGCGTCGCAGGGCCGCCTTGCCGCCGTGCGGGGGATTGCCCGGTCGAGCGATGATCGCAGGCGCGCCAGGATTATCGAGAGCCTGCTGTGCTCGGGTATGGCGGCTGTTCCGCCCGTGCTCCTGTCGCAAGTCGGCGATGGCCTGGCGCCCTTTCTCGAACGGAACCTGGCTTCGCTGAGCGGCGAGCATGTCGCAATCACCGGCGAGGGCCTGCCTTATGCGAGGACCATTGCGGCCCTGTTCGATCCCTATCGCGGAGAGTCGAAGCGCCGGTTCAGTTCCGCGGTCTGAGCCCCGGCACTGCTGGCGAAAACGCGCCGTCCCTCCCGCTCGGGGGCGCTTGCAATCCGGCCGAAGTCAGTCCCGGTGTGTTCAGGCGACCGCCAGAGCGCTCCCCCGGGTCCGGTTCGTGGCAGACAAAGAAAAACCCCGCAAATCCAGCGATTTGCGAGGTTTTCGAATGGTGGGCGTAGAGAGAGTTGAACTCCCGGCCCCTGCGATGTCAACACAGTGCTCTACCACTGAGCTATACGCCCACTATATCGAGTGTATCATGACCCGCTGAGGATCATGCGACAGGCGCGCGCTTTAGCGAGAGGTCCCTGCGCGCGCAAGAGGTCATTCGCGCGATTTCCGGGCCTGTTCGCAAAATCGTGCCTAGAGGATCGCCGAGATCCGGTCTTCGAGCACGCGCTCGACCTCCAGCACCAGATCCTTGAGGTGGAAGGGCTTTGACAGGACCTTGGCGTTTGGCTGTTCGCGGCTGGCCTTGAGCGTCACCGCGGCGAAGCCGGTGATGAACATAACCTTCGTGTCCGCGCTGATCTCGTTGCAGCGCTGCGCCAGCTCGATCCCGTCCATTTCGGGCATGACGATATCGGACAGCAGCAGATCGTAATGCTTTGAATGGAGCAGGGGCAGGGCCGCGGTTCCGCGATCGACCGCGTCGACTGCGAAGCCGGCCTGCTCCAGCGCGCGCACCAGATAGGACCGCATGGCATCGTCGTCTTCGGCGAGAAGGATTTGGGCACGATGAAAATCTGTCATGGCGCATCCCATAGGCCATTCTCCTTAAGAAAGCCTTGGAAGATCCGGACCTGTCCACGGCTGGAACAAGCCGATCGGAGGGAATGGTTTTGACTTGCGCGCCTGTTCCGTTCAGCACTCGGGGATGGCGTCTTCGAGGACCATCGCTTGGCCGACATCCGGCACACATGAGGGCGGTTGCATACCCGGGACGCAGGACCCCGCTTTCACCCTGCATATTCCCGAGCGGCTGACGCTGCCGATCGTAATCGCGGCGCCGCATGGCGGACGCCATTACCCTCCCGGCATCGACGCCGCCATGCGCGAAGCCAAATGGTCGCAGCTGCGGCTCGAGGACCGGCTGGTCGACCGGCTGGCGCGCGAGGTAGCCGCAGCCAGCGGAGCGGCGCTGCTGGTGGCGCATGCGCCGCGTGCGCTGCTCGACCTCAACCGCGCCCCCGACGATATCGACTGGTCGATGGTGCGGGGCGCACCCCGCGCGAACCACGCCGCCAGCGCTGCCAATCGCCGCTCGCGCAGCGGGCTTGGGCTGGTTCCACGGCGTCTTCCGGGACTGGGCGAGATTTGGCGTGAAGCGCTCACGCCCGCAGCGCTGACCGAGCGGATCGACAGCATCCATCAGCCGTATCACGGGGCATTGGGCGGCGCGCTCGATCAGGTTCGCGAGCAATGGGGTGCGGTCCTGCTGCTCGATCTGCATTCCATGCCGCCGCTGAAACCGCGTAGCGGACAGGACCGCGCGGCCGAATTCGTCATCGGCGATCGCTTCGGCGCGTCCTGCGACGACCTGCTGTCCGCCACCGCGTTGCGGCATCTTTCGGCGGCGGAGCGGCGGGTGGCGCACAACCGGCCCTATGCCGGCGGCTATGTCCTCGAGCGCCACGGCTCGCCGCGCCGCGGGATTCATGCGCTCCAGCTGGAGGTGTGCCGCACCGCCTATCTCGACGCAGGTTTGCGCGATGCCGGGCCGCGGTTCCCCGGGATGGTGCGGCTGCTGTCTGGGCTGGTGCGGGCGCTTGCCACCGAGACCGCCGCGCTGGGCGCCGACGGCAGGATGCGCCACGCGGCAGAGTAGACGCTGGGTCCCAAAAAAAACCACCTCGCGCGAGATGCACGAGGTGGCCAAGGTTCAGGGAGGAGGTGCATTTTCATGCACCCAGCCGGGCAAGCCATGAGGGGGATGCCGCCCGGCATGGCCAAGATGGAATTGCCATCGGCCGGTTTCAAGTGGTCGGCAGGAAAGCGGATAAGCGGGGGCGCCCGGTCGGCGCACGCCCGCCTCATCCTGTCGCATCCGCTTGTGCGTCAGCAGCAGGGGGGAGGCGGGCGCTCGGCTTAGTTGACGCTTTGCGGAGCAGGCGCGGCCGCGGCGACCGGAGCCGTCCCCTGCTGCACCTGGCGCGAGAAGATCGTGCGCATCAGGTCGAGCGAGAAGATATGGGCGTGGATCAGCAGCATCAGCCCGTTCTGGTTCCAGGTGCGCAGCTGATCGCCGCGAACCTCGAGCAGCTTCTCCTGATTGACCATCTGGAAGCCGCGATAGATGTAGGGCTTGTCCGGGTTGTCCTGCTGCTGGATCGAAATTTCGCCATCCATCAGTAGATCGTGCTTTTTGAGCTCGTCGATGAAGGCCTTGGTGCGCTGGCCCGACTGTTCGAACTGCTCGCAGAATTCGAGGATGCGCTTGGTGTTGTCCGAAGCCTGGCCTTCGTCATTGAACAGCGCCTCGCCTTCCTCGAACTCGCCGATGGCTTCGCTGGTCGGGTCAAAGCAGAGCGAAAGCTCGTCCTTGTCCTGCTGCAGCTTGGCCAGCATGAAGGGATAGCGGCGGATATAGGCCGGCAGATAGACGGGTTCGTTGATCTTGCCCTTTTCGTCGATGAAGGTGTTGACGCCCTCGTTCATGCCCATCAGCGCCAGCGGCAGCGGATTGTCGCCCGAGGAAAAGACGATCGGATAATTGCGCTGCGCCTGGACGAATTCGTCCACCGTCAGCGGGATTGCGTGCGCCTTCTTCATGAAATCCGCGCTGTCGAGCGACCGCGTGCGCCATTTCTGGTGATCGCGGCTGTTGAGCGGCATGAGGTCGTTGTAGAACAGGGGCAGGCTGGGCTGCGGCGCGCTGGCCATGGAGCGTCTCCGGATCGAGCTGGAATGTCGTTTGCACATCCGGGGCGGGCCCGGAACGCGCGTGGAAAAGCGCGCTTTAGGCGTTGCCGTTCGCGCGTGCAACCCGGACCAGCTTGCCCGGATTGAGGATGCCGTCCGGATCGAGCGCTTGCTTCACCGCGCGCATCATCGCCAACGACACCGGATCGCCGAGCCGCTCCAACTCGTCCAGTTTGACCTGCCCGATCCCGTGCTCGGCGCTGATCGAACCGCCCCATCGGGTGACGAGATCGTGGACGAAGCGGCTGATCGCCTTGCCCTGCTCGCGCTCCCATTCGCCGCGCACCGCGCCAGGCGGTGCGAGGACATGGAAATGGACATTGCCGTCGCCAAGGTGACCGAAGGCGATAGCGCTTGTGCCGGGAAAGCAGGTTTCGACCTCGGGGATGACAGCCTCGACGAAATCGGCCATGCGCGCCACGGGCACCGCAATATCGTGCTGCATCGCCGGCCCGATCGCACGCTCCGCTGGCGCAATCGAATCGCGCAGCAGCCAGAACGCCTCCGCCTGCGTCTCACTGGCGGCGATCGTGGCATCCTTGATCAAGCCGCGATCGAGTGCCTTGGCCAGCAGGCTTTCCGCCAGCGGCTGAAGCCGGTCCTCCTCGCCCGCTTCTGCGACCAGTTCGATCAGCGCATGCCAGGCATGTTCGCCCTGCAGTGGCGCGCGTGCGTCGGGAAGATGGTCGAGAACCGCGGCGAGCGAATGCGCCGGGATCACCTCGAAACCCTCGAGCTGGTCTTCCGCTTCGGATTGCGCCTGGAGCAGGAGCTTTCTCGCCTGCGCGATCGTGCCGAGGCCGGCCCAGATCACGAGCCGACCGCCGGTCTCGGGCAGCAGGCGCAAATTCGCCGCGGTGACGATGCCCAGCGTGCCCTCCGACCCGATCAGCATCTGCTTGAGGTCGAAGCCGCGATTGTCCTTCTTGAGCGGCGTCAGCGAATCGAAGACGCTGCCATCGGCGAGAACGGCTTCCAGCCCCAGCACCTGCGCGCGCATCGTGCCGTGGCGCAGCACCTGCGTTCCGCCGGCATTGGTGGACACCAGCCCCCCTATCGTGGCCGAGCCCTTGCCGCCCAGCGTGAGCGGGAAGCGCAGCTGGGCCGCTTCCGCTGCCTCGTGCAGGTCCTGAAGGATGACGCCTGCCTCGCACACGATCTCTCTGGCTTCGCAGTCGAGCATGCGGACCGCATCCATCCGCCTCAGGCTGAGCAGCAAAGCTCCTCCGCTCGCGTCGGGGGTCGCGCCGCCGGACATGCCGCTGTTGCCGCCCTGTGCCACGATCGGAACGCCGTGCCGGGCACACAATTTCACCAGCGCGCTCACTTCGAGCGTGGTGCGCGGCGAGGCGAGGCCGAGAGCGGCACCCGTGTAGCGACCGCGCCAGTCGGTCAGCCAGGGCTCGAGCAGATCGGGATCGCGGGTGAAGCCGCGCTGGCCCAGCAATTCGGCGGCGGAGGCAAGAAACGTTCGATTCGCGTCGGGTTCGGGGGCCATGGTGGCCCCATGCCACATCCGCAGCTTTGCCCGCCACCATTTGTCCCGGCCCTTGTCATAACCCGCTGGGGGATTAAGCCGCTATTCAAGCAGGGGAGGGCACCAGCGGATTTCATCGACCGCGCGCCGCAACCGTGGCCGTCAGGGAGCATCGTCCGATTTCGCAATGAATTCGCTTGCCGCCATCCTCGCGTCCTTCGGGCTGCTGTTTCCCGTTGCGAGCGCTCCCTTTCATCCGGATGCGCTGGAAAAGGCGGATCGGCAGTTG
>TARA_R110002072_G_scaffold241027_5_pt1 | contig 10267 bp, 11 predicted proteins | sample TARA_R110002072 | Tara Oceans TARA_R110002072 (sample SAMEA4397118) | marine metagenome | biome: Polar Biome; feature: [SRF] surface water layer (ENVO:00010504); material: water (ENVO:00002006), including particulate matter (ENVO:01000060) such as... | depth 5 m | reverse complement strand
TCAGTTGGCCAGTGGTCCAGCGACTCAGTGGTCCTGTGGCTCAGTGCTCCAGCAACTCAGCTGGCAGTGGCACCGCGCGGTGGCTCAGCGCGCAGTGGCACCGCGCGGTGGCTCAGCGGCTGAGCGCCGTCGCCGCTATCCCTTGGCGAACGCCTCTTCGACCGACGCACAAAGGATGTGCACGCAGACGAGGTGGCTCTCTTGGATGCGCGCGGTATTGCTCGAAGGCACCTGCACCGCGACCTCCGCGTGCTCGACACACGCACCGCGCTTCTCCCCGCACAGCAACGCGGTCGCGATTCCCATTTGCTTGGCTTGCTGCATGGCGAGCAAGACGTTCTTGCTGCCGCCGGACGTCGTGATGCCAATCAGCAGGTCGCCGGACTTGCCGACCGCTTCGACCTCGCGACGGAAGACGTGCTCGAAGCCGGCGTCGTTGCCGATCGCCGTCAGGGTCGGCACCTGGTGGCCGAGGGCCATCGCGGCGTAGCCCGGACGATCCTTGTGCTCAAACCAACCAACCAGTTCGCCGGCCGCGTGGGCCGCGTCACAAGAACTGCCGCCGTTGCCGCAGAACATGATCTTGCCACCAGCGCGAAGCGTGCGGACGGCCAGGTCACATAGCTGCGAAAGTGACGGCGTGCACTCCTCCAGGAAGCGCTGCTTGGTCGCGATGCTGTCTTCAATCGTGCTGCGGATCTTGCTGTCGTGCATTTCTGCCCGCGGACCTTACCGCGGCATCAGTCGCCGTGCACGGCTGCAAGCGCCGCAGACACGTCTGGTTTGTGACCAGCTGCGGTCAAGGCATCGCCAAAGGCCGCCAAAGCCCGCAGCACGTTCTCCAAACGCGCCCCGTGGCCCATCAGGCCGACCCGAAAGACCTTGCCGGCGAGCGACCCCAGGCCGCCCCCCACTTCGATGTGATGCTGCTGCCGGAGATGCTTGCGGAAGGCCGCGTCGTCGATGCCATCGGGGTAGCACACCGGAGTCAACATCGGCGTGGCCTGATCGACCGGCACGAGCGGCTTGAGCCCGAGCGGCTCGAGACCGCGACGGAACGCCGCCGACACTTCACGATGTCGCGCGTAGCGCGCCGGCAGGCCTTCGGACTCGATCTCCTCGAGCGAAGCGACCAGCGCATAGATCATACTGATCGGCGCGGTGTAGTGGTAAGCGCGCTCGGTTCCGAAGTAGCCGTTGAGCAACTTGGTGTCGAAGTAGAACGGCACCGGATGGGATCGCGCGTGCACCCGTTCGAGCGCACGCTTGGAGAACGTCACGGGAGCCAAGCCGGGCGGCACCGACAAGCACTTCTGCGTGCCACTGAACGCGGCGTCGACCCCAATCTCGTCGTAATCGAGCGGCACACCGCCAATGCTGGTCACGCAATCGACCGCGAACAATGCGCCCGCGTCACGGGCCGCCTTGGCGATCGGGCGCAGGTCCGTCAGCACACCAGTGCTGGTCTCTGCATGCACGACGACACACAGTCTTGTTGGACCAGCTTGGATTGCCTTCTGCATCGCGTCGGGATCCAACGACTGTCCGAACTCGACAACGACCTCGACCGGGTCGCCACCAGCTCGCCGAACGGCATCCGCGAAGCGCATGCCGAAGACCCCGTGCACGCCGACGACGACCCGGTCGCCAGGCTCGACCAGGTTAGACACGATCGCCTCCATGCCAGCCGAGCCCGTGCCCGCCAATGGTAGAGTCAGCGCGTTCTCGGTCCCGAACAGGCGCCGCAGACCAGCTTGCGCATAGTCCAACAGCGGCACGAAGTCGGGATCGAGGTGACCGAGCAGCGGCTTCGACTGCGCCCGCCGAACGTGCGGACTACTGGGAGAAGGGCCGGGGCCCAACAACAGGATCTCGGGAGGTTCCAACATGACTCAGATGCATAGACGGGCCCAATTCGACCGTGCCGATTCGACCGACCGATTCGAGCGCACCGATTCGGGCTTCTAGAACGGTTTGGTCTGCGCCAGCCAGACGGCCGCTGCGCCAGCTGCGATCGCTAGCAACAAGCCGAGCATGCGTGGCACCATGCCCTTGCGGACCAGCACCGGCAATGCAGCCAAGAACACCCAACAGCCGATCTTGGCGTAGAGCCAGTTGCCCCAGTCGACGCTCGGATCCTTGTGAACCGTGCCGACGCCGGCGACGACCATGATCAGCAACGCGATGCCGTGCAGCACCATCGGCAACTTGCCTTTGGCATTCGCTGGGGCCAGCAGCACGCCACCAAGACTCAGGAATAGCAACAAGGCACCAACAGCGTGCAAGACACGATAGATCTCAGGACTCATTGCGTGCGATTATGAAGGGCAAGCCGCACTGGCACCCTTTCCTTTTCTGAGTCAGAGCACTTTGACGACTTCCAGCTCGCACCCAGCGATCGCCAAAATCCGCGCAGACCTGCGCCAACGCCCGCTCGTGGCATCGCATCGCGGGGACAGCGTGCACCATCCGGAAAACACGCTCGCTGCATTTCAGGCGGCCACGGACCTCGGGGTCGCCATCCAAGAGTTCGACGTGCGCGAACTCGCGTGTGGCGAACTGGTCTGCGTGCACGACGCAACCTTCGATCGCACTTCGAACGCAACCGAGCACCTTGGTCCGGGAGCGCCGGTCGCCGAGATGAGCTGGGCAACCGCGAGCCAATTGGATGTCGGGTCGTGGCACCCTCACGGCAAACCCGGCGAACGCTGTCCGACCCTGGCCCAAGCGCTCGACGTCATGTTGCCGACGTGCGTGCCACTGATCGAACACAAGGCTGGCTCAGCCGCCCGCTACGTCGAGTTCCTGCGCGCGAGCCAGCGTACCGATCAGGTGATCCTGCAATCATTCGACTGGCACTTCTTGAAGGACGTGCACCAACTGGCTCCCGAGATCGCCATTGCGGCGCTCGGCCCCAACCACGTATTCGCGGTACCTGACGACGATGCGATCGCATCCGTGCAAGCGTTCGGGGCCGAATTGATCCACTGGGCAGCACGCGAACTCAGCGCAGACCACGTCGCTCGCAGCCACCGTGCCGGATTGTTGGTCTGCACCTACACGACCGACGACGACCTGGGGTTCTGGGGCGGCCGGGCCATGGGCATCGATGCCATGTGCACCAACGACCCGGTGACGATGGCCAACGTCGTTTGGCGCAGCTGAAGCTCGCTCGCTCAGTAGCGAGTTGCGCCAAGGGCTCGATCGCCTGGCCGCAGGTGCAGGCGGGTTGCTCGCCGACAGGCGAGCGAACTCAGACCGACACGGCTGCCAACCGACTACAGGACGTCGAACTTGACCGATCCGTCCGGCTGCACCGCCACCCGCAACACGTATCCCGACTGCACAGCATCGGTGACGATGATGATGCCGCTCTGCTTCGAGGAGCCAGCAAGCGCTTGCAGCAAGCCATGCGAGACCGTGACGATCCGTCCAGTGACAGACAGCGACACGGGCACCCCGAGAACGTCATCGACGAAGGTCGCCGAAGCAGCACCCATCTGGCTCGCGGTGCGCATGGAGACATCACTCGCGGTGTTCGGCGCGATCCAAGTACCACGCGGGGCCGTCGATTCCATGTTGACGCCGCCAACGTTGGCGCAGAACGGCAAGATCCAGACGCCGCCGCCGCCACCGTTCTCGCCGCCCGGGTCACACACCGTCGGAACCGCCAACAGCGCGGCGATCAGCAAGACCAGGACGTTGCGGAACATGGAAGTCATGGTGAGCGCTGGAGGAAGGTGAGGAACGCGAATCGGTAGAATCTCGAAGGCAACCTTAGCAGAAGTCTACCCGCGAACTGGCATGAGCGGAAGCTGAGACCAGTTAGCCCATAGCCTTCTTACTGAGGCAAGTAACCCTACGAAGTCGATTCGTCCTGCCTGGGCTGGATGCCAGCCTCGGATGGGAACCACTCACGAAGGCGATCCGCCAGGGAACACGCGCGCGGATGGGTGTGAATCAGGTGCAGAAAGTGACTCCGCCGCGAGAGTTCCTGGGCGACCCAGCGACAGCGGTGTGGGGCGTCAGAACGCAAACGGTCAAACCAACGTAAGCTCTCGTCAAAACTACCCTTGAGACCGTAGGCGAGGGCCAGATTGAAGAGCGCCGCAACCAATCTCGGTTGCCGGGCGACAACACCGGACTCGACCACTTCCAAGAGCAGGGCAACCGCGCCATCACAGTCCCCTTCGTCGAGGTGGATGTTGCTTAGGTTGGAGAGGGCAAAGCCGCGCATTACGGTGTCCCCGGAGCGCTGCAACACCACTTGGAACTGTTTGCGGGCCAAGGCACGCTGGCCGCGCGCATAGTGCACGAGGCCGAGGTAGATGCGCGCATCGTCGGCCGCGGGATCGAGCGACATGCATTCGGCCAGCAAGCGCTGACCGCGCGCCAGGTTTTCCTCCGGCGTGCGCAACTGACCGTCGAACAGGTCCTCGGCTGCAACCCACTCGGGAGCGCTTGCCGCAGAGTTCGCGCGAGCGACCTCATCAAGCAGCGAGCGACCGCGCATAGCCATGTCCGGAACCGGCATTGGCTCCCTGGCCACTTCGCGCGAGAACTCCGGCGACAAGCCCATCAGGGTGAAGTTGCGACCAAGCTCGTACAGGATCCTCGACAGCTTGCGTTGGTTGCCAGTCAGCTGCCGACGAAGCGTCTGGTTCTCAAGCTCGCTTTCGCTGCCGAACTCACCTGCGCCACCTGACGCCGCTGCGATACCGGAATCCGCTGCTGGGTCCCCTACTCCTGGATTACCGACTCCTGGATTTCCTACGCCCGGATTACCGATGCCCGGACTACCGATGCCCGGACTAGCTGGCGCCAACACGTCTGGCGCCGCCATGGCAGCAGCGAACCTGCGGTGCAATCCGACTTGCTTGCGAATGCCGTCAAAGAACGACCGACACGCCGGGCATGCATCCGAGTGCATCGTGACCCGACGGACACCGGCCGGATCCAACTCACCATCGAGCATCGCCGACAGGTCTGCCTGGATCGGCAGGCAGAGATCTTGCCCGCGATTCCCAGGAACGGAATACAGCGAAGGATTCCGCGCGTCAGCCTTGCCCGGCTGGGGTTCACGATGAGGTTGTGCAGAGTGCATAGGACTCAGGGCGTGTCTAGATGCCCTGGGCTGAATGGTCACGCATTCGTTTCGTCGCGTTACACGTTCGCGCCAAAACTCGTCGGTCGCTGGCAGAACGCCGCACCGATTCGCCATGGCTCGTTGCCTGCTTCGGGATGGCGCCCGTTGGCGCGGCCGGACTGGCGACCTCGGCCTTCGCAGCCAATTCGGCGAGCGAACGCTCCATCCCGCGGAAGATCTTGCGGCGCCCACGGAAGATGACCATCTTCAAGTTCTCCAAGCGGATGCCGAGATCTTCTGCGGCATCGCGGTACGACCGACCATCCACTTCCACCATCGTCAACGCGCGACGCTCTTTGGTCGAAAGACGCGCGAAGTGCAGCATGTAGAGCTGCAGATACATCAGGTAGGCGCGGTTGACTACGGATGCACTCTCGGCCTCGCTAGCAGCGCGGTCGGGACGGCGCACGCGCACGTCTTCGGGCTGCATCGTTTCTTCGTCGATCGCTTGGAAGCGCGCCAAGCGCGTTTGCCCCTTGAGGAACTTCAACAGCGTATTGCGGGCAATGCGATGCCCCCAACCTCGGAACGCATCCGCCTTGTCGGCAAGGAAGCGGTGCGGGTAGCGGAAGATGTTCAAGAACACTTCCTGCAGCACATCCTGTGGATCTACGTGATGGTACGATCGCCGGAGGTTGCACTGGATCGCGTACAAAAACGACGCGCGGTTCAATTCGAAGAGGAGCGCGAACGCGGCGCTGCTACCGCTGTCCTTGTAGCAATCCATCAGACTGGTGCTGACCCAGTCGATGAATTGTTGCGCGGTGTCCACGGATGCACCCGGGTGGGGTGGACGTCCGTGAGCCAACGCTTCCAGGGCAGGGCTGCCGGTCTGCTCCCACAACTCGAAGAGCCGCTCACAAAGAGCGACGCGATCGACCGAGGTGTGGTTGACGTGCAACATGACGGGGGCTGTCGGAGCCACGATCGAAGCCGTGGCCACCCGATATCATGCCATAGTCAGTTGTCCCTGGAAAGTAACCGCTGACAAACGGTGAAGCGCAATTAGCGGTAGAGCGCATATGCCCCGGTGTCAGGGGCGTTTCCGGCCGCCAGAACCGCTCAGATCGGCAGACGCAGCACGAGTCCGGCACCGCCTGGACCGAGCTCATCCGGCACGACCGTGGCCTCGAAACCATCTACCGCCGCCCGGAACGCATCGACGACATCGGAGTCGATGTCGCGCGCAGGCTCACCGCGACTGCAAACGCGGATGCTTGGCGCGCCGTCGTGCGAGTCGACTTCGATGCATCGCAGTCCCTGGCTACCAGTTCGCGCCCAGACCAACTCGAGAGCCTTCTGGATCACGTGCATCAACCTGCCACGATCCCCCCAGTAGACGATGTGCTTGCCCGACAACACCGCGATCGGGTCCGTCAAGCCCTGCAAAGCGTTCGCTTGCTGTTCGCACAATTCGACCAAATCGATCGGTTCGAGGCCTTCCGAGGCCCTTGCGCTCTCGACTTCAAACTCTTCACGCAAGGCGTCGCACCAATCCACGACGCGCGCGAGATCACGCACAGCGCCCTTGAGTTGCGCGCGTGAGTCTTCGGCGATCGCACCATCCAGTTGCTCCAAGCGGTCGCGCACTTCGGTCAGCAGCAGATCGAGGCTCTGCGCCTGCGCGTGAAACCGCTGCCCGAGAGCCCGCGTCGTGGCCCCCGATCGCTGCAACGGCGGCGACTCGCCACTATCCGTGATCAGCAAGTCGTGGCCACGCGGAGGCGCAGGCAGCACGTAGCTGGGGTCGGCAGGGTCTAAGACAGGATTGCGATCAGTGGTCATGCGTTCGGTCCTTGGGCACAAAGCCTGCGATGGCATCGACCAGCCAGCGGCGCTGCCTTGAGGGACCCGAGCACCCGAATCCACAGTTCGCCGTTCCCGCCGGGAAGACGACGTAACCGCTTGGCAGTAGCATGGTGCGCCATGCATCGATTCCTTCCGTCCGTGCTGGCCTTCCCGCTCGTGGTGGCATTGGCCGCCGCGGTGCCCGCCCAAGGCAATCGGGTGCCGACTGCCGAAGAACTAGACAACGCCCAGCCCGAAGTCGTGCGCCTGATGGCCGAGCGCATCCTGCGCTCGCGCGGCGGCGACATCCGCCTGGCCTCGTCGGAAGTGCTCGCCGCGGCGTTTGACACGCAGGATCGTGCGACGCGCTACCTGTTGTGGCGACAATCGATCGACATGGCCGTCAAGACGGGCGACGCCTGGATTGCGCTGCAGCACGACCGGACCTTCGCCAAAGACTTCGGCCTCGATCCGCACCGAACCGGAATCCACCTGTTGAAGCGCATGGCCGCGACCACGGAGGACGTGAAGCAGATCGCCAACGTCAGCCTGGCGGCGATGTATGCAGCCGACAACCACGCCCTGGATCCAAAAGACACCGTGATGCTTTCGTACTATGACGTGGCATTGCGCGCCGCGTTGCGCACCAACCATGCGCCGCTCTACAGCCACGTGCGTGACCGTCTCGCGGAATTGCGCGCACCACGCGCCATCGGCAAGGTGCTGGCGAAGAGCCTGCACGATTCGCCGTGGCCAGCCGCGACGGTCGCCAGTGGCTTGTTGCAGGGCGAGATTCGCATGTTCGAACCGTTCGAAATGCGCGACTTCCAGACGCTGTTCCACAGCTTCGGCGACATCAATGCAACGCGCGCGACCAACACGCTCACCGCCAAAGAACTGATCGCACTCAGCCAGCATGCCATCCACCCGCTGATCAAGACCGGCATGCTGCGGTGCGCGCAGCAGCGGCTGGTGCGCGACTACCTCGGTGCCAACGAGAAGACGCGCCAACAATCGTGCCAACAGATCGTCAAGCTGACCGGACAGCTGTGCACCGCCGACGGACTCGCGCGACTCAGGTTTCAAGACGACAAGAAGCTTGGGCAGATGGCTTATGCAAACGGCAAGTGGTCGACCGACGAGGGGCGCTTGATTGGCACGGCCGTCGGCGCCAACAACTTCGCCACCCATCGGGTCAGCTTCTCACTGGCCAACTGCATCGTGATTCGCGGCGGCATCCAATCCGAGGGTGGCTTGAACTTTCGCTGCAAGGCCGGCGACGTCAACTTGCTGCTGAATTGGGAAGTCGAACCGCAAAACCACCTATGGATCCACGGCGCCTGCCATCGCACCGAACCGCCGGCGCTGACCGAAGGCGAAGAGCATACGATTGCGATCTTCTCCGATGGCGCCAATGCCCACGTCTGCATCGACAACCAACACATGTGGACCGTCAACAGCCATCTCGCCGGAACCGTCAGCGTCTACCCGGCACTCGGAAGTGAGATCTTTGTGCGCGAGATCCTGATCGACGGCAAACCAGCTGGATTGGTCGACACGCCGATTGGCGTGATGATGTGAGCAGCTCCAAGCTCTCAGCAGACTCCATGCGATCGATTGCCCACGAGATCGGCTTTGACCTCGTGCGGTTCGGACCCGCCAGTCCCGGCGAGCACGCGGATCGCTTCAGCGAATGGCTCGATGCCGGTCGCCACGGCGAGATGGACTACCTCGTCAAGAACAAGGACCGCATCATCGATCCGCAACAGTGGCGGTCGGGAGTGCGTTCGTCGATCTCGGTCGCAGTCGACTACAGCGGTCCACCCGGCGAGCTCCACGGCGGTGGCCGCATTGCCCGATACGCCGTTGGTCGCGACTACCATCGCTGGCTCGGCAAGCGCATCACCAAGTTGCGCAACCAGCTCGAACAAGCCGGGCTCCCGCACGGCTCGATGACCGGCGGCACCGACGCGGTGCCCGTGTTGGAACGCGCGCTCGCCGTGCGATCAGGCATTGGTTTTCTAGCGAAGAGCTCGATGGTCATCTCGCCGACCCACGGCCCCTACCTGCAACTGGCCGAGCTGCTCGTGCCGGAAGAACTGCCGCACGACAACCCGGCAACCGGCACCTGTGGTTCGTGCACGGCCTGCCTCGACGCGTGCCCGACCAATGCAATCGTCGCACCGTTCCAGGTCGATTCCCGCCGCTGCCTTTCGTACAGCACGATCGAGCAGCGTGGCTTCGTCGATCACGACATGCGCGTAGCACAGGGCGAATGGCTGTTCGGCTGCGACATTTGCTTGGAGGTCTGCCCGTTCACCAGCAAGAGCCAACGCAAAGACGTGCTCGGCATCGACCGACCGAAGGACTTGCAGGCGCACAAGGTCGTCGAGACCTGGACCCTGGTCGACGTGTTGGAAATGGATGAAGCACGCTACGACCAGGAGTTTGTTGGCACGGCCATGCGGCGCGCGAAGCGATCGGGCATGCGGCGCAACGCCGCGACCGTGCTCGGCAACCGCCGCGAGGAATCGGCGCTGCCTGCATTGATCGCCGCGCTTGCCGATGAGGACCCCGTTGTGCGCGGGCACTCTGCGTGGGCCATCGGCCGCATCAATGCACGACACCCATCGCTGCAAGGTGCGTTGCACAAGGAAGACGACGACCGCGTCCGCGAAGAGCTGCGGCGGGCAATCGAGCAGTCTTGACCACGGCAGGGAAGGCCAACGCCAAAAGCCCTCTCGCGCCACGCCACAAGCATTCGCAGGGAGTATTCTTCGCCAAGCAATGCGCGTTGCAAGCACGCGTCCTGACCAGGCGACGATCGCGTTTTCGCGACATCGCCCCTCCTAGCGCCATGGCACCGAGCAATCCTCGCGCCGCACGGCTCGCGATCCCGCGCGACGTCGCATCGATGCGACGGTCAAACCACGCGGATCGAGTTGCTGCACCAACGCGACGCCGATGCGTTGTCGTCCATGCCATCGCAAGTCGGCAGGTTTCTGGCCCACAAACACGAAACCTGGCAAGCCGGGTGCTCTACAGCGTTCGTGACGAACAACAGCCGCAACGACCTCCCGAACAGCACCAGCGAGTTTTACACCGAGCAGAAGTGGTGTGACGAATGCAACGGCTACGTGCGCTTCATGATGAGCGTCAACCACTCCTACTGCGTCGACTGCGGCGGCCGGGTTCGTCTTTTCAACCGCAACGACTCCGCCAACTTCCAAGAGACCGTGCAACGCCACAAGTGGCAAGCCAGCTAGGCCCCACACCCACCACGCCACCATCACACAACAGCCACGCGGCTTTCCCCGCCGCACCACGGAATCA
>TARA_R110002072_G_scaffold122455_15_pt1 | contig 10268 bp, 10 predicted proteins | sample TARA_R110002072 | Tara Oceans TARA_R110002072 (sample SAMEA4397118) | marine metagenome | biome: Polar Biome; feature: [SRF] surface water layer (ENVO:00010504); material: water (ENVO:00002006), including particulate matter (ENVO:01000060) such as... | depth 5 m | reverse complement strand
CCTGCTCGGCGGCGTGGTCGCCGCCGTGCTGCTGGAGGTGCTGAAGTTCGGATTTGGCCTCTATGTGATCTATTTCCCCTCCTACCAGGCGATCTATGGCGCCCTGGCGGCAATCCCACTGTTCTTTGTCTGGATGTATATCGCCTGGGCCGCCGTCCTGCTGGGGGCGGAAGTGGCCGCCGCCTTGCCGGAATGGACCGTGGCGCGTTGGCGGGAAAGGGGCAGCCAGGAAGATAACCGAAAACTTCTTTTGGCGCTTTCGCTTCTCGCCCGGCTACGTGAGGTCGCGCGCCATGACAGCCAAGGGCTGAAGCCGGCCAAGCTGCTGGCGGGCCTGCCGGTCTGGCCCGAAGAGCTGGAGCGGACGCTGTCCTGCCTGCGCGCCAAGGGCTTGCTGGCGCGAACCAACCGGGGCGGTCGGGTGGTTCTGTCACGCGATCTGCGTCATGTAACGCTGGATGATCTTTGCGTCGCGGTTGGTCTGGGGCTGGGCTTGCAGGCGGCGGAAGCCTGGGCGCCCCAGGCCCAAGCCGTCATGCAGGCGTTTGCCCGATCAACCGATCATTGGCGACGACAGGACTTGGAAAGCCTGCTGGCGACCAGTAACGGCGAGATACCAACCCCGCCGGTTTCCGAGAGCCGGATCGGTTAACCGCGGATCACCATAGAGGTGAAGCGCCCCGCGCGTCTGTTTCCGTCGATCGCAGGTTCGCCGCAGATCCGGTCGGGAACCCTTGCGATCGCAAGCCCCGGATCGCAAGCCGCCGATCGCACGCCCCTAATCTCAAGCCGCGGCGGGGTTCCTATTGCGGGCCGTGAATCTTGGCCAGCTGGCTCTCAAAGATCTCACGGTGCTCGCTGGGCAGGGTTTGCACCGCCTCGCGCACCTCTTCCAGCACCTGCCGCAACCCGTAGACCTGATCGAGCAGGTTCAACACGATCGGCAGGGCCTCGTCATTCACCTCCATGTCGTCGCGCAGCTCGATAATCAGCTTGATTCGCGCGGAATCCAATTCGTCGAAGAAGTAGTTCCCCTCTTCCTCCAAGGGCAGGATCCAGGTCTGTTGCACGAAGTGAGCGATATCTTCCGCGGTCACTTCCAGCCCGTCGTCGCGGATGCGCAGGACCAATTCGCTTAAAGTCAGCATCATGGTTAAGTCATTCCAGCTTTTTTGCGGGGGTCGTAGGGGTGGTCCGGCGCCCAGGCTTCCAAGAAGCTTTTCAGATCCTCGTCGATCTGGTCGGGAAGAACCACCTTCAGCTTAACGTACTGGTCGCCCTGCAAATTGTTCTTGCGATCCAGCACGCCCTTGCCTTTCAGCCGTAAGGTGGTGCCGGCGTTGGCGCCGGGCGGAATTCGCAACGTGACCTTGCCGTCAATGGTTGGGACCTGGACGTTGGCCCCCAAGACCGCTTCCTGCAGGGAAACGGGAAGATCCATATGGATGTTGAAGTCCTTGCGGGTGAAAAAAGGATGGGGGCGAACCCGAACCTCGAAAAAGGCGTCGCCAGGGCCGGCGCCGCCGATGCCGGGCATGCCCTGGCCTTTCAGCCGCAGCGTCTGCTTGTCCTCGGTTCCGGCGGGTATGTTGACGTTCAGCGTCTTGCCGTCGCCCAGTTGAAAGCGTTTCTTGGCGCCGGTTGCGGCCTCCAAAAACGTCACCTCGACGGTGTAGGAAACGTCGATCCCCTTTTGATGCGGGGGCCGTCGATTTCCCCGTCGGGACCCGAAGCCGCCGAACAGATCGGAGAAGATATCTTCGGTGTTCTCGTCGCCGAATTCATAGTGGCTGTAGCGGTCTTGGCCGCCACCGCCGGCATAGCTGCGATAGAAGCCCCCCCGTCGTTGGGTTTCCTGGCCGGCGGCATCGATTTCACCGGCGTCGTACTGCTTGCGTTTTTCCTTGTTGGAAAGAATCGAGTAGGCTTGGGATACTTCCTTGAAGCGCTGCTCCACCTCTTTGTCGCCCGGGTTGAGATCGGGGTGCAGTTTTTTGGCAAGCTTGCGATAAGCCCGCTTGATTTCCGCAGCATCGGCGCTGCGGGGAACATCCAGGGTTTTGTACAGGTCTGTCATCTTTTTATATATTGACCAATGATATAGAGCGGACGTCTTCGCCCGATTGGGCGAAAAGGATATCCGCCCGACCCGGTAAAATAAAGCCGTGAAGGTTTTTTCATCTGGGCCCGGTTCGATTTGTCGCCGACAAGCGCCGGTCAGCGCGGCGTAAGCCGTCGCCGGCGCGCGGGCAGGCGGCGGCGCTGACTTGGCGCGCAGGCCGCCCGCCGCGTCGGCAACCGGCGTTTAGTTGATGCGCCAGGTGCCGTCATCCTGGCGGCAGGCCGTGCCGTAGGCGGATTCCTGCTTGCCGCCGATGGTGACGGTTTCCTGGAACTCCCGGCACTGTTGACCGCTGGCCGAGGTGCCGTTGCGCACCGGGGTCACGGAGCCGGAATTGCCGCTGTCCGGGTTGTTCCAGGTTATGGTTTCGCCGACCGGCGCGGCGGTGGCGCGTTGCTGCGCATCCTTGGCCTTGCGGCGGTCGTTGTCGTCCAGGGAAGCGCCGATCTGGTTGCCGACCAGCATGCCGATGCCGGCGCCGGCGGCGGTGGCCACCAAGCGGCCCGTTCCGCCACCGAACTGCGCGCCAAGCAAACCGCCAACCACGGCGCCGCCCAGCGTGCCGACGGTTTCTTTGGTGCCCGCGCCGTTGGCGCAGCCGGCGAGAGTGAAAAGTGACAGGGTGGCGGCGCCTAGGACCATTTTGATGTTCATCGCTTTGCCTTTCTTTCGCAGGGGTCAGAACGCTTGTTCCAGGCTCTTGCAGCAGCGGAGATGGTTTGATCATACCTGATGATCTAAGTCTTGCCAGACGGGGTGCTTGCCGTCTTGTCAGACGGGGATACTTGCCGCTGACCTTCTCAACCTACTAAAAGAAGATAGGGTCATCTCGTCCGTGATCCCAGTTCCAATTTCGATCTTGGTGTCGCGTTCAATGCCAGACCAAAAGAATCCGGTTTTAATGCAAGTTTCAACGAGAATGAGGCAGCTTTATGTTTGGTGACGGCCCGATCCAAGACCCCTTTGACCTCTTTCAGGCCTGGCTGACCGAGGCTGAGGCTTCAGAAGTCAACGATCCCAATGCGATGGCCCTGGCAACGGTGGGCGAGGATGGCATGCCGTCACAGCGCATGGTGCTGCTCAAGGGTGTTGATTCACGCGGTTTTACCTTTTACACCAATTACCAAAGCCGCAAGGGGTGCCAGCTTTTGGCCCATCCGATGGCGGGCTTGCTGTTCCATTGGAAGAGCCTGCGCCGACAGGTTCGAATCGAAGGCCTGGTCGAGCAGGTCAGCCCGGCGGAAGCCGACGCCTACTATGCCAGCCGCGCGCGGCAAAGCCAGATCGGGGCCTGGGCGTCAGAGCAGTCAAGACCCCTGGAAAGCCGGTTCGCCCTGGAAAAACGGGTGGCGAAGATCGCCGCGAAATATCCGTTGGGCGAGATTCCCCGGCCGGCTCACTGGTCCGGTTTTCGGGTCTTGCCGCGCTACTTCGAGTTTTGGAAGGATGGCGCCTTTCGCCTGCATGACCGGCTGGCCTATCAAGCCGACGGGCAGGGGTGGACAACCCAGCGGCTTTATCCGTAGCGCAGAACAGCCGCTGGAGCGGAAAAGCCACCGGATCTGTAAAAAACGGGTTGCGAAAAGCATCGCTTCTTCCGATCTCGTCGTACTCGATTTATTCCGGCCCCGTTATTCCGGCCTCTTCTTTTTTGGACCGAATGGAACCACAAGACAGTGACTGCTAAAACTGAGACCCCCGACCAGAAAGAGCGGCACACCAACGAACGGCTGATGCATTGGGCCAGCGTGGCTTCCCTGACCGTCGCCCTGTTGCTGATCTCGATCAAGTCGGTGGCGTGGTGGTACACCGGGTCAGTGGCGCTACTGACCAGTCTGGCGGATTCCTTTCTTGACGCTTTTGCCTCATTGATCACCTTTTATTCGGTGCGCCAATCGCTGATGCCGGCCGACGACGAACACCGCTTTGGCCATGGCAAGGCCGAGGCGCTTGGGGCGATTGCCCAGGCCGGGATCATCTCGGTTTCCGCCGCCTTTATTGCGCTGCAGGCGGTGGAGTCGATCCTGATGCCGAAAGAGGTCTCCCATGGCGACCTGGGGATCGGGGTTATTGTCTTTTCCATTTTGCTGACCTTCGCGCTTACCCGATTCCAGACCTACGTGGCGCGCAAAAGCGGATCCTTGGCGATTAAGGCGGATTCCCTGCACTATACCAGCGACCTCTTGATGAATTTGGCGGTCATTGTGGCCTTGGTCCTGGCGCAATACGCCGCCTTGCCGCTCGCCGATCCGCTGATCGCCTTAGGGATTGCCTTTTGGCTTTTGTTTTCCGCCTACCGGGTAGGGTATGAATCGCTGTCTATGTTGATGGATAAGGAGTTGCCGGACGAGCAGCGCGAGGAAATCATTCAGCTGATCCGCTGTCACGCCGAGGTCCTGGGATTTCACGATCTTAAAACCCGGCAGTCTGGACGGGACGTGTTTATCCAGTTGCACTTGGATCTGGACGGTTCGCTGACCCTCGACGCCGCTTGGCTGGTGGGCGAGGCGGTTGAAGCCAGGTTGAAGGAAGCCTTTCCGCTGGCTGAGATCACCATCAAGAAGGATCCGGCCGGTGTTCAGGAAAGTCGGGCGTTTGTGGCCGATGATCCCGGCGAGTTGGGAAGCTGACCGACCGCCTTTGCCGGGCTGGTCCGTCGGGCGCGGCTTGTCGGGGCGATTTATTCGGGATGGCTTGCCGGCTGTTCTTGCCGGGGCGGCGCGGGAAAGAGAGGCAAAGAGTCGCAAATTCGGCTTTGCGTTACATCAAGGTCTTGTAACCGCTCAACGGTCATCCTTGATATAAAAGAGGCAATAGGACGTTAGAGGCGAGTCGGTTTAACGGGAATCGCGCCGCGATCCCGCGCAGCCCGCCAGTCCGCCTCTTATCAGTCTATTAGAGGGTAACCCTCGGCAGACGCGACGCGCCAAGCGCTGCTTTCTTCGTTGGTTACCCACTCGGCAAGTTGTGCTTCTTGTTACGCGATTAGTTACGCGGTGGTAGTTACGCGGTGGAAATTTTGCAAAAGCTATCGAGATCCAGCTATCAAGCTTGCGGCATTCGCCGGAATCTGTCGGAATTCGCTCCGACGTGATTCTGCCGGCTCAGCGGGATCGGTGGTAGAAGATGTGAGGGACAGTGCGCCGTGAAGGGGCCTGCTGCCAAGAGCGGCGCAGCAAACATAAAAAAGGAGTGTGCCTGTGACTATTGCCACAATGTTGGCCGTGATAAACGGCGAGGAAGGGTCTTTGGCCACCCTCAGCGCGGCGTTCCGCCTCGCCCGGGATCAGGACGCCTATCTCGAAGTGCTGCACGTGGCCAGTGACCCCAACAACAACATCCCCCTGATTGGTGAGGGGATGTCCGGCGCCATGGTGGAACAGGTGATGGCCGACTTGCAGCAGGCGACGGAGCGCCGCGCCGAGGCCGCGCATCAGGTGTATCTGGATGTTTGCGCCGACTATGATCTGGCGCCGGTCGAGGCAAGCAGCAAGCATCCGCCCGCGACCTTCATTCCGGCCTGGCGAAAGGTGGTCGGCCGTGAGGAGCAGGAGGTGGCGCGCGCGGCCTTGCTGAAGGATCTGGTGGTGGTGTCCCGCCCCGATGGCGCGGATAGCGGTAGCTACGTTCCCGCCCTTGAGGCCGCGCTTTTTGATGCCGCGCGACCGGTGCTTGTGGCGCCGCCGCTGGACATCTCCTCGATCGGCAAGCGGGTTGTGGTGGCCTGGAACGGCCGGCGCGAAGCCGCCAAGGCGCTGATGGCTACCGTGCCAATCCTGGCCAAGGCGGAAAGCGTCACGCTGTTGACTCTGGATCCGGAATCGGAAAAGACCGATCCGCAAGACGCGTGCGATTATCTCGCCGGACACGGAATTGAAGCCCATGCCCGGCAATTCAACAGCAGTGACTCGGTTGGCGTTGATCTGTTGACCCACGCCGCCGACCTGCAAGCCGACCTCTTGGTCATGGGCGCTTACGGCCACAGCCGGTTTCGGGAGTTTATCCTCGGCGGCGCCACGCGCTCGGTTCTTCATTCCACGGCGCTGCCGGTCATCCTGACCCACTAAGGGCGCTTCATCGGCGCGCGCTGTTGGGTCGGAAGGCGGTAGAGGCGTGTGGTCTGACGCCAAGGCCAAGAGATCGGGCCGGGAAAAGCCAAAACGACAAGAAGGTAGGAAGGTAGGAAACGGCCATGAGCCTTATGTATATTCGACTGGAATTGGCTCGTAGCAAGGAGTATCCGCAAGGTAGCTCGGACTTTGGCTATGAAGTGGTGGCTCCGTTGACAGCCGACGGACACATTGATCCGGAAGTCTGGCGCCAGCACCGCAAGGCCTGCACCGTGCGACGTTTCTGGCGCGGCGAGGAAGATGAGCGCGGGCATCTGGTGCGCACCCGCGGCGGTCATTGGGTTTTCCACTATGATGTGGAGGGGGATCCCGATGAAGACGACACGGGTTTTCGGTTCTCCAGCCACGCTTTCAGGCCGGGTGAATATGTCTCGCTGAAAGAAGCCGATGGCGAGGAGCACACCTTTCAGGTGGCGCAGTTGCGCCCGCGAATTTATTGATCGTTGCGGCGCCGGCGCGCGCGGTTTGCGCGCCGGCCCTTGAGGGCGGGGGCCTGGCCTTGTCACCCGGCCGGTCAAGCAGCTGCTTGCCGGCGCCTGTGCGGCATCGGGGGCCCTGCAAACTTCTTAGCTGATGGAAAGCGGATTTTATGAGCGATGTTAAGACTGTGGTGTTGACCGGCGCCAGTCGGGGAATTGGCCATGCCACCGTTCAGCGCTTCTCCAAGGAGGGATGGCGCATCATCACCTGCTCGCGCGAGGCGCCGCCGCCTGAATGCCGCCGCGACCGCAACTGGGCCCATCACATCAAGGTCAACCTGGCCGATCCCGAGGATATTTCTCGCTTCCTGTCGGAAACCGCGGAGATCCTGGGCGACCAGCCGCTGCATGCGCTGGTGAACAACGCCGCGGTGTCGCCCAAGACATCCTACAAGGAACGCCTGGGATGCCTAAACGGCGACATCTCCGGCTGGCGGGAGGTGTTTGAGCTGAACTTCTTTGCGCCGTTGGCCTTGGCGCGTGGCTTTGCCATCCCGCTGCGCAAGGGCAAGGGGGCGGTGGTCAATATCACCTCCATTGCCGGGCACGCCATCCATCCCTTCGCGGGATCGGCCTATTCGACCTCCAAGGCGGCCTTGTCGGCCTTGACCCGGGAAATGGCGGTCGAGTTTGCCGATCTGGGCGTGCGGGTCAACGCGGTTGCGCCGGGCGAGATCGAAACCTCGATGATTGGCCCGGAATACGAGGCGCTGATTCCGCGTATTCCCATGCAGCGGATGGGCAGTCCCGACGAGGTGGCGGGCGCGGTCTACCAGCTCTGCAACTCGGATTTCAGCTATGTCACGGGCTCCGAGGTTTTCGTCACCGGCGGGCAGCACCTGTTCTAGCCGGCGGATCGGCGTGAATGAAATCACGCTGTGATCCGGATAAGCTGTGACATTGCTCGGATCAACCATTGCAGGGCCCGCCCCGGCGCGCCCGCGACCGGCAAAAAAAAGGCCCCGCGGCGACAGCAGGGCTTTTTTGTTGTTCGGTCACGCGGCTTGGGCTGTTCCCGCGCCGATTTTCCGCTGCTACTTCAGGGACGACAGTTGCGCGCCAAACCAGTCTAGCCGGCGTTGCGTTTGGCCGATTTCGAAGTCGAGCCACGCCACCAGGGCGCCGGGGTCGTCGAGATGATGGCCCCGAAGATCCGTCAGCCGCGCCAATTCCTGTTCAAAGCCGTCGATCAGCATCTCCAATTGCAGGCGGTGCTGCTTGGTATCGAGCAGGTGAAGGAAGCGCACTTTCAAGGCAACGATAAGCTTGCTGAGATCGTTTACCTGCGGCCGCAAGTTGGCCGCCAGCAGCTTTGTCAACTCCGCGCGTCCGGCGTCGGTCATGCGCAGTTCGGCTTGGTCGGGCGCGGTTTGATCGTTCAGCGGTTCGATTAACCCTTCCAGCCGCAGCAGTTCCAATGGTTGGGCCACCAACTCCAAGGAAGGCCCGACCATGCGTCCGGTGAAATGGCGGACCTCGCTGGCCAGGGTGGCGTAGTGCAGCGGACCGTTGCCCAGCAGGCCAAGGGCAAGCAGACGGACGGCTTCACTGGGCATCAAACTGTTGTCGCGGTACATGGCACGATCCGTTGGCTGCGCCGCCGCTCCCGGTGGGAGCAGGGCGACTCTGGGTTGGCTGTCTAAAATAGGTGCTGTTGGCGGCTTTGTCCAGTCTATGAGAGTGATAATCGTTCTTAATTTCTCCGCTGGTTGCCGTTTTCCCGTTCGCCGCTCGCCATTGCCGTTCGCCATCGCCGCGCCGGACAGCAACAGCGGTAAACCACAGCAATCAATGACGGTAGTAAATGACAAGGGCCGGTTGGAAAACCGGCCCTTGTGCGATGACCCGAAAGAAGCGGTCGCGGCCCCCTCGACTGGCCGGGCCCGGCCGGACCCGATCAAGCCCGGCCGATCAGCCGGGCGACAGACCGCGGGTTCTTTCCGACCGTCGGCGAAGCAGCTCGATGACGGTCATTAAAACCACGGAAAAGGCGATCAGCAAGGTTGCGACAGCGAGAATGGTCGGGCTGATTTCTTCCCGGATGCCGGCCCACATCTGCCGCGGAATGGTTTGCTGCTCCACCGAGGCGACAAACAGCACCACCACCACTTCATCGAACGAGGTGACGAAGGCGAACAGCGCGCCGGAAATCATCCCCGGCGTGATCAGCGGCATGATGATCTTGAAGAACACACGGGTCGGCGAGCCGCCCAACATCAGCCCGGCCCGGGTCAGCGAGTGGTCGAAGCTGATCATCGTCGCGGTCACGGTGATCACCACAAAGGGCGTGCCCAAGGCGGTGTGCGCCAGGATGATGCCGGTAAAGGAGCCGGTCAGTCCCACCGAGGCATAGAAGAAGTAGATGCCGGCCGCCGTGATGATCAGGGGGACAATCATCGGTGAGATCAACAGCCCCATGATCAGCGCGCGGAAGGGCATTTCCCGTCGCGACAGCCCCAAGGCCGCCATGGTTCCCAGGGTGGTGGCCAGGATGGTCGAGGCGACCGCGACGAATAGCGAGTTGAGGATCGAATCGCGCCAGCGCTCGTTGCTCAAAAAATCCTCGTACCAGCGCAACGAAAAGGCTTCGGGATCGAGCGACAGCATGCCTTGGGTAAAGGTGAAATAGGGTTCAGCATTGAAGCTGAGCGGGATGATCACCAGGATCGGCGCCATCAAAAAGATGAACACACTCGCGCAGATCACGATGAAGACGTAATGCCAGATCTTTTCAGCCGGTCCGGCGTAGCTCGGAAGTGCCATCGTCGTTTATCCCAGCTTGAGGTTTTCGATGCCGACCAGCTTGCTATACAGCCAGTAGAGCGCCAGCACGCCGGCGAGCAGAATGCTGCCCAGCGCGGCGGCCAGACCCCAGTTTAATGACTTTTGCATGTGGAAGGCGATGAGGTTGGAGATCATCTGGCCGTCTTCACCGCCAACCAAAGCCGGGGTGATGTAGTAGCCGATGGCCAAAATGAACACCAGCAGGCACCCCGCGCCAACTCCGGGAAGCGAGTTGGGGGCGTAGACCCGCCAGAAGGCGACGAAGCGGTGCGCGCCGAGCGACTGCGCCGCCCGCATGTAGTTGGGCGAGATGGTTTTCATCACGCTGTACAGCGGCAGCACCATGAAGGGCAACAGAATCTGGGTCATGGCGATAACCGTGCCCTCGGCGTTGAAAATCAACTGAATGCGCCCGTCGTCGCTGATCAATCCAAAGAAGACCAGGAGATCGTTTACAACCCCCTGGGTTTGCAGCAGCACGATCCAGGAGGTGGTGCGCACCAGCAGCGACGTCCAGAAAGGCAGCAACACCATGATCATCATGAGGTTGGACAGTCGAACCGGCAGGGTGGAAAGCAGGTAGGCGATTGGATAGCCCAGCAGCAGACTGGCGATGGTCACCACCACCGACATCCACAAGGTGCGTTTGAACAGGCTGATATAGATCTGCCGTTCGTCAGGCTGCTGTACGATATCACCGTCCAAATTGACCCGCAGATCGGTCGCCGCCAGATACTGCGTGTAGGTCAAGGC
>TARA_R110002072_G_scaffold266301_1_pt1 | contig 10269 bp, 12 predicted proteins | sample TARA_R110002072 | Tara Oceans TARA_R110002072 (sample SAMEA4397118) | marine metagenome | biome: Polar Biome; feature: [SRF] surface water layer (ENVO:00010504); material: water (ENVO:00002006), including particulate matter (ENVO:01000060) such as... | depth 5 m | reverse complement strand
CTCATAACCCGAAGGTCGTCGGTTCGAATCCGGCCCCCGCTACCACACCTACAGACCCGGTCATCGGCAACGATGTTACCGGGTTTGTTTTTATTAGCGCATAAATTTCTTCGCCCTCCTTTGAAATACGTACCTCTCCAAATATTTCTTTCAACTGCTCTCTTGCACTCAGCACATTCTCTTTTAGCGATTCCTGCAACTCATCCACTTTATCTTTGTACATTTCTTTAATCACAGATAAGTCGGGCATTACAGGTTCAGCCTTTTGTGCAGATAAAGCTAGCTCACAAGACTTCTTTTCTTCTTCTGCAGCCTTAAGCTTTTTAACAATGGACTCTGAAATACCGATTGCGCCAATTGCTTCCACATATCGTTCAATCTCTTTATCCAATTCATCTATTCTTTTTAATGCATCTCCCCTTGACGAACCTTTATCGCTCATCAATTCATTGAGTAAGCGCATGGTTTCAACATAAGCATATTCAACCAAATCTTCGCTTAACATCAGCTCACGAATCTCAGCTAATAATTTATTTTCTGCTACCTGCCGATTTACATTCACCCCTTCGCAAATACTTGCTCCACGATTCATTCGATTGGAGCAGCCATACGAATGTGAGCTGACGACCACTATTGGCGCACCACATTGATCACAGGTCAGCAATCCACCTAGCAAAGAACGAACTCTGCCTCCTTTGCCTTGGACGCCTCCTTTTATACTTGGCGTTTTGAAGCGAAGTCTGCTTTTTCCCCAAAGCTCATTAGGGATAACACGCAAATCTTCCCGCTCATTAATGCACCATTCTGACTCAGGGCGCTCTACCCTGATACGCTTTCCGGTATCCGGATCTTTCAACCACTGTGAGCGATTCCATATTTGGCGACCAATATATAGCTCATTGTGCAACACGCCAGTGCCTTTTGCGGGACTACCATAGAGACTAGAAATCCCCCACGAGCTGCCTCTTGGACTGTTAACTTTTCGTTCATTTAACTCACTGACAATGCTTTTTGGTGAACGACCGCCTGCAAATTCTTCAAAAATCCATTTCACTGTTTCTGCTGCTTCAGGGTTTATTTGAATAATCGACCCTGACTCTGTTTTGATGTTTTTATATCCAAATGGGGCTGCACCTGCTGCGAAACCTCTTGAAACTTGTCCAGTCATCCCTCGATGAGTTTTTGCTTTGAGATCTTCCAGATACATCTCATTGATCAAACCACGCATACCCCGAACTAGCTGACGTCCTTTTTGATTAGAATCATAGCCATCTGATAAACCCAGAATCCGAATACCTCTATGCTCTAGTCGCCGCACTATGGTTTCCTGCTCGACCAAATCACGACTTAATCTATCTAACCCTTCCAATACAATGACATTGAACTTATTCGTCATGGCATCAGCCAAAAGTTGCACTCCACCTATTCGATGCGCTACAGGAGTAGAACCCGAAACTCCCTCATCTTTATAAGAGTTAATTAAAAGCCAGCCCTCATAATCTAGCCTGACTTTACATAAACGAATTTGATCTTCGATTGAAGATTCACTCTGTTTGTCAGTAGAGTATCTAGCATATATGACTGCTTTCATTTACAACCTCTATTTTTTTTGTAAGACATTTTAAGCGGAGTTTTATGATTTTTTGGCTCCATCATTATCTCTTCGATCATCAGCTTAATTATAACATCAGCAAGCCCTTTCAAATGTTTACTGTTGTTACTATCTATGTGTTTCATATCATTTCCTTCACAAGCTATTTTACTCTTATAGCGAATGAAGCGGCAAAACCGAACACATGCTTTTAAGCCCATGCAAAGTCGAACCACGCACAGCTCAGAAAAATTTGGGCGCGAAGCCGGGCCCCGAATTTTTATGGTGGAAATTGAAATATGAGCGTCCAGCGAATATTGAAATTGGAACAAGCAAAAAATTTAGACGGCGCGTTCAGCGACGCTAAATTCGTTTTGCGTGAGCATCGATTCGCCCCAGCGAATTCGAAGTTTGAGGCGCCCACGCCGAAAACGATTGTGAGAGTGAGCGCAGCGAACGGGCACCCTCAAAGCGATAGCGGCGAGAACCCTGGAAACACAGAAGTGCCCCGAAGCGGAGCAAGGCTGGCACTACGTGCTTTGCTGGGTTCTCGCGGGTGCGCGAGGGGGCGTCAAGTCATGGAGGCGTCCAGCCGGAATGACGCGGAGCATGCAATGCGGAGGCAAGCTGAAGCCCGTACAGGGCGAAGTGCGCAGCATATTGAGCAGCAATATGCGAAAGTTCACTTCATATCATTTTAGGCGCAGCAGGGTATGAATAGAGGATAGGAAGACTTTCATAGGCTCATTCCTACCCTGTTGAGCAATCAAGTCTAAAGAAACATGCATAGCTAGCAAGTATTTAATATCTGATTTTTCAGTTCCTGCCAAAAACCGCCGCCCGATTGATTATATGTATTGACGGTAAAAATAACTTTAACCGGAAATCATTTTAAATCATTAGGAGCTTATACCGTGCAACCATTAAATTTCTTAGAGTCGGCGCTATTTTCCGAAAACGACAATCAGAAAGGCCTCGCCAGACGTTTATGCACTCTTGAATGGCTTTATCGGCAGAAGTATAGCTGTGCAGAAATTTTGAAGGGCATTCTTCAAATCCAAACAAATCATCATTACAAAATTTTGGATGATATGATCAAAGAGGGTCTCATAAAAAAATGGGGCACACCGCACCCTGTCGTGAAAAATATTTATTTACTGACGCGAAAGGGGGCTAATTTTCTTCAACATCATTGTGATCAGGTTATCGATAATCCGATGACTGATGCTAGCAAAATTGGCTACGCAACGCTCGCTCACACTATCGCCGTTCAAGTTTATGGCATTTACTATATCGATCCAGAAACGCCTTTTTTGACCGAGGCTGAAATCAGAAAGATGCAGCAAGCAGGTCAGAAGGTACCCGACTTTCTTTTTAGAAATGAGCTTGGGTATGACACCGCTGTTGAAATTGAGTTAACTCCAAAGAAGCTTCATCAAGCAGAAATCATGCTTAGCCAAGCGTTGCAGTCACTTGTTGATCAACGCTTTGATCACGTTCATATCATTAGTCATTCAGATGCAATTTTGAATCGCTATGTCGAACTAATGAACAAAGAAACGATTTCTTTATGGTGTATGAATCGCAGCTCACGAAAATGGTATCGCTCTCGTGCTGAACCAATTTTTATCCCGAAAGTCACAAGCCGGGTATCTCTCATTCAAGATGGATCAGGAGCATTAAGCAAACTAGCAGGTGGTTCGTTTACAAAAATCAAACAATAATCTTTGATTCAATCTGAAATTTTGGCTTTTTTTTGCCTCTCGATTAACTATATAGATTAGGCAGATAAAACGCCGGTTTAACAGGTCATTTTTTAGATTTCGTCAGGTCAATTTCAGTCTTTTTATTAAAAATCTACTGGAGTTTTCAATATGATTCAAACGAAAAGAGTTAAAAATCAATACAAAGTTAAAGTATTACTGATTGACTTTAATAAGCGTTCAGCAGGTACGCTCACCTTAAAAAATGATCAATTAATGAAAATAAAATCAGATGAATTTCCAATTCAGGTTTATCCAATTTTAGAAAAGGATGATCCAAAATATTTGAATTTACTATTAAGTGATATCAGATTTATTTTGGAAAACTGTTCTGATGACATTCATCGAACTGCAACTCAGTGCAGACTTAAAAAGGAATTTGATGAATTGTTCTCAGACTACCTGGACACCATTCAACTTGAATCCAAACCAGTAAAGGCTCATGAGTTTTATGAGCATACTGGTTTCAGCGACGAAAGCGATGACTGCGATAAGGATAAATCAACTTCATTCATTGTCGATTTGTGTCACTGGATTTACAGCGATACCACAGACGAAGAACTTGAGCAGTTAACAGCGGAGGTCGATTACTTAGCTATTAATGCTGGTTTTCGTGTTATTGGAACCAGAGAGTTTCTGATCGATCTACGTTCAATCTGCTTTGAGAACGAATACTGCGTTTGAACTAAGCGCTAATATAAAACATTAAGTACTACAACTTAACTTAACGGGCATTTAACTGTACATTTAACATGCCCGTTTTTTTTTATTCATCACCTGATATTATCAGGAATCTCCTGAAGCATAAATTGTGATCGCCCCCCGACAGATTGATATAGATAAACAGCGTTAGTCGGTATTTGAAAAGTTGATTAATTTATCATTTAGATTAAAGACTTCACTAACAACTTGGTTATTGCTTTTGTATTCATCTCTGCAAATAAATCACTGGCACATCTAGCAATTCAAATGCAGCCCCCTTGAAAGAGCACACCTTCGAATTCCAATATTCAATGTATGAGTGATATGCCTTCACATCAATCAAAAATGGCAAATGTTTCTCTGCGGTCAGCCTGTAGCAAGGTAGTGTTTCGATACCCGCTCGTCTTGCTTTTTCTACACGATGATTTCCATCAATAATGTTATACCGGTCAGGAGGTATTTCGGCAATTATGATTGGTTTGCTGATATCAACAAAATCGATATGAGCTTCATTAATTTGCGAGAAACAATAAGGAAATTCGCTGACATTCAAGGAGCTTAAAACGATATCAGAACGCTCAGAAGCTAAATGCTCGATGAGTTTTGAAATATTAAATTGAAATATGCCATTTCTAAAGATTTCATCTCCATCATCAACTTCGCAGGGAATGAATTTCTTGTTTAATTTCAGTTTTTTTACCACTTTTTGATCCATATTGAACAGCCACGCAAGAGATAATCCGATGCATGGCTATTTTTAACGTTTTTTTGATCCAATATTGCCGCACTTCCTGTCTTGAGCGCGCACTTCTTTTCTATCAAAACTCAACCGTTTGCTAAAAACAACATTGCTTTTCATTCATAGCCGTTTTCAATTGCCCCTTTATGCTCATACAGCAGCATCGCAACATTTTGCGCCAATTCCGGATCTGCTTTTAACCCCATATACCCGACCTGGATTTCTTGAAGCAAGGAAATTAACAAGTCTTGATCTCCAGATCGTAAACCATATAGAATTGATGGAACGTAAGACTGATATTCGTCCCTCACAGCTGGATAGTGATTGATTCCGATTGGGTCCCAGTTATAAAACAAGACTTCATCCACGCGTCGTTCTAACTCATCTAATGTCATTCTGTTCATTTTAATTCCTCATTTTCTTTAGCTATAGATTTGATTTACATGTATCTATAGCGAATGGGGCGGCGGTTTTAGAAAACCTCAAAAACCCAACTGAGAAATTACCAGTCATTTATCCCGCAGCAAAAACTGTCATCCATAGAGCAGTCCATGAAGCTGTCATCACACCCGAAATCAAAGCTGGTATCAGCAATTTCATGGCTGTCATCGAATCCATAGACGTTACCTTCTAAATCTATGCAACCCACCATTGGTAAACCATTAGCTGGATTTATATCAAATCCATCATTCACAAGGTTGCAGCTAGAGTCATCGTCATTTATTAGGTGTGCGTGTAGATAATCACCAGAATTGAATAAAACTGGCGCACTGCCAACATCAATAAAGTCATTTAGTACTGGAATATCCTGTAAATTTTCATCACTCGATCCTGCATTCGCCACAACAGCTTGATCATTTGCAATGGCATTGAACATCATCCCAATCAGAAACCCAACGCATGCTGGGACGACTCCCCATATAAAACCAACGCCTGCACCTATAATTATCCAAATCATAAAACACCTCTTTTCTATGTTTATTCTAACAAACCTGAAAACTTCACTTCTTTCGTTTTTTTTCCTGATGCTTCGCATATAAATACATCAACAGTGTGGCTGGAATGACCAAGGCACACATTAGAAGCACCGCTTGCAGGGCTGACTCTGGGTTCATGATGCTCTCCTCTTTGATAGAAATTCTATTTTATGATTTATAGCGACGAATATTGTCGCCTAAGTGAACTAATTTGTGATTAAAAGACCTTTTCTATCTGCTACCTTAATCGTTGCCAGGCAACCGGAATTAAAACGAATATAATCATCTTCAATGCCATCCGAAAAGATCACACCGTTTTCTGGCATATAGGATTCCAGATTGAGTGGTTGGTTCCTTGGTATATCTCCATAGACACAACTAGTTCCGGTAGTTTGGCTCGGAAACGGTTCACGTACCGCAAACTTCAGTCGTTCTTCACTCCAGTCGAAGATCTGAGTTTTGGCCTGGTTTGTAGCCCCTGATACTCCAATTACTCCGGTCAGAATCGATTGTAACCAGCCACTGGAACCCAGCCCTGTTGAAACAATAATCCCAGACGAACTCTGCACTTCCTGAATATTATTCCAACGAATGGCATAACGCGCAGAGGTGTGGGATTTTGGGCCGATAAACAAATCGTTTACGGCATACAATACCTGGCCATCATTAGTGCTGGCTTGTGCTAGCGTAATGTCTTTGCTGGATGAATTACCCTTTACGGTTTTGGAAACAACTTCCTTTAATTGACCCAATTCAAACGGCAGTAATATTCCATCCCATCGTTTCGGATCAGGATTTATTGCGATGAGCGGCTGTCTATCAAGATACTTCAGCGTGTTTGCCACCAAACCATCCTGCCCTATGACCACAACAATATCGGTTTTGCCAAACTGGTAAGATGTCAGCATTGTGCGTTCTATACGCTGAAAACGACCCAAAGTACGAAGAACACTTTCCGCCTCTTGAATCTGGCTCTGATAGCGTACATTTTCATCTAAGTAATCTTGAACATTGACTTGATTGTGCTCCAAGTAAAATTTAGCTTGAGCCCAACTATTGAAGCGCTCGACTAACTCTTGTAATCGAGTCTTTCGGGTTACTAGCACAAAGGTACAATCGTTCATGTCATTTACTCTTGTTTATTATGTGTTATTCAAAGTTAAATTTTTAAGCCACATTGCGCTTTATCATTTGACCAAATAAGTCTGGCGTAATGGTCAGCTCACCAATTTTTCCGGCATTTTGTGCTAAAGAGTCAAAGGCCATCGCCATCAGTTGTTCTGGAGACATATTCGCTAGCGCCATTGCTTTTAAATTTTCTACTGGCAAGGTTTTAAAGGCTTCCATTTTTGCGGTAATCGCATAGCTTTCGACATCCGCTTCAGTACGGTTATTTTCAGCACTGCGTGTCACAAGCTCTTTACGTTGCTCTTCACGATCAATTTCAGCCTGTAAAGTTTCCTGCTCAATTTGTGCTTTACTGGCTAAAAGAGCACGTTCATTGGCCACTCGTTGCTCTGCCATCTTTTGTTCTTTTTGCTGAACAGACATATCGGTTTCAAGCTCTGCTTCTTTGATCATCCGTTCTTGTTCAACTGAAGCTTTACGACGACCATAGGTAGCATCATCTGACTGCTTGAGTATTTCTTCTCTTGCAACGGCTTCCAATGCCTTCATTGTTTCTGGCGTAGGTGTTATCGCAGTGATAGAAACATCTAAAACCATCAAGCCCATCTCATCCAAAGAAGAATCATTAGCGACCGTTTTTTTCAATAATTCAACCAAGGACTGAACGGCAACTAAAGACTCTCGTAAACTACATTTCTGAATCGTACTTTGCGCTGTTGTTTGTAATTTACGAATCACTCGATCACTTAGCTTCATGGGGTCATCTGAAATAAACGATTCACCATTTTTAGACAACGAGAAATTCAACATATCTGCCGTCTTCTCTGCTGAATTAATTCTAAAACTAACCTGCCCCTGAACTCGCACGGATTGATAATCCATGGTTTGCAGACCAAAAATAAAGGGAGCCTCTTGTACGTTTACAGGTAAGGCCGCTATAGAAGTCGTTGCTGGATTGTAAAAAAAGCTTAAGCCTTTACCTTTGCTCTTCACTTTACCGTTAACTGTTTTGATAACAAATGTTGATGCATCTGCTTTGTAATATTTAATACCTAACATAATCATTTCCTCTAATAAGTTTCTTAATCAATAAAGTGTCTATATGTCACTTTTAATCAATAATGTCTTATAGACACTTTAATGTCAATGCAAAAGTGTCGAAAGGTCACAAATAAATTGCATCTATTTTTTGAACATCTAGAATAGGTTGTATACGCCCTATAAGAGCCTTAAAAATGAATGAATCTGAATACTTAAAAACCTACAATAAATCGGAATTTGAAAGCCCAATTTTTTCAGTCGACAGTGTGTTGTTAACCTGTCATGAAGACACACTAAAGGTGCTTTTAGTAGAACGTTTAAATCACCCGCACAAAGGTTATTGGGGTTTACCTGGTGGTTTTGTGGATTTGAAGAAAGATAAAACCATTGAAGAGACAGCTATTCGAAAATTGAAGGAAAAAACGGGCATCACCCCACCCTACATTAAACAACTGATGAGCATCGGTAGCGCCAAGCGAGATAAGCGAGGCTGGTCGGTCACCGTTTGTTATAGTGCCTTAATTGCCCATGAAAATTGTAGTGTGCAGATCGATTCGGTTTCGGATGTGAACTGGTTTCCCTTAGAAACGGCATTACAAATGAAATTGGCTTTTGATCACAAAAACATAATCGAAGAAGCACATGAGCGACTTCGACAAAAAGCTCTATATTCAATTATTCCGGCCTATACTCTCCCAGAAAAATTCACCTTGCCGGAACTACAAAAAGTACATGAAATTATTTTGGGTAAGGAGATCCAGAAAAAATCCTTCAGAAGAAGAATTGAACTAGCTGATTTACTTATCGAGACAGGAGAAAAACAAGCCAGCGGGAAACGCCAAGCAGCACTTTATACAATTAAAGAAGAATCGAAAGAATATACGTTTTTGAGGAACCTAGAAGGTTAAAGTTAATCTGCTTTTAATTAATAATAAGACATTGAAGATGATAATGTCAGAAGCAAAATACTTAAAAATAAACAAGCTCCACACAGATAGAAACAAGAATAAGCTAGAAACGACGATCTATAGCGAAGGTATCTCACAAAAACCAAACGACTACTCACTAGATCTTTTGGTGGCAGCTTTAAGAACAGAACGGCGCCATAGGAAGTAAAGTGAATGTTCAAAAGCATGCATAATTAAAAGTCTTGAGACTCTTGGCTTTTAAGCAGATGAGTGAAGCAGTGAACAAAATAGATGTTATTTAAAACAACTATTTTAATAGATAGACACTGACAACCAAAAACTATAAGCGCCTTTTCTCAACAAAATATTTCTGAATGAGAAGTTATCGCTCCCTAATGTGAGCTACATTGATTAAGATATTTATATTGTTAGTATCTGATTAGAGCTCAACACTTCATGGCTATCTTCATCTCAACCTTGTTCGCTCTAATTTTTTTATTTTTTATAATTAAGAATGAGCTAAATCGTCCTAAGAAAGATTATGAGGAGTTATGCAAAGAGGCTGCTATAGCTAAACGACATACAGACAAAGTAGCTAAGAAGAAAGAATTTGAAAACCAACTAAAAATCTACTCTGGTACTGTTTCAAGTTTCCTTTCAGAAGCAATTAAGAACCAAAACTACTCAGAATCTTTGGATGTAAACTTTAGACATGTCATCGAAGCCTTTTCTAGTGGCGACCCCAATAAGATAAGCAATATTTCATCTAAGATATTAACAGCTTCTGATAAAAGCCTTACTGAACTAGCTAAGCACTTTGATGCCTTTAGAGGGCTTGTAGCTAATCTTCCTATAGAAAACCAACATTACCCTGACTACAGACACCCAGCACTAGGTGCTGCTCATTTATTAGGAGAAATATCTCACGGCCACTGCCGGTGCAGAACATATAATGATTTTAACAATTTTATGCCTAGCTCCGCAGCTGAAATGGGCGATATAGAAATACTTGAAGAAACTTTTAACGAGGAAACTTATTCAACTGATTACTACTATAAATGTATTCGTTGTGGAGCTACGACCGAAGCAAATGTAAATTGGGACGGTCATGCCCCCTATACAATATTAAGAGGTTATAATTCTAAACCATAAATGTCTTTTTTATCATCGCGTGTCAATCGGCATGCAATTTTGACCCACTTTTAACTATTGGCACGAACATGCTGAAACCAGTTTCTTTAAGAAAATTGATCCTGCTTTTTTTGCTAGTGCCTATAGTGTCCGCAAGTCGGTCTCTCAGTGCTTACGCACTATAGGTCTTGAATAGGTTTGAAAGCAGGCATTCATATGTTTTTAAATTTGAAGCCAAAAAGAGCAAATAAAAGTAATGGTTTTGAGCGCAAAGCAGATATGCTTTTTG
>TARA_R110002072_G_scaffold94299_4_pt1 | contig 10273 bp, 5 predicted proteins | sample TARA_R110002072 | Tara Oceans TARA_R110002072 (sample SAMEA4397118) | marine metagenome | biome: Polar Biome; feature: [SRF] surface water layer (ENVO:00010504); material: water (ENVO:00002006), including particulate matter (ENVO:01000060) such as... | depth 5 m | reverse complement strand
TCAAACTTTATTAGCAAGACACCAGCTTAATCACCTCGTAAGCAGGTTCTTCATAGGGGTGCGCTTGCTTAAAAGCCTTGATAACATCATAAATCAAGGCCTCGTCACACAGCATTTCAACTCTAAACTCAGAAACACACTCCAGGCTCCCTGTCGCTCCAATAAATGGGTCACTCTCAGGCATAGGTCTAAACTGACCTAAACCTAAGGTTTGCCAGCTACATTCCCTATAATGCCCTAAGGTGCCTGCTCCAGCATCAAATACGGCTCGCTTGACAGATTCAACATAATCATCAGGAACAAAAAATATAAATTTATACATAAGATGCCTATTCTTTATGCTAAATAAATTTAACTTAACTCGGTTAAATTGACTTAAAGATATTGACAGGAAGCAATAAAAGCCTAACTTACACTTACCCACAATTTCTGTGGATAACTCTGGGGATATATTTTGGAGAATGCCCTGAATCGCCCATTTTTACTCGCCTTGGTACAAGTTGACACTTTTTTGAACGACTTATTTAAAGCCTTATTTTTCAATAAGTTAAATATGTCAATACTCTCTTGCTCACAATACTTCCAAGTCAAAAAATGCTAACGCCATATTGCATTAAAAGTGTGCATAAGAAATTCAAAAACTTGTCACATCAGCGTAGAATGTCAATTTATTGTTCTTGTTATTGTACTAATTGGGTCAATTTTAACCAAGTTGTCAGCATGACGTCACAATGACTGAAACAAAGACCAAACACTTCCTTACATTCCGTTACAAGTTGATAACGGAATGTAGATAAAAGCAGTTTTTACTATATAAACCACTTGCGTGCATTTCTGAACATACGCAACCAAGGTGCATCTTCAGACCAGTCAGTGGGATGCCAAGAGTTTTGAACAGTTCTATAAACTCGCTCAGGGTGTGGCATCATAATCGTAACTCGGCCTGACTCTGAACAAACACCCGCCAGCCCTTCTGGTGAACCATTAGGGTTTGCCGGATAACGAGACGTAACCTCAGCATAGTTATCAACATATTGAAGTGCTAATTGATTAGCCTCTTTCAATGAAAGTAACTTCTGAGGGTTAGAAAACTCCGCTCGCCCTTCTCCATGCGCAATCGCAACAGGAATTCGTGAACCTGCCATACCCTCTAGAAACATAGACCGAGTATCATTCACTTCTAAAAGCGCCACACGTGCTTCAAATTGCTCGGAACGATTACGCACAAAGTGCGGCCAGTATTTTGAACCAGGAATGAGATCTCTTAGATTAGATAACATCTGACAGCCATTACATACACCTAATGCAAGTGTATCTTCACTTTCAAAGAAGGTCGAAAATTGATCTCGAACAGACGGGTTAAACAAAATTGATTTAGCCCAACCTTCACCAGCACCTAAAACGTCACCATAAGAAAAGCCACCACAAGCAACCAATGCATTAAAATCACTCAGATTACGTCTTCCTGAAATCAAATCACTCATGTGTACATCAACTGCCTGAAAGCCAGCTCGTGTAAATGCAGCCGCCATTTCAAGCTGGCCATTCACACCTTGCTCTCTTAAGACGGCCACTTTGGGTTTAACACCTTTTAAAATAGCAGGTGCAGCAGATGCTTCAGTGAGAATATTTTCATTTGGATCAAAACTAAGCCTTACATTAAGCCCAGGGTCTTTTTCATCAAGAATAGTGTCGAATTCTTCTTGAGCACAATCAGCATTATCACGATGAGCTTGCATACGATAACTTGTTTCAGCCCAAATTCGCTGATAGTGACTGCGTTTATTTTCTAATACAGTTGTATCATCGAAAGTGAAGCGAATATGGTCATCCGCATTTGGCTGACCAACTACTAAAGTATGCTCACCCAAGCCTGCCGCTGTAAACTGCTGCAATACGGCTTCAGTATTTTCTTGTTTAACCTGAATAACAGCGCCTAGCTCTTCATTAAATAATTCACGTGCAAAATGAGATGCATCTTCAGCCAAGAAATCGAGTTTAATATCGGCACCAACATGTCCTGCAAAACACATTTCAACCAATGTCGTAAATAAACCACCATCTGAGCGGTCATGGTAAGCTAGCAACATACCATCGGTATTAAGCCCTTGGATAACCGCAAAAAATGCTTTCAAGTCTTCTGCATCATCAACATCCGGCGTTACTGCACCTACTTTTTTATAAACTTGAGCTAGCGCTGAACCACCCAATCTATTTTGACCATTTGCCAAATCAATCAGAATTAAATCAGTAAGCCCCTGATCGCGTTTTAACTCGGGGGTTAATGTTTTGCGTACATCAACAACAGGCGCAAAACCTGTAATAATCAGAGATAAGGGTGACGTGACTGTTTTGGTTGCCTGATCATCTTGCCAAACAGTTTTCATAGACATTGAATCTTTGCCGACAGGAATAGAAATCCCTAACTGCGGACACAACTGCATACCAACAGCCTGAACCGTTTTATAAAGATTATCATCTTCCCCTGGATGCCCTGCTGCGGCCATCCAGTTAGCTGACAGTCGAATATCAGACAGTTTTGCGATAGATGATGCCGCCAGATTTGTAATCACCTCACCGACAGCCATTCTTCCAGAAGCGGGCGAATCAATATTCGCAAGCGGGGTACGCTCACCCATTGCCATGGCCTCACCGGCATAACCTTCAAAATCGGTCGATGTAACAGCCACATCGGCAACAGGAACCTGCCAAGGTCCAACCATTTGATCTCGCGTCACCATCCCAGTGATGGAACGATCACCAATTGTGATTAGAAAACTTTTACTTGCTACACAAGGTAAACGAAGTATTTTTTCAGCCGCCTCGTTTATTTCTATCACGCTTGAATCAAACATCGGCTTCGTAAAGGCCTCTGAATTGACTGAACGGTGCATCTTTGGTGGTTTTCCAAACAACACAGACATAGGAAGATCTACGGGATTATTACTAAAGTGCGTGTCTTCAACCACTAAATTATGTTCTTCTAGAGCATCACCAATGACCGCATAAGGGCAACGTTCACGATCACAAATTGCTTCGAAGCGAGCGAGATCGTCCGGCATAACCGCAATTACATAACGTTCTTGCGATTCATTACACCAAATTTCATGAGGTGCCATACCCTCTTCATCATTCGGTATTTTTCTTAAATCAAAACGACCGCCACGGCCACCATCTTTAACAAGTTCGGGGAAAGCATTTGATAAACCACCTGCGCCTACATCATGGATAAAGGCAATTGGATTGACGTCATCTAACTGCCAACAACGATCAATTACCTCCTGGCAACGCCTCTCCATTTCCGGGTTTTCACGCTGTACAGATGCAAAATCAAGATCCTCATGGCTCGCGCCCGAATCCATTGAAGAAGCAGCACCGCCCCCCAAACCAATTAGCATTGCCGGGCCACCTAAAACAATGAGTTTGGCACCAACAGCGATATCACCTTTTTCTACATGGTGTTCTTTAATATTGCCCATGCCGCCGGCAATCATAATGGGCTTGTGATAGCCTTTTACTTCTTTACCCTTAGGGCCAGAAACGAGCTCTTCATAGGTTCTGAAATAACCACATAAATTAGGACGACCAAACTCATTATTAAATGCCGCCCCCCCTAAAGGCCCATCTAGCATAATGTTAAATGCAGACGTCATACGCTCTGGTTTACCGTAGTCGGTTTCCCATGACTGCTCAAAACCTGGAATACGTAAGTTAGAAACCGTAAATCCTGTCAAGCCCGCTTTTGGCTTAGCACCTTTACCTGTCGCACCTTCATCACGAATTTCACCACCTGAGCCAGTTGATGCCCCTGCAAATGGAGAAATAGCCGTTGGGTGGTTATGTGTCTCGACTTTCATCAAGATATGTATTGGCTCTTCAACTGCTTTATATTCTTGTGTCTCAGGATCAGGATAAAAACGCTGACCGACTGAACCAGCAATAACAGCGGCATTATCGACGTAAGCTGATAACACACCCTGAGGATTTAGTTCATTGGTATTACGTATCATCGAAAACAGAGACTTTTCCTGAGCTTCTCCGTCTATATCCCATGAAGCATTGAAGATTTTATGACGACAATGTTCTGAATTAGCCTGAGCAAACATCATTAGTTCAACATCAGTAGGGTTTCGTTTCAGGCCACAAAAGGCTTTAACAAGATATTCAATTTCATCCTCTGCCAGCGCTAAACCAATGCGTTTGTTCGCCTCTTGCAAAGCAGCAACACCATACGATAAAACATCCACTGTCGATAAAGGTCCAGGCTCAGCCTTACTGAATAACAACTCGGCGCCCGCGGTCTCATGAAATACGGACTGCGTCATTCGATCATAAAAAATATTTGAAAGTACTTGTCGTTGTTTTAAGGTGAGTTTGTTTGGTGTACGCACATAATAAGCAAGACCTCGCTCAATACGCTTTAGCGTATTTAAACCACAAATTCTGGCTATATCTGTCGCCTTACTCGACCAAGGCGAAATCGTCCCCGGCCTTGGCACAACAAGAAAAAGCACACCATCATTTGACTCAGATTGCGCACTTGGCCCATAGGTCAATAATTTGTTGAGCACATTCAATTCTGATGCTGTCAACTCATCAGCAACGTCAACAAAGTGCATGAATTCAGCATAAACAGACTCGATTTCAGGAATCATAGCTTGGATAGTGCTAAGTAGTTTTTGTCTTCTAAATTGGGAGAGAGCTGGAGCGCCTCGAAGTTCCAACATAATAAAGGCGTACCTCGTCGAAGAACTGTTGAAGGAAAAAAGAGGCGATATTCTACTTGAAAGCGACCCAAGTGTTAATAAAGAATTGTATGAATAGAGCAAAGCGCTCAAAAAAAACAAAGCAAACCAAATTTTCGCCAAGAACCAGATAAATCAACAACTTACATTTAGCATTAAAAGGACAAGCTATCTAGTTGATTTATAAATTAAAGTTTAAAGTTAGCGATGGCAATACCAAAAAACTTCTCTAAATGAGATAATTTACATACTTCGAAACCATCCAAATTATTCAAATGAACTAAACTAATTGAAAGCTTGGTGATCTAAATTTACCATGCACACTTTCTCTATTAAGGGGATTTGATTGCTCTATACAGCAGGATTCAAAATTAATGCTCACACCTTGAACAATGCCTTATCAGCATTGCTCAAGGTGTTTTCGCCTAAAATCACCTCTTTATTGATAATAGCGCTTGCCTTAAGTGCTTGTGAAAAACCGACTACCCTTCAAAAAATACAGGAAAGACAAACCTTGCATGTTATTACTCGAAACGCACCTGCAGTATATTTCGAAGGCAGAGACGGACCCATGGGCTTTGAGTTTGAACTTGCAAAAATATTTGCTGATGAATTAGGCTTAAGCTTGGACGTTAAAGTCGCTGCCACCCGTAGCCAAATACTCTCAGCTCTTGATAACGACTATACCAATATTGCCATCGCAAGTATGGTCGCCAGTGAAGCTAGAGCCAATCGCTATAAATATTCAAGCGCCTATATGGAAACAACGCCTATCGTGGTTTATCGCTATGGCAACAAAAGACCCAAAGACATTAACGACCTTATCGGTAAACGTATTGCAGTGGTTAGTGATAGCTATCATCAAGAAGAACTTCAAAATCTGAGCAATAGCGCTCCTGAACTAGCAAAACAACTTGAATGGCAAGCTCTGGATGTTGAAACCATCGATTTAATGAAACGCATTGAAGATAAAGAAATCGATTACGCCATCATCACCTCCAGCGAACTAGAAATTCACCAAGCCTATTATCCTCGAATTAAAAAAGCCTTCGACATTGGTAAAGCGCAACAAATAAGCTGGTATTTCCCTAGCACGACAGACTATTCGTTAATCAATGCCGTTAATAATTTCTTTTCTCGAATCGAAGATGATGGCACCTTGTTAAACCTAAAGGAGCGTTATTTCGGACACCTGGGGCAATTAAATTATGTCGGTGCACGCACCTATATCAAACACATTAACCAACGACTACCTAAGTACGAAGACGTTTTCAAGAAATATAGTGAAAAGCACAATATCGATTGGCGGCTAATGGCTTCAATGGGTTATCAAGAATCTCATTGGCGTGCACGCGCAATATCCCCAACAGGCGTACGAGGCCTAATGATGCTAACCCAACCTACAGCTAGAGAAATGGGCATTAAAAACCGATTAGACCCAGAGGCAAGCATTAAAGGCGGCGTTGGCTATTTTGCCAAAATCAAAGCAAGAATCCCTGATCAAATACAAGAACCCGATAGGACATGGCTTGCCATGGCTGCCTATAACGTGGGTTATGGGCATTTAGAAGATGCAAGAATTTTAACGGAAAAAGGCGGAAAAGACCCTAACAAATGGCTCGATGTTAAAAACTTCTTACCTTTATTACAAAAGAAAAAATACTACAAGCAAACCCGTTACGGTTATGCCAGAGGTAACGAGCCTGTTATTTATGTTCAAAATATTCGGCGCTATTACGATGTATTATCCTGGATGACTCAACCCCAGCTCAATGAGCAAGCCATTGCCCAGAGCGAACTGGAAAATGGCCTGATCAAGATTATTGCTGATTAAGTTTGCTGAATTACAACGAGCAAGCTATTTTTATGGTCATATAATATTTTTAACCATATAAAAAACTAAGAGTTACTATTGATGTTTTTATCGAAACTTTTCGACAAATTTATGCCGACAGTGGAACTCGACTCAAAAAATTTGATGAGTATTCGATTTTTAATCTTCAGCAGCCTAATATTTTTTATGGATGGAATTTATGGCTTTACTAAGTGGTATCTGGCGGGCTACGGTGAATTTTCATCTTGGGCGTTAGTGTTAGTCATTGGTATGCCTGCCATTTTAATGGCGGTTAAGTATAGCCTTCTCTCAACAGAAATACTTTCAAATATATCTGTATTTCTCATAACTATTTATTCTGTATCACTAATATTCCACTTCGGGGGAATCAATTCAGCATATGTATATTGGCTGTTAGCTGTAGTTGTCTTTTCGTACATATTAACAGGTTATGTTTATGGCTGTTTTTGGTTTCTAATACTAGCCGGAATTACATTGACATTTATACTTTCAGATCACCTAGGTTTGCAGTTACACGACTTAAAACTCAATAAAAAACAACAACTTTCAAACACCATATCAGGTTATATGGTGCCTCTTTTTTCAGTTGCTTGTGCGATGACCTATATCATAAGACTTAGATTGGAAACACTAAAATCATCTGTTCAGCTTTATGAAAGCGCACAAGCGCAAACCCTTACATCCCAGAATTTGTCAGAGCAGTTAGTTAACGTTCTTCAGCAGGCATCGGTAAGCTCTGAAACGTTATTGACTTCCGCAACTGACCTTTCTGCTGTCACACAGCAAATTAATGACACCAGCTCTTCAATTAAAGATGGTATTAGAGCACAACTATTAAAGACTGAATCGGCTAATGAAACCTTAGAAAATATGGCTAAGTCAGTTGATGAGACGAGTAATGCAGTAGAAACAATTGCCAAAAACGGAGAAGTAGTCAGGGGTAAGTCTCGTGAAAGCTCAGACGCAATGAAAGATGCGATTAACTGTATGGGGCAAATCGGGCAAGGAAATTCCGACATAAGAGATTATGTTGGCGTTATTTCTGGCATTGCAGAACAAACAAACTTATTAGCATTAAATGCAGCAATTGAAGCAGCCAGGGCCGGTGAGCATGGGCGAGGATTTGCTGTTGTTGCAGATGAAGTACGAAATCTCTCAAACAGCAGTAATGCGGCTGCGGAGGAAATATCAGCACTAATCGCATCAAGTGAAAGGAATATTGAGCAAGGCGCAGCCATAGTGAGGAAAGCTGGCGACCAAATGATAGACGTATCGAGTCAAATTGTGGAAATTTTTGAAGCAATTACTTTTTCTGCACAAAGGTTAAAATCACAAAATGAAGGCATCAGTGGAATTCTCAATGATAGCTTGGAAATGGAAAAGATTTGCCAAGACAATGCAGAGTATTCTGAAAATTTAATTAGCGGTGCAACTTTATTAATTCAAGTAGCAAATAAACTGACTGGGCTATCAGGCGTAATGAGTGAGATGGTTAGTAATGCTGAATCTATTGAAGGGATCGAAAAACCTGCTGACGCAGGTACTTCTGAACTATTCTGATGCTGGATAATTGGCTATTTATTATTCAGTCTCACGATCCCTGAAGCCAATTAAATACAACACTGCATCCAGCCCTAAGTTGGATATAGAATGCCTGGCAGATTCTTTTACTAATGGCTTTGCTCTAAATGCAACGCCAAGCCCAGCTCGACTCAACATGGGTAAATCATTTGCACCATCACCAACAGCAATCACTTGCTCCCGACCTATCTTTTCTTTTGCTGCCAACTCATCTAACAAAGCTGCCTTTCGGTTACCATCAATCACTTGGCCAGTGACGTTGCCCGTCACCTTACCATTTTGAATTTCTAATTCGTTGGCATAGATGTAATCGATACCCAATTTTTCTTGTAAGCCTTTTGCAAAATACGTAAAACCGCCTGAAAGAATGGCTGTTTTATAACCTAAGCTTTTCAAGGTTGAAATTAAGCGCTCTGCACCTTCGGTCATTTTTAATCTGGCAGCCACTTTTACGAGCACATCTTCACTCAAGCCTTCGAGTAAACCGACGCGACGCGCGAAGCTTTCAGTAAAATCTATTTCCCCACGCATCGCCTGCTCAGTAATGGCAGACACTTCATCACCGACACCCGCTTCTTTGGCAAGCTCATCGATTACTTCTGCTTCAATCAGTGTCGAATCCATATCAAAAACAACAAGACGTCGATTTCTGCGATACATAGAATCTTCTTGAAAAGCGATATCTACATTCAACTCACTGGAAATACGCAGAAAATCGGCACGCAAGCTATCTAGACCCAAGGCCGTTCCTCTAACGGAAAACTCGATACACGCCTGACTAGACGACAAATCAAGATCCAAGGGGCGGCGACCCGATAAACGCGTAATATTATCTATATTCAAACGATGAGAGGCAGTAATTTCTGAAACCCTGGCTATCTGTTCTGCAGTAATAGAGCGAGATAATAAGGTGACGATATAACGTGCCTTGCCAGCGCCTTGAACCCATTCTGCATATTCTTCAGTACTAATAGGCTTAAAGGTAACTTGCAGATTAAGCTCATGCATTCTAAATAGGAGCTCTTTAAGCACACCCGATGAATCGTCTTTACTCGGAACTTCGACCAAAATCCCCCAGGTTAAATGATCATGAATCACGGCCTGACCAATATCTAATATACGCAAATGATATTGCGCCATAATGGCTGTTATTTCAGATGTCAGTCCTGACTTATCTCGACCTGACACATTAATCAGAATAATTTCACTCAAGCACATCACCCTTATTTTGCTTATCATCAATTAAAGTAGATTCTGAGATGGGTTTGACTTCCATTCGATCAACTTTCTGCAGACCTCTTGGCAGCTTGTGACCACGACGCCCTCTTTCCCCTATATAGTGTTCAAGATCGGCAAAACGAAGTTTTAAATGGCGTTTTCCAGAGTGGATAATCAAATAATCTTCTTCACTAAACACCGCTACGCAAACCATCCATTCATCACCACTTTGAACACGGGCTGACGAAATGCTGATCATTTTATTGCCTTTACCTTTTGCAAGCTCTGGCAATTCATTGATTGGAAAGACCAACATCCGACCTTCATTACTGACAGCTGCGATATAGCTTCCCTCAAGCTTATTCAGCCTGACAGGCTCCATGACGTCGGCACCTTTTGGAATAGAAATCGCGGCCTTACCTGCTTTATTCTTGCTGTATAAATTACCCACATTCGAAATAAAGCCATAACCGGCAGAGCTCATCATAATCAGCTTCTGAGTCGGCTCGCCCATTACCACGACCTTGAATGTCGCACCTGAAGGCGGGTTAATTTTACCTGTTAAAGGTTCACCCTGACCACGAGCTGATGGCAAGTTATGCGCCGGAAGCGTGTAAGAACGACCGGTCGAATCGATAAATGCAACTTGTTGATTACTCTTGCCTTTTGCTGCTAAGGCATAACCATCACCTGACTTGTAACTTAAGCCGCTCGGGTCAATATCATGGCCTTTTGCAGCTCTTACCCAGCCTTTATCAGATAACACAACGGTGACCGCTTCAGATGAAATTAAATCTGTTTCTGAGAAGGCTTTCGCTTCAGCTCTTTGAACAATAGGCGAACGTCTGTCGTCACCATATTTCTCAGCATCGGC
>TARA_R110002072_G_scaffold48716_6_pt1 | contig 10274 bp, 6 predicted proteins | sample TARA_R110002072 | Tara Oceans TARA_R110002072 (sample SAMEA4397118) | marine metagenome | biome: Polar Biome; feature: [SRF] surface water layer (ENVO:00010504); material: water (ENVO:00002006), including particulate matter (ENVO:01000060) such as... | depth 5 m | reverse complement strand
GATTTTTTCCGTCTTTTTTGATTCCCTTTCTGTAAACCAGTGATACAGGAACTTTTGTGCCATCTGCTGCAGTAGCCCAAATGCGTTCTGATGCATAATTGTTTTTATCAAAATTTCCACCAAGAACTTCCTGTTCTTTTAGGATGTTTTGCTCTTTGGTTTTCATATTGAAATCTATAACAGCTGTTGGCTGTGTTAATCCATTATAACCATACCGCAACACCTCTGTATCAAACTCGATATTTTGTGTTGTATAAGCTGTGTATGTTTCATTATCAAATGGTAAATAATAAGCATCTGAGCCATCCCAGCGTTGAATATGAATTTTATTCAACCCATTGTCTCGTTCACTCACCACGAGATAGTCTTTAAAAATATCAAAATCTTCAATCATTACATCTTCTCTGTGAGCTATCACTTCTTCCCAATTATCAGAGGTTGTATTAGACAAAGGAGTTTTCATTAATTTAAAATTACTGGCACCATCTTTATTTGTCAAAATATAGAAATGATCTTCAAAATGGGCTATGTTGTATTCTAAACCTCGTGTCCTGGGGCTAAATATTTTAAAAGTTCCTTCAGGATTATTAGCATCTAAAAAACGAAATTCTGATGTAAGTGTACTTCCTGAACCAATCACTAAGTATTTATCTGATTTGGTTTTGTAAACATAGGTTCGAAAGGTGTCGTCTTCTTCAAAATAAACCATCACATCTTGTTGAGGATTATTTCCTAATTTGTGTCTGAAAATTTTATCAGAGCGGAGTGTTTGAGGATCTTTTCGGGTGTAAAAAAGCGTTGTGTTGTCATTTGCCCAAGTGGAACCTCCTGTAGTTAATTCTATTTTCTGTGGGTAGATTTCACCGGTTTCCAGATTCTTAATTTGTATGGTATAATTTCTACGGCTTACAGTATCTATTCCAAAGGCAGCAAGTTTATTATCTGGGCTCACGTTAATTCCTGCCAGGTGAAAATAAGAATGACCTTCTGCCATTTCGTTTCCGTTAAACATGATTTCTTCTTCCGCATCAAGAGAACCCTTTTTTCTGGTAAAAATGGGGTAATCCTTCCCGGTTTCATAACGTGTAATATAATAATAACCATTGTAAAGATAGGGCACAGACTCATCATCTTCCTTGATGCGTGCTTTCATTTCTTCAAACAAATCTACTTGAAAGTCTTTGGTATGTGCCGTCATTTTATCATAATAGTCATTTTCACGCTCTAAATAATCAATGACCTCAGGGTTATCTCTGTCATTGAGCCAAAAATAAGGGTCAATTCTTATGTCTCCATGTATTTCAAGATGTTTGTCAATTTTTTGAGCAGTGGGTGGTGTATGGTTCATTCTGTCTTCTTGTGGGGTTTGTTTTTTACACGAGGTCGCAAAAATAATACTAAACAAACAAATGGAGGTGATAATTTTCATAAGGTTTAAATTAGTTAATAACTCGCTAATTTAATAATTTTGTTCTTTACAAATTCAATATTAGAAAAATATGTTTGGAGATTTAATGGGAATGATGGGAAAACTCAAAGAAGCCCAGAAAAAAGTAGAAGAAACAAAGCAACGATTAAACTCTGTGCTTATTGATGAGAAAAGCAACGACGGCTTATTAAAGGTAACTTTAACTGCTAATCGCGAAATTAAAACAATCACCATTGATGAACAATTACTTCAAGAGAAAGAACAACTGGAGGATTACTTAGTTTTAACCTTAAATAAAGCAATTGCTAAAGCAACCGCCGTCAATGAAGCTGAAATTGCCGCTGTTGCTAAAGATGGAATGCCTAACATCCCCGGGATGGATGGTTTTTTTAAGTAATTGATGAATGTTTAATATTGATTAATCAAACTTGAAACAGTGAACTTTTTAATATGCTAAAACAAATCCTTACAGATAAAAAAATAATTCTAGCTTCAGGTTCACCGCGCAGACAGCAGTTTTTTAAAGAACTTGACATACCGTATACAATTCAGGTTAAGCCTATTGATGAAACCTATCCTTCTCATCTTCAGGGAAGTGAAATATCTGAATATTTATCTCAATTAAAAGCTTCGGCTTTTTCACATTTAAAACCAAATGAAATTCTCATCACAGGAGATACCATTGTAATCCACAAAGGGGTTTGTTTAGGTAAACCAAAAGATAAAAAAGAGGCTTTTGAAATGCTGCAAACTTTGTCAAACAGTTCTCATAAAGTGATTTCTTCTGTCTGTATTACTTCCGTAGAAAGACAAATTGTAGTGAGTGATTTTACCAAAGTCTATTTTAAGAAACTCACTAAGGACGAAATACATTTTTATATTGAGAACTTCAACCCATTTGACAAAGCAGGTGCCTATGGTATTCAAGAGTGGATTGGTGCTATAGGTGTTACAAAAATTGAAGGTTCATACAATACGGTGATGGGACTTCCCACACATCTTGTTTACAAAACGTTAATGGAGTTTGTTGGGCAATGAAATTATAGTATTTTTAGCTAAAATTTCTAAAAATGCGTTTTATTACCCTTCTCTTATTATTGACAATACTCATAAGTTGCCAAACCAATCAAGAGTCTAAAGTTGAAAAAGAACAGGTTTCGCCCAGAGATTTATCAAATGGGTTTAAAGAATACTGGTTTAGTGGTCAAGCTGAAATCAGCTCATATACCCTTGAACAGGATCGCTATGGCGAAATGAGACCGGGTACCGCTGTACTTATTTTTGTAACCGAAGATTTTTTGCCTGATGTTCAAGTAAAATCAAATAAAAAGACCGAAGAAACTCAAAGTGTGCTAAAACTAAATAAAACTAAAAACTTCAACACAGGTATCTATCCATACTCAATAATGTCAAGTGTTTTTTATCCTTTAGAAGAAAAAAATCATGCACTGAAAGTAACCCAATCAATCCAGGAATGGTGTGGACATGTGTATGCACAACTCAATAATCGAAATGATTTTCAAATCAAATCGCATTCTTATTTTGAGGGGGAAGCAGACCAGGAATACAACCATACAAAAACAAATCTTGAGGACGAAATTTGGACACAAATAAGAATCAATCCGGTAGATTTACCTCTGGGTGAAATAGAAATCTTTCCCTCAATGGAATATTCCAGACTAAGGCACAAAGAATTCAAAGCTTATAAAGCCATTGCATCACTTGATCAAAAAGAATCTACCTTTGAATACTGTATTAAATACTCTGGCCTCGATAGAAAATTAACCATTTGGTTTGAAAGTGTGTTTCCCTATCAAATCACCCATTGGAAAGAACAAATTGGTGAATCCACAACGCAGGCTACCTTTATGAAAAAAATTCAATCTGCTTATTGGTCAAAAAATCAAAACAATGATGCTCATTTAAGAGATTCCCTTGAACTAAACTAAATCAATTTACCATGACTTTTGAAGAATTACTTCCAAAACTTATTTATTCTGCCGTCAGCATTATTGTTATTCTCATCGTGCAGGGGGTTGCAATAAAATTAGTCAATCGTTTTGTGAAAAATCAGGAAAGAGTTGAGAATAGAACAAACTTGATAAAAAAATATTTCAACTTTGCTTTTGTCTTTTTATTGGTTTTTTGGAATATACTAATTTGGGGAGTTCAATTCAGTGATGTGGGATTGGTCTTTTCCTCTGTTTTTGCTATAATTGGCGTTGCTCTTTTTGCTCAATGGTCAATTTTGAGTAATGTAACCAGCGGTATCATAATGTTTTTTACGTTTCCATTTAAAATTGGAGATACCATAAAAATACACGATAAGGACTTTTTTGCTGAACCACTCATAATTGAAGACATAAATGCTTTTCAAACGCTTTTAAAAAGTGAAAATGGTGAACTACTTTGTTACCCCAACAATATGATTTTACAAAAAGGTATAACACTGGTTTCAGGGAGCGATAAAATGGAAAGTACTGAAAACAAAGAAGATAAAAATTTAACGAAAACTCACGATTAACAATTTCAACATGAATAAATTACTTTTAGTTTTTTCTTTAGTATTATTTTCATTTCATAATTTAAACGCTCAAAAGCCACATAAACCTACTGCTTCAGAAATCTATGAGTCCATCAAAAAACTAAATTTTTTAGGATCTGTTCTCTTTGTTGCAGCACATCCAGATGATGAAAACACGCGACTTATTTCGCACCTTGCCAATGAGGTAAAAGCGCGTACAGCATATATCTCAATTACACGCGGCGATGGCGGTCAAAACTTAATTGGAACTGAGTTGGGGCCGCTGCTGGGTGTTATTAGAACTAATGAACTTATAGAAGCCAGAAAAACCGACGGCGGCGAACAGATATTTACCAGAGCCATTGATTTCGGTTTTTCAAAAAATCCCGATGAAACTTTTACCATCTGGGGTAAGGATGCCGTTTTGAGTGATGTGGTTTTAGCAATAAGAAAATTTCAACCAGACATTATCATTAATCGTTTTAATCACCGCACACCGGGTACCACTCACGGGCACCATACCGCAGCAGGCATTTTAGGAGTAGAAGCTTTTGATTTGGCAGCAGATTCTAATGCTTTTTCAAATCAATTAACTCAATACAAACCCTGGCAAGCAAAGCGTTTATTTTTCAATACCTCTTGGTGGTTTTATGGAAGTCAGGAAGCCTTTGAAAAAGCAGACAAAAGCAATTTGGTTGCTTTAAAAACCGGAAAATTTTATCCGTCTTTTGGCCTCTCTAACGGTGAAATCGCCGCTTTGAGTCGCAGTAAACATCAGTCACAAGGTTTTGGCAATACAGGGACACGGGGTGAGGATACAGAGTATCTGGAGCTATTAAAAGGCCCAATGCCTTCAGACACTGCAAATCTTTTTGAGGGTATTGATACATCTTGGTCGCGCATAGAGGGTGGAGAAGAAATTGGTAATATTCTTTATCAGGTTGAAAAAGATTTTGATTTTAAAAATCCGGCGGCAAGTGTACCTAAACTTGTAAAGGCATACAGACTTTTAAAAAACAGAACAGACTACTGGGGCATTCAAAAAACAAAAGAAATTAAAAAAATTATCACTGCCGTAACCGGACTTTTTATCGAGGCAGTTTCTGAGACACAATACACCTCCCCTGCTTCTCAAATTAAAATAAATCTTGAAGCTATTAATCGCTCATCGGTTTCCATGGAGCTAATTGATGTGACTTACAACTCAAAATCACTCTTGAAAGAGAAAAAAAAATTGGTAAACAACCAACGCGTTTCATTAGAGAGTTCAATAATTATCTCGAAAAATGCGATTTATAGCTCGCCATATTGGATCAAAAAACAAGCAAGTAAAGGTCTATTTAACGTAAACGAAATTGATCTTATTGGACTTCCAACAGTCAATCAAAACGAGCCTGTATATTTTGAAGTAATCATAGATGGTGAAAAGTTTTCTTTTGAAAGGGATATTATATATAAATTCAACAGCCCTGTAACTGGAGAAGTATATCAACCATTTCAAGTCTTGCCAGAAGTTACCGGAAGAATTAACGACAAAGTACTCATTTTTTCAGAAGCAAAAGCCCAAAAAGTAACCGTAACAGTCAAGGCCGGAAAAGACAATCTTTCGGGTATTGCGACACTTCAACACCCTGAAGGTTGGAACGTAAGTGCCCCGCAAACTTTTGATTTGGAAACAAAAGACCAAGAAAAGGAACTCATTTTTACCGTGACTCCACCAAATAACCAAAGTGAGGGCACCCTTAATTTATTGATTCAAGTGGGTGATTCCTATTACAACAACGAAATGGTAACCCTGAATTATGAGCATATTCCCTTTCAACATATTTTAGTCCCCGCTCAAGCGAAAGTAGCCAGGATTGAATTAAACATAAAGGGTCAAAACATTGGATACATTGCCGGTGCCGGAGACGAGATTCCTTCGGCTTTAAGCCAAATAGGCTATCAGGTTTCAGAAATAAATCTTGAAACGATGACATCAGAAAGCATTAAAGATTTTGACGCCATCGTTGTGGGAATAAGGGCTTATAATGTGCACGATATTTTAAGATTCAGGCAAGATGCCCTTTTTGATTATGTTAAAAACGGAGGTAACTTAATTATGCAATACAACGTCTCTCGCGGATTGGTTTCTGAGCAATTGGCTCCTTTTGATTTAAAACTTTCTAGAAATCGAGTTACCGATGAGGATGCAAAAGTACAATTTACCAACCCTAATCACCCTGTTTTAAACACCCCAAACAAAATCACACAAAAAGATTTTGAAAATTGGGTTCAGGAACGCGGTTTGTATTTTGCAAATGAGTGGGCAGACGAGTTTCAACCCATTCTAAGTATGAACGACCCTAATGAAGATGCTGTTGATGGAGCCCTTTTAGTTGCAAACTATGGCAAAGGAACTATAACTTACACTGGCTTAAGCTTTTTCAGACAATTGCCTGCGGGCGTTTCCGGTGCATATCGGTTGTTTGCAAATTTGTTATCTTTATCGAATGATTGATGTGCACATTAATCTTATAACTAACCACCAAAAAAGTTAAACTTTGGATTCTAAGCCCGAAAAATACATCTGGAAAAATTCATACACCATCGTTTTGGTTTGTAATGCCATTTACATCGTTCTGTTTTATTTTTTAATGAAAGCTTTGACTTAAGATGGAAATAATTGACTGGATTGTTCTTATTGGTACACTTGTTTTTATTGTAAGTTATGGTGTATGGAAAACTCGAGGAAGTAGAAACGTACAGGATTTTTTAAAAGGTGGAAATACTTCAAACTGGTGGACTATTGGTCTTTCTGTAATGGCAACTCAAGCCAGTGCAATTACCTTTCTTTCAACACCCGGACAAGCCTTTCACGACGGTATGGGTTTTGTGCAATTTTACTTTGGTCTTCCCATAGCGATGGTGATTATTTGTTTGGTATTTATCCCAATTTATCACAGGCTTAAGGTATATACTGCTTATGAATTTTTGGAAAATCGTTTTGATTTAAAAACGCGCTCGTTAACCGCCATACTTTTTCTAATTCAACGTGGCCTCGCAGCCGGTATTACCATCTTTGCCCCTGCCATTATACTCTCGGCTGTTTTGGGATGGAATCTTATTTACTTGAATATCATCATTGGAATTTTAGTTATTATTTATACTGTTTCCGGTGGAACAAACGCAGTGAGCGTGACCCAAAAACAACAAATGGCCGTCATTTTTGCAGGAATGTTTGCTGCATTCTTTATTATAATAAGTTACTTACCGGAAAACATTACTTTTTCAAACGCCCTCGATATAGCCGGAGCTAGCGGAAAAATGGATATCATTGATTTTTCTTTTAACCTTGATAATCGTTACACCTTTTGGAGCGGCATTATTGGCGGTACTTTTTTGGCTTTATCTTATTTTGGTACTGACCAAAGCCAGGTACAGCGATACCTATCAGGCAAATCTGTGAAGCAAAGCCAAATGGGCCTTATAATGAATGGAATACTTAAAGTGCCCATGCAGTTTTTTATATTGCTTGTGGGTGTGATGGTATTTGTTTTCTATCAATTCAACGCATCGCCTTTGAATTTTAATCCGGTGGCAACTAGCACTGTTTTAAATTCAGATTATGCAGAGCAATACCGTGAACTGGAAGCCAAACAACAAGCCAATTTTGAAGCCAAACAACAAGCTATTTATAATTTCACCAATAAGGAGAATGTCCCAGACAAATCGATTTATCAGGAAAGCATTGTTAGTCTGGATGCACAAGATCAAATTTACAGAGAGGATGCAAAAAAATTAATAAGTAAAGCAAGCAGCATAGTTGAAACAAATGACAAAGATTATGTGTTTATTCATTTTATATTAAACAATCTGCCTCGTGGCTTGATTGGCCTTTTACTTGCAGTAATTTTGAGTGCTGCAATGTCTTCAACGGCTTCAGAACTCAATGCGCTGGCCACCACCACTACGATGGATTTATATAAACGTAATAAAACCTCAGATGGTGATGAAAAACATTTTCTTAAAGCCTCAAAGTGGTTTACACTCTTATGGGGAATCATTGCCATAGGCATTGCCTGTGTCGCCAATCTTTTTGATAATTTAATTCAGCTAGTCAACATTATCGGCTCCATATTTTATGGAAATGTTCTGGGTATATTTTTACTGGCCTTTTTTATAAAATATGTAAGGGGGAATGCAGTTTTTATAGCAGCACTCATCACTCAGGTCATTGTTATTTATGGATGGTGGCATGACTGGATGCCTTATTTATGGCTCAACCTTTTTGGATGTGTTGTGGTGATTGGAATTGCTTTAATTATTGAAACCCTTAGTAGGAAAGGGGTTAACGGTTAATGGAGTTTGATGTTTGGAATTTAGAATTTTTTAAACATTATACCGTTAACAATTTGTACTTTTGTTCCATTATACCTAATCATTCATGGCAGGAAAGAAAGCGAATAAACCTTCATCAAAAAAATCTGGCATCCCTAAATTCCAAGTCGGAAAACAACAGCAAGTCATACTGGGTGTTTTTTTTATGATTCTTGGTCTTGCCTTGACTATTTCGTTTATATCTTATTTTTTCACCTGGCAAGCAGACCAAAGTACTCTTACACAATTCACAAACCGTGAAGAACAAGCTCAAAACTTACTTAATAAATTTGGAGCCTGGGTTAGTGACTTCTTTGTATATAAAGGATTTGGAGTTTCGGCTCTTATACTAAGTATTTTGATTTTTATAAGTGGTATCTATTTATTTTTTAGTCTTTCAAAAAAGCCGCTAAAACGCCATTGGTTCTGGGGTATTTTGATAATGATTTGGTTGTCTGTGTTTTTTGGTTTTTTTGCTTCAAAATCGGCTTTATTGGGGGGTGTTATTGGTTTTGAAATGAATCATTTTCTTCAGGATTACCTTGGTTTTGTTGGCACTGTGCTTTTAATGGCATTTTTATTTTTGGCTTACATTATTTCAAAATTCAAACTTACACCAGATAAAGTGATCTCTTACTTCAAGGATAAGAAAGCAAAATTAAAAGAAGAAATTGCTTCCGCGAAAAGCGAAACTGAAGTAGAAACAAAAAGTGAAACGATTCCCCTACACGAAACAAAAATAGAAGACAAAACAACTCCAAATCCCGAACCTCCAAAAGAAAAAGAAAAAATTGTCATCAAACCGGAAAACGAAAATGATTTATCACTTGAAGTAGAACAGGCAGAAGACGAAGAGGAAGTTGAAGTACTTAGCAACAAACTGGTCAAAGACTTTGGTGAATTTGATCCAAAATTGGAATTGAGCAACTACAAGTTCCCCACATTGGAATTATTAAAAGAATACAATTCTAACACCGGTATCACCATCGATCAGGAGGAATTAGAGCAGAATAAGAATACCATTGTAGAGACACTGAGAAACTATAAAATAGAAATTGACCAAATTAAAGCCACTGTGGGCCCCACGGTCACGCTTTATGAAATCATTCCGGAAGCAGGTATACGAATTTCCAAAATCAAGAATCTGGAAGATGATATAGCACTTTCGCTTTCAGCTCTAGGAATACGCATCATCGCTCCCATTCCCGGAAAAGGAACCATAGGTATTGAAGTCCCCAATAAAAACCCAAAAATGGTTTCTATGCGTTCTGTAATTGCATCTCCCAGGTTTCAAAATGCCGAAATGGAATTGCCGCTTGCTCTTGGTAAAACAATCTCAAATGAAACATTTGTTGTTGATTTAGCAAAAATGCCTCACTTACTTATGGCCGGTGCTACAGGACAAGGAAAGTCTGTTGGTTTGAATGCCATCCTTACTTCCCTACTCTATAAAAAACACCCCGCCGAAGTAAAATTTGTTTTAGTTGACCCTAAAAAAGTAGAGCTTACCCTATTTAATAAAATTGAACGTCATTATCTCGCAAAATTACCCGATACAGACGATGCCATCATCACAGACAACAGTAAAGTAATCAACACACTAAATTCATTGTGTATTGAGATGGACCAACGTTATGATTTATTAAAAGAAGCTATGGTGAGAAACATTGCAGAATACAATGCAAAGTTCAAAGCCAGAAAACTCAACCCTAATGAGGGTCATAAATTTTTACCCTATATCGTTCTGGTGGTTGATGAATTTGCCGATTTAATAATGACTGCCGGAAAGGAAGTGGAAACACCCATTGCCAGACTGGCACAATTAGCCAGAGCAATCGGTATCCATTTAATTATAGCTACTCAACGTCCGTCTGTTAATGTGATTACGGGAATTATCAAAGCAAATTTTCCTGCACGAATTGCATTTAGGGTCACTTCAAAAATTGATTCAAGAACCATATT
>TARA_R110002072_G_scaffold193809_2_pt1 | contig 10290 bp, 11 predicted proteins | sample TARA_R110002072 | Tara Oceans TARA_R110002072 (sample SAMEA4397118) | marine metagenome | biome: Polar Biome; feature: [SRF] surface water layer (ENVO:00010504); material: water (ENVO:00002006), including particulate matter (ENVO:01000060) such as... | depth 5 m | reverse complement strand
CATATGTCACAAACTCCTGCATTCTATAAAATTAAAAAATCCCCTGAATCAAAGGGGATTTTGTGTAGCGTGAGGGGGACTTGAACCCCCGGCCTCCGGGTTATGAATCCGACGCTCTAACCAGCTGAGCTACCACGCCATGCATTCCCGCGTAGGCGGGAATCTCGTTATATATCTTAAAACGTATTCAATAAAGAACGTTACTCAAACATTATTTTGTTATTTGATTCCCCGTCCGCCTCTGGCGGATATGAATCCGACGCTCTAACCAGCTGAGCTACCACGCCATCTATTCCCGCGCAGGCGGGAATCTCAAACCCCATTTTTGAGAGCGCAAATATAAAAACAATTTACACCCCCACAAAGCTTTATTTTGATAAAATAATTTTTAAAATCTTTTCTATTTTCAATTTAATATCTATATTGTGCGTCAACTAACTTTTAAGAACATGGAAGCCAAAGAAAAATTTGAGATGGAGTTTCCTATACAGGTGTCCCCGGCTCTACTCTATCAATATATATCAACTCCTTCAGGATTGTCTGAATGGTATGCAGAAAATGTGAATTCACGTGGTGAAATCTTTACCTTCATTTGGAATGGCTCTGAAGAAAAAGCAAAACTGATGGGTAAAAAAAATGAAGAGCGCATCAAGTTTAAATGGCTGGAAGATGAAGACCAGGATACCTTCTTTGAAATGCGTATTCAAGTGGACGAAATCACAAAAGATGTTTCACTAATGATTACCGATTTCTCAACGGAAGATGAACTTGAAGAGAATAAAATGCTTTGGGACAATCTGGTTTCAGAACTAAAACACATTTTAGGTTCTACTTAAACTATCCAAAAATAAACCTTGTATCTTTGCCTCGTTTTATAATACGAGGCTTTTTTTATGATTAATTTAAACGGAAAAATACTTACTGAAGAAGATGCTAAAATTTCGCCTTTCAATCGTGGCCTTTTTTATGGTGATGCGGTTTTTGAAACCCTGCGCATTTCAACAGGAAGGATTCTTTTTTGGGAAGACCATTATTTGCGGTTAATGGCATCGATGCGCATTATGCGAATGGATATACCCATGAATTTCACTATGGAATATCTTGAGGAACAAATATTAAGCACTATAAATGCTGCACATCCAGGTGCACAAGCAACCAAAGCCCGACTTACCGTCTATCGCAATGAAGGTGGTTTATATACACCCACAAACCCCTCAGTTTCTTTTTTAATTACCTCAGCAACCCTGGAAACTCCTTTTTATCTGCACAATTCAAAGCCTTATGAAATCGAGTTGTTTAAGGATTACTATCTCAACTCAGGTTTGCTTTCTACAATAAAATCAAACAACAAATTGCTTCACGTTCTTGGTGGTATTTTCGCATCGGAAAATCACTACGACAACTGTTTGTTGCTCAATGAGAACAAGATGGTAGTGGAGGCCCTTAACGGAAATTTATTTTTAGTTTTTGGAAATACAATTAAAACACCACCCATTTCTGATGGTTGCTTACGAGGAATTTTAAGAAAGCAAATTCTTGATATGGCAAAACAATTGCCTGATTATAGGTTTGAAGAAACCACGATTTCGCCATTTGAACTTCAAAAGGCAGATGAACTTTTTATTACCAATGTCATCACAGGGATTCAGCCCATATCAAAATACCGAAAAAAGGAGTATGACACCCAAGTTTCAAAGGATTTGGTAACAAAGTTAAACGTGAAGATTCGATTGGGTTAGTTGAAGTTTGGGTTTTCAGGTGCGTTTGACCAGAGTATATAATCGCCACCAAACTCACGCATTTTTTCTTTCCAAAACGAGGCATTGTCTTTGGAAAAAATTTCTTGTTCATAATTATTTTTAACGACAACCCAACTATTTAGGGCAAGTTCATCTTCCAATTGGTTCGCATCCCATCCTGAATATCCAAGAAAAAAACGAATGTCTTTTTCCTGAATCATTTTATTTTCAATGAGGTCGCTCACTGTTTCAAAATCTCCACCCCAGTAAATCCCATTGGCAATTTCAATACTATTTGGAATTAAGTCTGGAACTTTATGAATAAAATACATATTATCCTGCTCTACGGGTCCACCATTATAGACAACAATTTGAGAATTGATAGATGGAATAAGATCATTGATGGTATATTCTAATGGTTTGTTTAAAATAAAACCAATAAAACCGCTTTCATTTTCTTCTGCGATTAAAACCACAGATCTGTTAAATGAAACATCGCCAATAATAGAGGGTTCAGCAACAAGTAAATATCCTTTAGTTGGTTTTAATGATGTCATATTTCGATGATAAGTAGATTAAAACTAGTTAATTTTTAAATGAAATAAAAACAAAAAGTCAAAATCTTGTAAATAAAAAAAAGCTCTATTAAAAAATAGAGCTTTGAAATAAGTTTTAAGCGGTAACTTAATTTACTGATTTTTGAAGATCAGCTCCTGCTTTGAACTTAACCACTTTTTTAGCAGCAATTTTAATTGTTTTACCTGTTTGAGGATTTCTTCCTTCTCTTGCAGCTCTTTTAGAAACTGACCAAGAACCAAAACCTACTAAAGAGACTCTGTTTCCTTTTTTAAGAGATTTTTGAACATTTCCTAAGAAAGATTCTAATGCTTTTTTTGCAGCTGCTTTTGTGATTCCGGCATCGGCTGCCATTCCATCGATTAAATCTGATTTGTTCATAAAATTTGTTTTTAAATTAAATTGTTGGTTAAACGTAAATTATTTCGCTCTACAAATTTAATCGGATTATCGGTTCACGCAAGCAATCACGCGGTAAATCGGGGTTTTTGTTAATAACTTATGCTCTTTGTTAATAAACTTAGGTGTTTTTTTGCTTTTTTGATGAGGTCAACAATAGTAAGACTTTAGCGCATAGTTGCTCCATTTTCAATTTTAAATCCATTTAAAAGAGAAACTATAGCCATTCTTTTTTTGCCCGGAAGCTGTATTTCTTTCACATAAATGTATCCATCTTTAACAGCTACTTTTAATTCTTTTTTTGTGCTTATTATAACACCAGTTTGCTCAGTGTGACTTGTAATTTCTGGAAGGGTGGAATAGATTTTAACGGTCATTTCCTCAGTTCCATTTACAAAGTAGGACCAGGCAGAGGGGTAAGGGCTCAATCCTCTAACCAAATTGTGAATTTCTTCAACAGACTTATTCCAGTCAATTTTTGTATTTTCAGTATGGAGTTTGTAAGCAGTTTTTAAAGGTTCACTGTTTTGTTGCTTTTGAGTTTGTACTTTTCCCAAAGCTATTAAGTTGACCGTTTTTAGGACGAGCTCACTACCTGTGACCATTAATTTATCGTGGAGACTCCCGGCGTTGTCTGAGGGTGAGATGGGTACTTCCATTTGTTCTATGATTTCACCGGTATCAATTTTATCATCTATAAAGAAGGTGGTTACGCCCGTTTTGGACTCTCCATTTATTATCGCCCAGTTGATGGGAGCAGCTCCTCTGTACTGTGGCAATAAAGAAGCGTGTAAATTAAAAGTTCCAAGCTTTGGCAAACTCCATACTGATTGTGGCAACATTCTGAAAGCGACAACAATTTGCAAATCGGGTTTGAGTGCTTTTAATTCCTCAAAGAATTCTTCACTTTTTAAATTGGTGGGCTGTAGTATTTTTAAATTTCGCGTAAGCGCATATTCCTTTACAGCAGATTGGTTTAAATGTCTTCCTCTACCTGCGGGTTTGTCTGGTGCGGTTATGACCCCCACAACATTTCTGTTGTTTTCAACAAGGGTTTTAAGGGTAGTAACAGCAAAGTGGGGTGTTCCAAAAAAGACGATTCTTAAGTCTTGCATTAAATTAAATTGTATTTATTATTTAGGTTCAATTTGATTTTATTAGCGTCAAGTAATTGTTGAAGTACAAAAATCACTTTGGCTTCTGCAAAGGTAAGCCTTTCACAAATTTCTCTTGAAGTAAAGGTGTTTTCTTCTAAAAGAACTAAGATTTCCCTGGAAATAAGTGTGAGTTCCTTTTTTGAGGGCAGGCTTTGTTGATTTGCACACACGCTGCAAATTCCACAAGGGGTGTCAGAATAATCACCAAAATAGTGGAGCAGTTGGATACTTTTACATACGGTATTATTTTCAATATAAGCCAATACAGCATTCACCTGTTTTTTCTTATTTGAATTGAGTCGTTCTACCGTTTTTGCAATTCTGTTGATGGTTCTGTCGTCCTCTCTAGGCTCAATAAATGTAAGTGATGTGTCTGTTGTGGCGAGATTTAGTGAAATCACTTCATCTTTTTCAAATTGCTTTAGGGTTTCAATTATTTCTTTTGTGCTTTGCCCGCTTTTTGAAGCGATGAGTTCGAGGTCAATGGCGGTTTGTTTTTCAAAAACACCTGTATAAATTCTTAAAATTGTTTTACCAATAATGGCGTTTTTCAAGTTGGAATCCAGATAAGCAATCACCTGTTTTGAAGGGATTAGAAACTGCACTTCCGTTTTTCTTCCAAACTCAAAAGAAAGTTTGATAATACTTAGTCTGTCCAGCGTCTGGATGGCATTGTATGTCTTCATTGTGTGAAGCTCATACTGCAGACAAAACTTTTCAAAATTAAAGGAATGAGTTGTAAACTCACCTTCACCATATGCGATATAAAAATGATTGCACAACCTTTTATAGATGTGTTTTAAAAATTCAGTTGTGGGTAAGGTGCTTATAAACTGTCTTTTTACCTGCGCTTTATCAGCTTCATTATAGAGCAAAATCGTTTTAGAATAGGCACTATCCCTTCCGGCACGACCGGCTTCCTGAAAATAACTTTCTAAGCTCTCGGGTAAATCCAAATGAATGACTGTGCGTACATTGGCTTTGTCAATTCCCATTCCAAAAGCACTGGTAGCAACCATAACAGGCGTGGTTCCATTAAGCCAGTTTTGCAGCTTTGTTTTTTTATCTTCAGCCGAGATTCCTCCGTGAAAAAAGGCTGTGTGAATCCTCTTGAGATTAAGGTATTTACTTATTTCTTCAGTGCTTTTTCTGTTTCGGGTGTAGATTATTGCCGATTCATTTTCTTTTAAAAGGTGTTCAAGTCGGTAGTATTTGTCTTCTTCTTTCCAAACTTGATAGGACAAATTTTCTCTAAAAAACGATTTTTGAAAAACGACAGGATTGTTGAGTTTCAATTCGTTGATTGTGTCTGTTAAAACTTCGGGGGTAGCTGTGGCAGTAAGAGCTATGACAGGAGCTTCCGGTTTTATTGATCTTAAAATAGAGATATTCTTATAGGCGGGTCTAAAGTCATTTCCCCATTGAGAAATACAATGTGCCTCATCAACAGCTATGAGATTGACAAGCATTTTTTCTATACGATGTTGCACGAGTTCCTGTTGAAGCCGCTCTGGCGAAAGGTAAAGGAATTTGTAATTTCCGTAGATGCAGTTGTCAAGCAAACGGTCTAAATCAGCATATGAAATACTTCCTGTGAGTGCCATACTTTTAATTCCCATTCTGGTAAGTGCATTCACCTGGTCGTTCATCAAAGCAATTAATGGAGAAACAACAATACAAACTCCCTCTTCAACTAGCGCCGGTATTTGAAAACAGACAGATTTTCCTCCTCCCGTGGGAAGCAATGCAACCGTATCTTTTTTATCAAGAACACTTTGAATAATTTCTTCCTGTAAGGGTCTGAAATTTGTAAAACCCCAATATTGTTGAAGAATGTCAAGGGGTTTTGTCATTTTAAGAGTTTATAGTATCGATAATGAATGTGACGCGTTCTTCAATGCTGCCTATGGGTACGAGAATGGGTTTATAGTTGTAGCTTTTATAGGCACTTTCTAAATAGTAATGAATTTTTTTTGCTTCTTCAAAGCTTTCATAACGCTCGTTGTCTGAGGTGTAAATTTCTTCCCAGGGAGGTAATATAAAAATCATATCATACCTATGCTTATTGCACACGAGTTGCATTTCTTCGGGATACTTTTCATCCACATAGTGCAGGTAGGCAACCACATCGTGAAGACCCCTGTCATAGAATAGAAAATTATCTGTTAAGGCTGTTGCAGAATGATATTGCTTAACTCTCCCTTCAATAAGTAGTTCACTAAATAGGAGTGGTTTTTCTAAAAACAATTGTTCATAGCCCTCTTTTCTGGCTTGAAGTATTACTTCTCTTGAAATTTCGTGCAAGCAGGGGTGTCCTTGAGATTCCAGTTCTTTGATTAAAGATGATTTCCCTGTTCCGGGGGCTCCGGTAATGACGATTCGGTTTGGTTTCAATGCAACTATTTTTTATATTACAAAATACGGAAAAAGAATTGAATTTGAAATGGTATCTTTGCATTGAAAAAAGTTAGCAGAAAAGATTTGCATTTATGAATCTAGATAAAAAAACGGAGGAATTTTACAAAAACCTAAAAGAGAAATTAAACAATGATACCCTTTGGCCCTCAGAGTATCTTTATAAATTTATAATTCCATCAGATGAGGTTAAAGTGGCTCAGATTGAAGTTATTTTTGAGGAGATGAATGCAAAAATTCAGACCAAATCCTCTTCAAAGGGAAACTTTACGAGTGTTTCTATTTTAGTGAGAATGAAAAATCCAGACGCTGTCATTGAAAAATACCTCCAAGTTTCAACTATTGAGGGAATAATTTCGCTTTAGCTTAACTATAAAGAAACATTTTTTTACTATTTTGCGCGGAGCAAAAAAACTACACTTCAAATTAAACACTTATTATTTTGTTAGATCAATTAGAATACAACACAGAACGACCCAAACTTATCATTCCTGAATATGGACGTCACATCCAGAAAATGGTCGATCACGCTATTACACTTGAAAACCGTGAAGAACGCAATAAGGTTGCAAAAAGTATTATTGCCGTTATGGGAAATTTAAATCCCCATTTGCGTGATGTACCAGACTTTCAACCGATGCTTTGGGATCAATTATTTATAATCAGTGATTTTAAGCTCGATGTAGATTCGCCATTTCCAATTCCTGAAAAGGAAGTTTTAATGCAACGTCCAGACCCACTAGGTTATCCTCAAAACCACCCTAAATACCGTTTTTATGGGAACAACATCAAACGAATGATTGATGTAGCCAATGAGTGGGAGGAAGGTGAAAAAAAAGAAGCACTTATTTTGACCATTGCAAATCATATGAAGAAATCATACCTCAATTGGAATAAGGATACCGTTGAAGATGATGTGATTTTTGGACATTTGTTTGAACTTTCAGGAGGGAAAATCAATTTAAAAGAAAGTGATGAGGATTTGTCGAATGCATCAGATTTGATGAAAAGTAAAAAGAAATTTTCCAACGGAGGCACTTCTAAAAAGAATTTTAAAAGTAACAACAGACCCCGAAAGCGTTATTAAGAACAGAATTTTTTATGGGACTATTTAAAATTGAAGGCGGACACAAATTAAAAGGTGAAATACATCCGCAAGGCGCAAAAAATGAAGCACTTCAAATACTCTGTGCCGTATTATTAACTCCCGAAAAAGTAGAAATTAAAAACATTCCAGACATCATTGATGTCAACAAGCTCATTGCTGTTTTAGGTAATCTGGGGGTCAAAATTGAAAAGCTTGCAAAAGGACACTTTTCTTTTCAGGCAGATGCCATAAATCTTGACTATCTGGAGTCTGAGTTATTTAAAAAGGAGGGAAGCTCCTTAAGAGGATCTATTATGATTGTAGGTCCATTACTGGCTCGTTTTGGTAAAGGGTATATTCCACGTCCCGGTGGTGATAAAATTGGTCGCCGAAGACTCGATACCCATTTTGAGGGATTTATCAACCTGGGGGCAAAATTTCGCTACAATCGAGAAGAGCGTTTTTATGGTGTGGAAGCCCCAAACGGATTAACGGGAACTTATATGTTACTCGATCAGGCATCTGTTACCGGAACGGCAAACATTGTGATGGCAGCCGTCTTAGCAAAAGGAACCACTACCATTTACAATGCCGCATGTGAACCCTATTTACAACAGTTGTGTAAAATGCTCAACAATATGGGGGCAAACATCACAGGTGTGGGTTCAAATTTGTTGGTCATTGAGGGTGTGAAATCTCTTGGAGGTTGTACTCACACGGTATTGCCCGATATGATTGAAATTGGCAGCTGGATTGGCCTTGCAGCCATGACACGAAGTGAAATCACCATTAAGAATGTGAGTTGGGCAAATTTAGGGATCATCCCTGATACATTCAGAAAACTGGGAATAACCCTAGAAAAGCGTGGAGATGATATTTACATTCCCGAGCAAGACCATTATGAAATCCAAAGTTACATTGACGGTTCAATTCTAACGATTGCCGATGCACCCTGGCCCGGATTTACACCCGATTTATTAAGTATTGTTTTGGTGGTTTGTACACAGGCCAGAGGAAGTGTTTTGATTCATCAAAAGATGTTTGAAAGCCGTTTGTTCTTTGTGGATAAATTGATTGATATGGGTGCAAAAATTATTCTATGTGACCCGCACAGGGCGACTGTTATTGGACACGATTTTCAATCGATGTTAAAGGCTACTACAATGGTTTCACCAGATATAAGAGCCGGTATATCCTTGTTGATTGCTGCGCTTTCTGCTACCGGAACCAGTATTATTCACAATATTGAGCAAATTGACCGCGGCTATGAACACATCGTTGAGCGTCTCCAGGCAATAGGCGCAAAAATTTCCAGAGAGGATTAAATCTTTTTATTTTAAGAGTAGGGTAATTTGTTATTGACTTGTTTCAATAGTAAATAACTCAAACTTTTAATTATGAAAAAAACAGCCTTTTTGCCCCTAGTTGCACTCTTTAGTTTTCTACTTCTTCTTTCCTGTTCAACAGATGATGGAATTGTAATTGATGATGTGCAAGAAACAATCACCAATGACTCTCAGCTTTTCAATTTATTAAACCGAATTCCTGAAAGCTCTAACACGCCCAATTCTATTTCCTGTATTGATTTTCAGTATCCCATTACTTTTTTGATTTTTGACAGCAACAATCAACAAACAGGGTCTCAAACTGTGAATAATGACGTGGAACTACTGTTGTTTATTACCAATATTGAACCCAATACAACCATAAGTATTGAGTTCCCCATTTCTGTAATTCTTCAAAACGGAAGTGTTGTTCAGGTAAACAACAATCAGGAACTACAAAATCTTATTTTAGAGTGTGATTTAAGTGGAGGAGATGTGCCAACAAATTTCAGTGAAATTTTAACCGAAGGTGTTTGGTATGTATCTTATTATTTTGATGATACCGATGAGACTTCAGATTTTGCCGGTTATGAATTTGATTTTGCCACAGACAATACAGCAACTGCCACAGTGAATAACTCAACCACAAACGGTACCTGGAATATTACTACAGGCAGTACTCCGGATTTAGTTTTGTTCTTTGGTGAATCTGACCCCTTAGATGAATTGGATGACGATTGGGATATCATTGAGGCTACAAACGAAATCATTAGATTAAAAGACGTGAGTGGAGGAGATGGTAGTACAGACTTGCTAACTTTTACCCGCACGCCAACCACAGGAGGTGGAGGTGGAAGTAATTCTGCCAACTTTATAGAAAATTTAATAACAGACGTTTGGTACGTAAATCTTCTCGAAGACGATGGCGTAAATGAAACCTGTTATTTTGCCTCTTATCAATTTACCTTTGATTCCAATCAAAATGTTGTTGCCACAAGCAGTACAAACACCGTAAATGGTGTATGGGTAGTGACAAGCAGCAGCAGCGGACTGGATCTGGATCTTCAATTTGAAATCACGGGAGATGACGACCCTTTTGATGAGTTAAACGACGACTGGGATGTCACTTCATTTTCAAATGCGCTTATTGAATTGATGGATATAAGTGGAGGAGATGGAAGTACAGATCTCTTGAACTTTGGCAGAAATCCCTATACTGATTGTTCAGGAGCCAATCCCCAGGACTTGATTACTATAATGGTTAACGGTCCATGGTTTGTAGCCTCTTATCTTGACGATGGTAATAACCAGACTTCAGATTATACCGGTTATGAAGTCACATTTAACAATGGTGGAACAGCTGTTGCAACAAATGGCACAAGCACATTTAACGGAAGCTGGAGTGTTGTAAACAGCAGTAACGGTCTGGATGTAATCCTTGAGTTTGGTGAAAATCCACCCTTTGATGAATTCAATGACGACTGGGATGTTTCTGATTTTTCTAACACAGTTATTGAACTGGTTGACGTGAGTGGAGATGGAACGACAGACAACCTCGTTTTTCAAAAATTATAATTAACCTGAATTATGCT
>TARA_R110002072_G_scaffold11431_38_pt1 | contig 10300 bp, 7 predicted proteins | sample TARA_R110002072 | Tara Oceans TARA_R110002072 (sample SAMEA4397118) | marine metagenome | biome: Polar Biome; feature: [SRF] surface water layer (ENVO:00010504); material: water (ENVO:00002006), including particulate matter (ENVO:01000060) such as... | depth 5 m | reverse complement strand
GGTCGCCCGACCGTCCGCCCCAGTGGTCCGCCAGTCGTCCGCCAGCCGTCCTGTGACAGGATCACTCGATGCCTCGGTTGTGGTTTCACCGTGGTTTCGCCGTGGTTCGGTCGGCCCGCGACGGCGGCGCGACGGCGGCAACAACAGGTTCATCTTTTGTTCGCATTACCGGAGATTCGGCCGGTAAATAGGAGTTGAATATTGAATGGGAGATTTAACTTTTCCTTTATTTCTTTAGTCTCATCCTCTAAATTCCGCGGAGTGGTTGCAGAGTGGTTATAGACAAAGCTGCGTGACCTGGTCGGTCCGTAGATGGAGGGGGAAGTGAAGAAGCGGGAAAATTCAGTCCTGCATCTGGCAGCGCCGCTCAGGCATTGGGCTCAGCGGTTTGCTTTTGTCCTTGTGTTTGGCGTGACCATCGCTTTGATGCTCTTCGGCCGCGCCGACAGCAGCATGATCAGCGGCGTTCGCGGCTACGTCGTCGATGCCATGTCCCCGATCCTCAATTTCGTGTCCCAACCGGTGCAATCGGTCAACCGAGCCATCGACAACGGCCGGGAGATTGTCAGCGTCCGGCAGATCAATGAGCAGTTGCGCGCCGAGGTGGAGCGTCTTTCGGTCTGGCATCAGCGCGCGCTGCGGCTGGAAGGCGAAAACGCCGCGCTGCGTCAACTGTTGAATGTGAAGGACGACTTGCGGTTGCGCTTCATCACCGGACGGGTGATCGCCGACCAAGGCGGGGCTTATGCGCGCTCGGTTCTGGTCAACGCGGGGCGGAATGACGGCGTTGCCCGTGGCCAGGCGGCCCTGACGGGCGAAGGGTTGGCCGGGCGTGTGGTCTCGGTCGGTAACAAGGCGTCTCGGGTGCTGCTGGTGACCGACATCAACAGCCGCATTCCCGTGGTGGTGGGGCCGGCCCGTGACCGCGCGGTGCTGGCCGGCGACAACTCGACCCGCCCGGTGTTGGAATATCTCGCGCCCGGAACCTCGATAAACCCCGGCGACCAGGTCATGACCTCCGGGTTCGGCGGTGTTCTGCCGGCCGGTTTGGTGGTCGGCGTGGTGGTCTCCTCCGACAGTGGCGGCGTCAGGGTTCGGCCCTACATTGATTGGGGCCATATGGAGTTCTTGCGGCTGGTCGACTACGGTCTGCCCGGCGTTCTGCAGGAGCTGGACAGCAGCAAGGTGGCGCAGACCGACTAGCGCGCGAGTGATTGCCTTGAAAGGCGGCGGCCGGGCTGTGCCGGGCTGTGACGTCTTGGCTGTCGCGCCTTTGTTTGTGACGCCTTTGTTTGTGATGTCTTCCGTCTGATTTGGCCGCCAAGCCTGTCTCCCCCATCCTGTCTTCCCGTCCTTTTTATGCTGTTCAACAGCGTCGGGCGCCGACCCGGCGGCCCTGGGGAAAGGGCTTTTGTTCTCTTGCCCAACCCACTAGAGTCGGGTCGGTTTAACGGGACTGACTTGCTGATCCCGGTGAAACGGTAACGCCGCCTTTTATCAACCTTTTCACGGGCGCTTGGCGACAGGACCGACGCGCCAAGCGCTTCTTTCTTCGTCGATCACACGCGACGCTTCGGGGGCCGCGCGATTCGGGGGCCGCGCGATCAGGGTCATTAGGGTCATTAGGGTCATTGTTGAAGAGATGCAACTTGAGGCTGATTGATCGGCCATGATGAAATCAACCTTCTGGCAGCGCTGTGACGGCCTGGCGCGGGCCGTGTCGCCCTTTGCCATCACCTTCCTGCTGGTGCTGTTCATGGTCGTGCCGCAGCGCTCGGCGACCCTCGCGCCGGTGATGCCCGCCCTGACCATGGCGGCGGTCTACTATTGGACCGTCTTTCGTCCCGACCTCATGCCGCTCGGCGCGATCTTCCTGATTGGGCTGTTTGAAGATCTGCTGTTGGCCGCCCCGCTGGGCCTGGGGACCATGACCCTGTTGCTGATCTATCTGGTGGTGGCGACACAGCGTCGGTTTTTCGCGGTGGCGAATTTCTTGTTGTTGTGGGTGTCTTTCGCGCTGATCTCCGCGCCGGTGATGCTGCTGAACTGGCTGCTGGCCAGCTTGCTGCTGGAGAATGTTCTTCCGCTGGGGCCGGTGGTGTTGAAGTACTTCACCACCATCGCTATCTATCCCTTCCTCGCCTGGCTGTTTGGCCGCGCCCAGCAAGCCTTCTTGCGTTGAATTTTCCCGGAAGTGGTCCGAGAAACGGGGTTTTCCTGACCAGGCAAACAGCCTATCCTAGAGTTGGACCGGTTTAAAGGGACTCACCCGGTGACGCCGTTTGAACCGTGAATCCGCCTCGGGTAAATCTATCGGAGGGTGGTTCACGACCGAGGCGAAGCGCCGCGCGCTTCTTTCCAGGTCGATCACACTCTGGAGCATGCCCGGTTCGAGGGCGTTTTCGACCGGGGCGTTCAAGTGGGTACGAAGAAGGGAAGCCGGTGTTTTTCTGGAAAGGGCGTTTGCCGCCCCGTCGCTCGATGGTTCAGCAGCGGAACGAAGAGCAGGACCGTCAAAAGAGCTTCACCCGTCGTGCGCTGGTTTTGGGGGGAGCGCAGCTCCTGCTCACCGGCGTTCTGGTGGCGCGACTGCAGTACTTGCAGATTAGCCAGGCCAAGAAATACAAGCTGTTAGCCGAAGACAACCGCATCAACATTCGCCTGCTGGCGCCGACGCGCGGGCGGATTGTCGACCGCTTCGGTGTGCCGGTGGCGGTCAACCGACAGAACTATCAAGTCCAGTTGGTGCCGGAGAAATTTGGCGACCTGGACCGGGCGCTCGATCGCCTGGGCAGCATTGTCCCGATCGACGAAAACGACCGCAAGCGCATCAAGCGGGACGTGAAGCGCAAACGCTCCTTTACCCCGGTTACCGTGCGCGACAACCTGACGTGGAGCCAGGTGGGATACATTGAAATCAACAAGCCCGATCTGCCGGGGGTCGATATCGTCGAGGGCTTGACCCGCGACTATCCCTATTCCACCAGCATCAGCCATGTCTTGGGCTATGTGGCGGCGGTAACCGAGCGGGAGCTGACCGGCGAGCCGGTGTTGGAGTTGCCGGGGTTCCGCGTTGGCAAGTCGGGAGTCGAAAAGCTGCTCGACAAGGACCTGCGCGGCACGGCCGGCAGCAGCCAGATCGAGGTCAATGCCCTTGGCCGAACCATCCAGGAACTCTCCCGCGATGAAGGGCGCCCGGGCAACGAAGTGGTGCTGACCATGGACGCGGGCCTGCAGCTCTACACCCACCAGCGTCTGGTGGGGGAGCGCTCGGCGGCCGCAGTGATCTTGGATGTGGCCACCGGCGGCGTGCTGTCGCTGGCCTCGGTGCCGTCCTATGATCCGGGACCCTTTAACGTCGGGCTGTCGCGCGAGCAGTGGCACGCGTTGACCTCGGATCCGCTGACGCCGTTGACCAACAAGGCGATTTCCGGGGTTTATGCGCCGGGCTCCACCTTCAAGATGATCGTGGCTCTGGCGGCGATGAAGGAGGGCATCGGCCCCAGCACCACGGCCTTTTGTCCGGGCTATTTGGATTTGGGCGACAACCGGTTTCACTGCTGGAAGCGCCAGGGCCACGGCCGCACCGACATGAACAAGGGCATTGCCGAATCCTGCGACGTTTACTTCTATGAGCTCGCCCTGAAGGTAGGCATTGATAAGATCGCTGAAATGGCCTACCGCCTGGGTCTGGGAAGCGATACCGGCATCGACCTGCCCAACGAGGTCGCCGGAACCATCCCCACCAAGGCTTGGAAGCAGGCGGCCATCGGCGAGCGCTGGCAGATCGGCGAGTCTTTGATCGCCGCCATTGGTCAGGGGTTTGTTCTGGCCACGCCGATGCAACTGGCGGTGATGACCGCTCGTCTCGCCAGTGGCCGGGCGGTGACGCCCCATGTGGTGCGCGGGCAGCGCGCGGTCGAAGGCGACATCGTCAATGGCGTGGCTGAAGCCGAGAGTCTCGGCCTGCCGCCTGAGCATCTGAAGGTAATTCACAACGCCATGGACGACGTCACCAACTCCCGCAAGGGCACCGCTTATCGCTATCGGATCGAGCAGGAAGACTGGACCATGGGCGGCAAAACCGGAACCAGTCAGGTACGGCGCATCACCCCGGCCGAGCGTAAGGCCGGCGTGATTAAAAACGAAGATCTGCCCTGGAGTCGCCGCGATCACGGTCTGTTCGTCGCCTTCGCGCCGGTGGACAATCCCCGCTACGCCTGCGCGGTGGTGGTGGAGCACGGCGGCGGCTCCAAGGCGGCGGCTCCCATCGCCCGGGATTTGCTGTTGGAGGCGCAAAGACGCGATCCGGCGCGGGCGGAAGCCCTGCCGCTGGTGGTGGCCGACGGCGTGACGCCGCACAACTGGGGTTAGGGTCGCCCTATGTCTTTTCTGGATGACATGACGCTGCGGCGTAATCCGACCCTCACCATCGGACAGAAGTTGCTGGCGATCAATTGGTTGCTGGTGGCGCTGGTCTGCGTCTTGGCGGCGGTTGGTTTTGTCATGCTCTATTCGGCCGCCAACGGCAGCTACGATCCCTGGACCTCTCGCCAGATGGTTCGTTTCGCCATGGGGCTGGTGACAATGATCGCCGCCGCCCTGGTGGATATTCGGATCTGGTTCCGGTTGGCCTATCCGATTTTCTTCGTCACCTTCGTACTGTTGGTGGCGGTTGATGTGATGGGATCGGTCGGCATGGGCGCGCAGCGCTGGATCGACTTGAAGGTGATCCAGTTGCAACCTTCGGAATTGATGAAGGTGGCCCTGGTGCTGGCGCTGGCGCGCTACTTCCACACGGTGCCGCTGGAGGAGATCGGCCGGATTCGGCATCTGATCATTCCTCTGGCCCTGGTCGGCAGTCCGGTTTTACTGGTCCTGAAGCAACCGGATCTGGGCACGGCGCTGATCGTGGTGCTGGTGGCGGGCGCGGTGTTCTTCGCCGCCGGGGTTCGGCTTTGGAAGTTCGCCTTGGTGGCGGTCGCCGCGGCGGCGGCGGTGCCGATTATCTGGAGCCAGTTGCGGGAATACCAACAGCTGCGCGTCTTGACCTTCTTGAATCCGGAAAGCGATCCGCTGGGCGCCGGCTACCATATCACCCAGTCGAAGATCGCCCTGGGCTCGGGCGGGCTGTTCGGGCGGGGCTTTATGGAAGGCACCCAGAGCTATTTGAATTTTCTGCCGGAAAAACAGACCGATTTCATTTTCACCATGCTGGCCGAGGAATTCGGCCTGGCCGGCGGCGTGGGCTTGATGGTGCTGTTTGTGCTGCTGTTTATCTATGGCTTCGCCATTGCCTTGCGGAGCAACAATCACTTTGGGCGACTGCTGGCGCTGGGGCTGACCTTCAATCTTTTTTCCTACTTCTTCATCAACATCGCCATGGTGATGGGCCTGGTCCCGGTGGTGGGGGTGCCCCTGCCGCTGATTTCCTATGGCGGAACGGTGATGTTGACGGTGATGTGGAGCTTTGGCCTGACCCTTTCGGTTTCGGTTCATCGCGATCTGCGCATTCCCCGGCGCGGGCCGCGCGAAGATCTCTAGAGGGCGGCGACGGGCAGGGGCCCGGCTGGCGGCCCCTTGGCGCTTGCCTTTTGGCCGATAATCCACAGCCCGACGCCCTGCCTGTGAGGTTATGGGAAGCTTGCCGGGGATCGGGACTGCCGGTTGGCGAAAGCTTACGCCGCCGGGCCCTTTTTTTGTAATCTGCCCTGGACAGTTCCCCGCCCGGCAGACTATATAGCGCCCCACGGCAGACGACGCGGCGGCTCACGCCCCGTGCAAGTTTCACCGCCTGGTGTGGGCGCATAGCTCAGTTGGTAGAGCAGCTGACTCTTAATCAGCGGGTCCACGGTTCGAGTCCGTGTGCGCCCACCATACCTTGTCAGTGTTAATTCGCTGAAAATACTACGCAAATACAAATGCTGCTGATGCCTTTACTCATAAGGTGCAAGCAGCATTTTGCGTTTTATCGACCATTTTCCCCACCGAGACCGTCGCCGGCTGCTGGCAACCGTTGCCGAGCGCCTTGTCTGATACCGACTATGCCCGGCGACCCGTGGCGGCGGCGTGTCGTATTTTGCTGCGATCACTTCGTAGAAATGGCTGCCGCGCACCGCGCGCCGCCGCTTAATCTCCGGGTATTTACATTCGGAGAACACCAGAATGAACGACGAACAGGGCCGTCCGGGCCGGGCTGGGGGACGCGGCGCGCGGCGCGCGATGCGATCCGCCCCCAATTTCGAGATGTTGCCGGCTCTGAAGCGCAACCTGCCGCTTTGCGAGCCCATGGATGCCGACCAGATCGCGCGGATCGACACTGCCTCGATGTCGATTCTTGAGGATGTCGGCGTCGTGTTCCGCGATCCCATCGCGCTGGAGGACTGGCGCCGGGCCGGGGCGGATGTGCGCGGCGAGCGGGTGCATCTGGATCGCGGGCTGGTGCGCGAGCTGATCGCCTCAATTCCCTCGGGCTTCACCTTCCATGCGCGCAACCCCGAGCGCAGCCTGCCCTTCGGCGGCCCGCATTCGATCTTTGTGCCGATGACCGGCGCGCCCTTTCTGCGCGATCTCGACGACGTGCGGCGCTGGCCGGCGATGGCTGACCTCAACATGTTTCACAAGCTTGCGCAGATGTCGCCGGCGCTGCATTCGAGCGCCCATCACATCGTCGAGCCGATGGATCTGAAGGTCAGCCACCGGCATCTGCACATCACCTATTCCTCGATGAAATACTCCGACAAAACTTTCATGGGGATGACCACCAGTCCGAAGAACGCCGAAGACGTGATGGAAATGTGCGCGGTTCTGTTCGGCGCGGATTTCATGGAGGATCATCCGGTCGTCACCGGCAACTGCAACGGCAACTCGCCGCTGGTCTGGGACGAGACGATGCTGGGCGCAATGCGGGCCTTCTGCCGGAAAAACCAGCCGGTGCTCTGTTCGCCCTTCGTCCTCGGCGGCGCCAACACGCCCGCCTCGATCGCGCCGACCGTCGCGCAACTGAATGCCGAGGCGCTGTCGGCGCTGGCCTATACCCAGGTTATCAGAAAGGGCTGCCCAGCGATCTACGGGCACTACCTGTCCACCGTGTCGATGAAGTCGGGCGCGCCGATGGCTGGAACGCCCGAGATATCCCTGATGAACTTCATGATCGGCCAGATGGCGCGGTTCTATGACGTACCTTGGCGCACCTCGAACACCCTGGGCGGCGCCAAGACGTTTGACGCCCAAGCGGGATACGAAAGCGCCACCACGATGTCGTCGGTGCTGCACGCCGGGGCCAACTACATCTGGCATTCGGCCGGCTGGAACGAGGCCGGCATGCATTGCTCGGTCGCCAAGTTCGTCGTCGACGCCGAACAATGCGCCATGGGGTATCGCATGGCCGAAGGCATCCGCTGGGACGATTTCGATGAAGCGCTCGCGGCGGTGCGCGATATCGGCCCCGGGGGCCACTACCTGGGCCATCCGCACACGCTGGAAAACTTCGAGCGCGCCTTCTTCATGCCGAAGCTGTTCGACAACAATTCGATTGAGCAATGGCAGGCGGAAGGCGGCCTGGAGATCACCGCGCGGGCGCTGGCCAAGGCCAAGAAGCTTCTGAGCGAGTATGAGGAGCCAAAGCTCGACCAGGGTCGCGATGAGGCGTTGCTGGACTATATTGCCCGACGTGAACGTGAGATTCCCGCCGAGGATGCGCTGAATACGACCTATTGACGCCGGCCTGCTTGTTCGTCGGCCAACCGCCCCGTATCCGCCCGCAGCACGGCCCAGCCACAGGAGTGACGATTGAAAATCGCCGAGATCCACATCTACCAGCACGACCTGCCGGTGCGGAACGGTCCCTACACGATGGCCAATGCCGAGGTCTGGGCGCTGGACACGACCATCGTCAAGCTGGTCGGCGACAACGGTCTAGTCGGTTGGGGCGAAACCTGCCCGGTCGGCCCGACCTATCAGCCGCATCATGCCGCCGGCGCCCGCGCCGCGCTGGCCGAGATGGCGCCCGGTCTGATCGGCGCCAATCCGCTGCAGGCCGTCACCCTTAGGCGGCGGATGGACGGGCTTTTGAACGGGCACCGCTACGCCAAGGCCGCCATTGATATCGCCGCGCATGACCTGATGGGCAAGCAGTACGGCGTCCGCGTGGCCGATCTGCTGGGCGGGGCAATGACCGAGCGGGTGCCGTCCTACTATGCGTCGGGCGTGGGTGCGCCGGACGACATCGCCCGCATCGCCGCCGACAAGGCCGCCGAGGGATACCCCCGGATGCAGATCAAGGTTGGTGGGCGCCCGGTTGAAATTGACATCGCGGTGATCCGCAAGGCTTGGGAAACCGTCGGCACGAAAATGCGGCTGGCGGTCGACGGCAATCGCGGTTGGACGACCCGCGATGCCCTGCGCGTCAGCCGCGAATGCGTTGCTGTTCCCCTGATCCTGGAACAGCCCTGCAACACTCTTGAAGAAATCGCCACGATCCGCGGTCAGCTACACCACGCGGTCTATGTCGACGAGAACGGCGAGGATCTGGCCACCGTGCTGCGCTGCGTCGGGGCGGGGCTCTGCGACGGGTTCGGCATGAAGGTGACGCGGATCGGCGGCCTGCAGGCGATGGCCACGTTCCGCGACATCTGCGAGGCGCGCGCGATGCCGCACACCTGCGACGACGCCTGGGGTGGCGACATCATCGCCGCCGCCTGCACCCATATGGGCGCAACCGTCGCGCCGCGTCTGTTGGAGGGCGTCTGGCTCGCACAGCCCTATATCGAAGGGCACTATGACCCGGAAGGCGGCATTCGGATCGAGGGCGGGCATATCCGCCTGCCGGACGGCCCGGGACTGGGCGTCAACCCGGATGAAAGCCTATTCGGCGCGCCGGTTGCATCGTTTTGAAGGGCGCAGAGATGAACAGATTTACCGGCATGACCGCACTGGTTACCGGCGCCGCCGGGGGCATTGGGGCCGTCATCGTGCGGATGCTCAGGGCCGAGGGCGCGCGGGTCGCGATCGCCGACCGCGCGGTAGCGGGAATTGAGGCCGAGGCGCATCTGCCCGGCGATTTGACCGACCCGACCTATGCCGACAGCCTGGCCGGGGCGGCGCGGGCCGCGCTTGGCGGGCTCGACATCTTGATCAACAATGCGGGCCTCATCACGCGCGGCGATATTACGCTTGCCTCCGACGAGGATTACCGCCGCACCATGGCGGTCAATGTCGAAGCGCCGTTCCGCCTGTGCCGCGCCGCCATCCCGCTGATGGCGGCGGCGCGCGGCGGGGCGATCGTCAACACCTCGTCCTGTTGGGGCCTCAGACCCGGCCCGGATCATACGGTCTATGTCATGTCTAAAGCCGCCGTCGCCGCGCTGACCCAGTGTCTTGGCCGCGACCATGCTCATCAGGGCGTTCGCGTCAATGCTGTCTGCCCCAATGAAGTGGACACCCCGATGCTGCGCACCGGGTTTGCGCAGCGCGGCTTCGATCCGGCGACTGCAATCGCCGATCTCAATCGGACCGTGCCCCTGGGCCGTATCGCCCGGCCCGAGGATATCGCCGATGTCGTGCTGTTCCTCGCCTCGGATCAGGCGCGTTACATGTGCGGCGCGCTGGTCGAGGTGAATGGCGGAAAGGCCGTGGCATGAGACGGTTTGACGCTAAGGTGGCGCTGGTCACCGGCGGGCGGCGCGGCATCGGCCGGGCCATCGCCGCGCGGTTTCGCCAGGAGGGGGCAACGGTTTTTACCGCGCAGCGCGGCGCGGATGCGGCGTTCGACAGCATCGCCGCGGATTTCCAGGATCCCGACAGCCCGGCGGCGGTCGTGGCCGAAGTTGTCGCCCGCGCGGGCCGGCTGGACGTTCTGGTGAACTGCGCCGGCTTGATGCAGGAGGCGCGGGTCGAGGATATGTCGCTGGCCGATTGGGAGCGAACGATCCGGCTCAACCTCACTGCGCCGTTTCTCATAATAAAAGCCGCGCTGCCGCATCTGCGTTCCACGCGCGGCAACATCGTCAATATCGGCTCGATCGAGGGGCTGGGATCAAATCCGACCCATGCCGCCTATTGCGCCTCAAAGGCGGGCCTGCACGGATTGACCCGCGCCGTCGCGGTGGATCACGGCAACGAAGGCATCCGATGCAACGCGGTCGCGCCGGGCTGGATCGATACCGATCTCAACAACAGTTTCATCGCGTCGATGCCGGACCCCGACGGGTTTCGCCGCAATCTCGGCCGCATTCATTCGCTCGGGCGCACCGGCCAGCCGGAAGAGGTGGCGGCGCTTGTCGCCTTTCTGGCCGCCGAG
>TARA_R110002072_G_scaffold146862_2_pt1 | contig 10309 bp, 8 predicted proteins | sample TARA_R110002072 | Tara Oceans TARA_R110002072 (sample SAMEA4397118) | marine metagenome | biome: Polar Biome; feature: [SRF] surface water layer (ENVO:00010504); material: water (ENVO:00002006), including particulate matter (ENVO:01000060) such as... | depth 5 m | reverse complement strand
ACTTTAAACCTATGGTTGAAGGTTCTGTTCGCACGGAAGGTGTCAATATGCAAGCCTCGAATGAACGTGATTGGTCTTACTACCAAAATCTTCGTCGAGATAATCGTAGCCTTTACTATAGCCCAAAAATACAACGACAACTTATAGAAGATAAAAATCGTTTGGGTGGTAAATTTGGAATCTAATGGAGAATAAAATATGTCTGGTATGAATACAGCAAATTCAGCTCTTCTTACTCGCACGGACGTCTGGTCCAACGAGCTAAAGGAGATATTAAGAGATGAGATGCAAGCACAACGATACGTTCGTATGCTTGAAGGTTTCCCTGATGGAAACACTTTCCACATCCCATCAATCGGTCAAGCACAGGTTGACAACTATTCTGAAGATAATTCAGTAGAGTATCGTCCTCTTGACACAGGTGAGTTCACCTTCACTGTAGACAAGTATCTGTCATCAGCTACTTACATGACTAAGAAAGCTGAACAAGACACTTTCTACGGTAACGAGTTAATGAGTCGTTTTGTTCCTGAACAAGAACGTGCTATCATGGCTCACTTTGAAACAACAACTATGGCAGCTGCTGAAGTTGGAGTTGCAGATAATGCTCAGTCTTTAGTTGATGGTGGTATACACCGTTTCTCAGGTGGTAACGCAGGTAAAATCGAAGTAGAAGATTTTGCATATGCTCGCATGAAATTGAAAATGGCTAACGTGCCAGATCAAAACATGATTGCTATTGTTGATCCATCTGTTGAGTTTACAATTAATACATTGTCACAACTGTCAGCCGTAACTAACAACCCTAAGTTTGAAGGTATTGTAAGTTCTGGTATTGCTACTGGAATGCGTTTCATTGCTAACATATATGGTTTTGATGTATACACATCTAACTACTGTGCATCAGCAACTGACACAGCATTGAAAGAACGTGATAACTCAACAACAAATGCGTTCAACACAACTAACGGTAAAGTTAACTTGTTCTTCTCAGCTGACTCAACTGTGAATCCATTCGTGGGTGCATGGAGACAACAGCCTGAAGTTGATTATGAGTATAACAAAGATTACCAACGTCACGAGTTTGTAACAACTGCTCGTTACGGTGTTAAGTTATACCGCCCTGAAAACATGGTTCGTGTTATCACGACTCCAACAGTATAAGGAGATATATAAATGTCTTACACTAATGCAGATGGCCTATTTGTACTCACTGACGGTGACCAAGGGGCTGTAAAAGAAAACGGTGGAGCTTTAGCTGCAACTAAAGTTCTTGTCGTTGAAATCCCAGATGCAACTAAGCTAGGTACTTCGCAAGTAGCACCAACAGCAAACGATGCATTCATTCCAGCTGGATCGTACATTACATCAGCAAGTCTTGTTGTCACAACAGCATTTACTTCTGGTGGTTCAGGTACACTAGGTCTTGGTTTGTTTACATTAGCTAATGCTGCTATCGATGCCGATGGTATTGATGCTGCGATTGCTAAAGCAGACTTAGCAGCTAATAAAGCTGTAGCTTGTAATGGTGCTTTAGTTGGCGGAACAGCTACTGTAGGTGCAGCAGATGCATACATCGGTGCACTATACGCAACAGCTGCTTTCACAGCAGGTGCAGGTAAACTTGTTATCGAGTATATCGAAGTATAAATAAAATAAAGTTTGGGGGGCTTAGTGCTCCCCTTACCTCTCTTGTCATAACAAGGAAATTCAAATGGCTAACGTAAACCACTCATCTTTAACAGATCCTCTCATACATGAACCTAAAGGTGTAGCCTCAGCCTCTGTTGGTAAAGTCTACGTAGCTAACGGCTCAGGATCTGGAACATGGACATCTAAAGAAACCCTAGTTGGAGAAACTCTAACAGGTTACATTGACAATATTTCTGCTTCCAGTACAGTTTATGTACCTATTCCTTTTGCTGGCACTATCAGTAAAGTTGTTACAGTTCTTGAAGCTGCTATTAGTAGTGCAAATGCTACACTCACAGTTAAGAATGCCGCAGCCGCATCTATGGGTACTATTACAGTTACTCAATCAGGATCAGCCGCAGGTGATGTAGATACCCTCGCCCCTTCTTCTAATAACACGGTTGCAGCAGATAGTTTTATTACTATAGCATCAGACGGTGGTTCAACCAACACAGCAACCCTTCGTTTTGTAGTAGTATTGGATAGATCATAATGAAACGTACCCTCCTAGAAATGGTTCAGTCAATACTTAGTGACATGGACTCAGAAGCTGTCAACTCTATTAGTGACTCAGTTGAAGCTGAACAGGTAGCTTCTGTCATTCAGGACACATTCTTTAACCTGATTGCAGCACGAGACATCCCTGAGCATAGACAGTTAATTAAACTAACAGCTTTAGCTGACAGTGATAAACCCACACACTTTAAGTACCCAACGAATACACGTCAGCTTAGTCGAGTTGATTATGATATTGCAACTACAGGTACTACCTACAGAGAGATTACCTTTGTTGAGCCTATGGTCTTTATAGATCGTATGAACCAAGATACTCCTAGTAGTATTACAGTAACAGATGTTGCAGGTGGAACTACACTATTTATAGGTAACTCTACAAGCCCCTCATACTACACAAGCTTTGATGACGAACACATTGTCATGGACTCTTATGATGCAACTGTTGAGTCAACATTACAGAACAGTAAGTCAAGAGCATTTGGTTATGTATACCCAACCTTTACTATAGCTGACAGCTTCGAACCTGACCTAGATGACACAATGCTTCCTTACATGTTAGCTGAAGCTAAGTCTACTTGCTTCTCATTGTTTAAGTCAGGATCAGATCCTAAGATTGAACAGTCAGCACGTAGGCTAAAGTCTTTTGTACAGAACGATATGTATAAAACTAAACGAGCTAACAAACGTCCACACTACGGAAGAAATTAATGATTGAATTTATAGAAGACACCGCAAAGCAAAGGTGTGTTTGTAAGACTGACAAGATTAAAACTGACATTATAATACAGAAATCAAATGATGGTTTTATATTCTTTGAGATTAAGTTTACAACAGGCAGTCCACCAGCAGAGCTTAGTGGTCATTACTCAAGTATACTAAAAGCTAAGGCAGCTGTAGAACACTACTTGAATAACAGAAAAGAATCTAACACAGTTCGCAGAGATAACTTCAGTGCAGCTAGACAAGAACGGAAGAAGCAAGATGACGCAGAGATTAAGTCAAAAGGTAGTGAACACGTTCATCAAGGGTCTGATAACCGAAGCTGGTGAACTAACATTTCCTCAAGACGCATCTATTGATGAATCCAACTGTCTTCTTGACAGGGATGGTACTCGTCGTCGTAGGTTAGCTGTTGAGTTAGAAACAAGTAATGTTAACTCTACCTTTACATTAAACAATACATTTGTATTTACAACTGGTAGATGGAAGAACGCAGCTGGTGTTGCTGGTTTAGAATTTCTTGTTGTACAGGATGGTACAACTCTACGTTTTTACAATACATCTTCAGAACCATACTCAGGTAATCAAGAAAGCTTTAGTGTTGATCTTAACAGCTTTAATTTTGCAGGTAGTGTAGGTCCAGGTTTAGCTAAGGTTCAAATGGATACAGTTAATGGCAGTCTTGTTGTTACCTCTGAAGCTATAGAACCGTTCTACATCGAGTACGATGCTGATGCTAACACAATTTCTACTACACAAATCTCTCCTCGTGTAAGAGACTTTGAGTGGCTTGGTGACACAGTATCATATACTACAGGTAACGATGCGGCAGATCTTAATCGTAAGTACGACACAGCTAACTCTGGTTGGTCAGGTGACAAAGGTGCTCCAGCTCTAACAGCTTACCTAGCAGCTAATGGTGACGAATACCCACCCCTCACACACCCTTGGTACTCAGGTAAAGATACAGATGGTAACTTCAGTGTAGCTGAGTGGGAAAAAGTATTCTCAGGATCTACACTTACAGGTAACGGTAGCTTTATCCTCGACTTCTTTTCTAAGAACCGTAGTGCTGCATCAGGTATTGCAGGTATTACAACTGAGAATGAAAACAGTAGGTTTAAAGCTGTAGCTTCTTTCTCAGGGCGTATCTTCTATGCTGGTTTAACAGGATCAAAGAGTACTGGTAAGATCTTGTTTAGTAAATACCTAGATAACATAACAGAATCTGACAGGTGTTACCAACAGAACGATCCAACATCAGAAGAGATAAGTGATCTACTCGATACTGACGGTGGTGTCATATCAATACCTGAAGCATCTAACATACTAAAGCTACATGTGTTTGGAAGTTCAATCTTTGTGTTTGCTGAGAATGGCGTATGGCAGATAGTTGGTGTTGATGGTGTTTTCAAAGCTACAGAGTATTCTATATCTCAAGTATCTCAGATTGGTTTGAATAATGCACAGTCTTTTGTCAGTGTTGAAGGCGTACCTATGTGGTGGTCTAAGCATGGTATACATACACTATCCTTTGACCAAGTGTCAGGTCGTGCTCAGGAACAGAATCTTAGCATTGGTACTATACAGTCATTCTTTGAAGCTATAGACGGTAATGCTCGTCAGCAATGTTCAGCAGTATATGACGAGACAAACAAAAGAGTACACTGGTTTTACCCTAATAATAATGAATCAGTAGTTAGTAAAAAGAATAAAGTATTAACTCTTGATATTACTCTGCAAGCTTTCTACCCGTGGACTATAACAGATAGTGCAAGTAACCCTGATTACATACTAGGTGCTGAGTACTTCCCAGGGTTTGGTTCAGACTTTACAACCAACGATGTCATTACCTTAACTGGCGATGATGTAATTACTTCAGGTGGTGACGATGTTGTGGTTTCTACACTAACTGAGTTGTCACAAGCTGATGCTAATATCGTACTAATGGTATACGATGGTGCTACAGGTAACTTGACAATGGGTCTGTTCTCTGGTACTGACTTCTTAGATTGGGGTGATGCTAACTACAGTTCATATGCTGAAGCTGGTTATGACTTCATGGGTGACCTTATACTGAAGAAGAATGCACCATACGTACAAGTTTACTTACGTCCTACAGAGACAGGGTTCTCAGGTAGTGACGCATTAGGTTATACACCAGTTCGTGAGTCATCACTATTGGTGTCATCGTATTGGGACTTCCGTATTAATACGTCATCATCACCACAACAGGCATACAGATTAAAGTATACACCTGTTGTTAACGAGTCCAGCTTAGGCACATGGGACTATCCTGAAAAAGTCGTAACCACACGGCTAAAAATGAGAGGTCATGGTCGCAGTATGCGCCTTAGATTCGAAAGTGAACAAGGTAAAGATTTCGTACTGTTAGGCTTTGGAATACTTAATGCGGTTAATACAAGATATTAAATACCAAAGAGAAGACTTATATAAAGTAAAAGATGAAGCAGCAGATCTTCTGCAAAAACACTGGGAAGAAATAGCTTTAAATAAAGAAAAAATAAAACTTAATCCAGATTGGAATGCTTATTCTAAATTGTATGAAGCTGGACATCTAGGTATTTATACTGCAAGAAAAAATAATAAACTTATAGGATACTTTGTAGTAATTGCTAATACTAACCCACACTATAAAGATCACCTTTTTGCAGTTAATGATATTATATATCTGGATTCTGAACATCGTAAAGGATTTGTTGGTATCAAACTTATAAAGTACGCAGAGAAAGATTTAAAAAACTTTGGTGTATCAGTTTTTACTATTAACACTAAAGTACATAAACCCTTTGATTCTGTTTTAGAACGACTAGGTTTTAACTTAATTGAAAGAGTTTACTCTAAATATATAGGAGAATAAAATGGCATTCACAGCCGCAATAGTAGGTGCAGGGGCTGCAATAGTAGGTACTGTACAAGCAAATAAAGCACAGAAAAAAGCAGCAGGGGCACAAAGGCAACAGCAACAACTACAGTCTCGCCGTAGTCAACGCCAATCTGTACGTGAAGCACAGCTACGTAGAGCACAAGCACAAGTACAAGCTGGTGCTATGGGAGTCACAGGTGGTTCAGGTTTAGCTGGTGGTCAAGCTTCCTTGTCATCACAGCTAGGTGGTAGTCTTGGGTTTGCAGGGCAGATGTCAGGACTATCTCAAAATATTAGTATGCAGCAGAGTAGAGCACAAACAGCTAGTGGAATAGCTGGTTTGGGTAGTTCTGTATTTTCAGCTGCTGGTGGCTTTGGTGCATTTGCATCTCCAACACCAGCCCCAACAAGTGACCAATTACTCAAAGGTATTTGATAATGACTAACACTCTTCCACTAGGATACAATATTAATTTTAAATCATTAGACGAACAGTTCGGTTTAGTTGAAAAACAAACTGACAGAACAGAGGATATTGTAGCTGTAACAGGGGAAGAGTTAGGTACTGAGGAAGCTAAATCTAAAGTACGTCAAGCTGAGACTGATCCGTACTACCAAGTATTCCAAAAAGGTTATGCTGAAGGCAAGACTGTTGAGCAGTTAAGCATTGAAGCTATAGATATTGGTCAGAAGAATGAGGAGTTCAACAGTAACCCTGAGTTTATCTCTGAGCAAGCACTAGCTGTCAACAACTACGACTACTCTGCATTAGATGCTCGTGTAGCTACAAACTACCAGATTGCTAATGAAATACTAAGTGATCGTAAGTTTGAACTGTACACAAGTAAGACTCCGTTTGCACGTACCCTTGATACTGTTGACAGATTTCTTAGAGATGTATCAGTTGTTGGTACTATCGAAGCTATCACAGCTAAGACAGAAAAGCAGAGTCGTGAGATACTAACAGCTGCAAGCACTAAGACAGCACAAGAGTTCAAGGTTTGGTTCGAAGCTTATGCTGATGAAGTAGCTGAAGAAGGTTTCTTTAGAGGTAATACTATAGGAGCACTTAAAGCTTTAGGCGGTGAAGTAGCAGGAGCAGGGTTTGATCCTAACAAAAATGTTGCTATGGCATTGTCAGCACTAGACCTAATAGCTGTAGGACAGCTTGCAAGCATAGGCGTTAAGGCTACCGTTAAGACAGCTATGAAGTCCTCTACTATTATAGGTAGGGTAGGTGCTATCAGAGGTCCCAAGGCGGCTTCTGAGTCAGCTGAGAAGGTCTTAGCTAATACACCTGATGCTGAGGTATTAGGTAACGTAGGTCCAAGCAGTTTAGATCTAGCACCACAGCCAGTACGTCCATCAGCTGCTGACTTTACAAGTAAGTTTGCAGAGAGTGAGATCATTAAGGGTATTGACGACTTGTATCAAAAAGGTACATTCGGTAGGGTAGCATCTCCAGAAGCTGTTAAGTTAGCAGGTGCTAAGATTGCAGAGAAGTACCGTAAGAAAGTTACCAACCCAGTATTTGACTTTAAGGTTCTTGATGAAGGCTTAGGAAACTTTGTAGCAACTGTTAAGTTTGGTAAAGCTGTTGACGGTTCACCATACAAAGCATTGGCTGATGGATCAGCACCAAGGGGTGTACAAAAGTTAGCTGAAGATATTTCTGAAAAGGTTGAGACTGCTCGTGTAGCACCTGTTGATGTAAATGATTTGTCAAAGGGTTATGTTATCGAAGTATCTGAACGTATTAATCTTGTAGGTTTACAGAAATCATTTGATGAAAGTCTAGGCTTAGAGGCTGGTATAGTACGTGACACAGTGGGTAGGGCTATGAACAACTCAGTGATGGCATCTTCAGCTGCTAGAGATGTTGATCGTCTAACTCGTTATGCACAGATGGGTGAATCAGGTAGAGCAGCTGTTAAAGAAATTATAGAACCTTACACTAAGGCTATGCAACGTCTTAATGCTAAAGAAAGATACACACTACAAGCAGTTTACACACAGCTACGTGATGGGGCAGATGCTAGCCTTCGTGTTCGTTATACTGAGGGTGAGTTTGCTGTTAAGTACCAACAGATACATCCTACAGGATTAGCTCCAAGTGAAAAAGCTATAGATGGGTACAATGCTTTAGCTGCTGTTGAAGAGTCTGACTACTTGTTAAAAACGTCAATGATGCTTAACAAATATGTTGAGAAGGGATACAAAAATTCAGTAGAAGTAACCGATGGTTATTATGCACCAGCTAAAAGAGTAAACATAACTGACGTACCTGACGATGCTAAGATATTTGATGGTGAGTTTAGTGGTAAGATTCGTAAACAAGACATTGAGTCAGATGAAATACCTATCTGGAAGTTAGACAAACCAACATCAGGTGGTCAAGAGTACGTTGTTAAACCTACACAGTTACGTATGATTGAACCTACAGATGTCATGGGTTACAATCCTGGTGGTTCAAGGTCTAACCCTGCACTCAACTACTTTATTGTACTAGGTGACACACGGCTAAAAGCTTTGATGGGTACATTCTCAGAGAAGCAAGCACGTACTGCTGTTGAGCAGATAGGTCGTATTCAACGTGCTCTTTTAGATAATGACAGTAGCATTGACGATATAATAAGAGCTAACAATGACTGGAATCCTGACATTGAAGACTTAGAGGACTTACAAAAGTTTTCAGAAGCTGAAGGTTGGGACTTAACTCGTGGTAACATTGCTTACCGTGGTCGTAATGATGACATCTTGTCAGGTGATGTAGATGGTTCTGATGTATTTACAGGTATGAATCTTGATGACTACGTTAGTGCTGACATGCGCCGTAATGACAATGTTCTTATGGACTTTGGTGGTGGTAAAGCTTACAACGAAGATCCTATAAATTCTGTATTAGCACAGATGGGTAACTCAGTATTTACATATAGTAACAGAGCTTATGCTCAGAATGCTATGGTAGGTTGGGTTAAGAAAGCACAAGAGAAGGGACGAAACTGGTTCCCTGATGGTGTGTCACCTACAGACTACGAAACTTTATTCCGTAATGCTACTATATCAGGTACTGATGAGTTCTCTCAACGTATGGTTGAGTTACGTAACATTACAATGCGTAGGCTTAACATGAAGGATGAAGCAGCTGGCTTTATGGAACGTCAAGGTCAAGCTATGGCTGAAGCTATCTTTGATAGGACAGGCAAACAATTAAACCTTGGTGACCCAACTAACGGTTTACTTAAAATTGGTTTCCAGTCAGCATTTGGTTTTGGTAATGTGTCACAGTTCTTTATGCAGGGCTTCCATGCTACAACCATTATGGCTATTAGTCCTAAGTATGGCCTAAAGGGTGCATACATGACCATACCGTTAAGAGGTGCTCTAAGAGCTAACACTCCTGAATTACAGAAACTAGCATTACAACGAGTAGCTAAAGCTGCTGACATCTCAGAGAAAGATGCTGGAGAACTTATAGAGTTTATGAGAACTTCAGGTCGTGCTGTTGTAGATGGTGACGCAATCGAAGATGGTACAGGTGTAGGCTTTGGTATCTCAGGTTGGAACGGCGAGAGTATGAAGTACTCAGCACTTAGTGGCGTAGGTTACAATATAAGTAAGACGGTGACAAAAGGATTAGACTTAGGACTAATGCCATTTAAATCAGGTGAACGTCTTGCTCGTATGACAGGTATCAACACAGCATTCTTTGAGTTCAAAGCTAAGTTCCCTAATGTGTCAGCACTATCAGATGAAGCTAGACTTTGGATTACTCGTAGGGAACAAGACTTAACATTTAACATGAGTTCTGTTGCAAGGGGTCAGGTACAATCTGGATTTATGAAAGTACCTACTCAGTGGTTGTCATATACATTAAGATCTATGGAACAAATCTTTGTTGGACGTAACTTCACTAAGGCTGAAAGAGCACGTTTGTTTACAGTTCTAATGCCAATGTACGGATTGACAGGGTTTGGACTTGAGAATGCAGCTGACTACGTTGGAGAAAAATTAAACATAGCACCTGATAGTAACTTGTATGTAGGTCTAAAGTATGGTATGATAGACGGATTAGTTGCTGAACTAGGTGGAGATGTAGAGGTTGGTTTTGGTCAACGTCTAGCTCCTGTAGGTGCTATAACAGACACATACAAAAAGATATTCCAAGAAGATGTAGCAACAGCTGCACTTGGTCCATCAGGTGAAATTGCAGGTGGTGTATTCTCTGCTGCTTGGGGTGCTATCACAGCACTTGTACATGGGCAGACAGCTACAGTGACAGAAGATGTCATTAAACTTTTACGTCAACCATCAGGCATAGATAACGTAGCTAAGGCTCTGGGTATTTACAAGAATGGTATTTACAGAAGTAAGAACGGTATAGAACTAGAAAGTCAAATGACAACTGGTGATGCTATTATGGCATTGGGTGGGTTTACTCCACTTGAAGTAGTCGAGAATTACTCAAGATTAAATAAGCAATACACAAGTAAG
>TARA_R110002072_G_scaffold38314_23_pt1 | contig 10313 bp, 9 predicted proteins | sample TARA_R110002072 | Tara Oceans TARA_R110002072 (sample SAMEA4397118) | marine metagenome | biome: Polar Biome; feature: [SRF] surface water layer (ENVO:00010504); material: water (ENVO:00002006), including particulate matter (ENVO:01000060) such as... | depth 5 m | reverse complement strand
GGCGGATCGCCTCCGCCGCATAAAAAGCCAGGTGCCCGCCGTCGAGGGCGGGAATTGGCAGGAGGTTGATGAATGCCAAGTTAAGCGAGATCAGCGCGACGAAATTGACGAAGGTGATCGCCCCCATGCTGAGCTGCTCGCCCGAATATTTGGCGATCTTGACCGGCCCGCCCAGCTCCTGAACCGAACGTTCGCCGGTGAAGATCTGCGCGATTCCGGTGAGCATCATGTCCATCACCCCGATCGAGTGATCGACCGCCAGCCCCACCGCCGCGATCGGGCCCGCGCGCTCGTAGACATAGTCCGAGCCCGCGGACCGGATGCCGACCAGCCCGATCTTCGAGCTGTTGCCGAAGCGGTCGGTCATCTCCTCCGCGCGCACGGTCACCGGGTAGCTGCGCTCGGTGCCGTCGCGCGCGACGGTGAAGGCGAGCGTGCGTCCGGGATAGAGCATCACCGCGTCCTGCACCGCGGCGAAATCCTCCACCCGCTGGCCCTCGATCGCGAGGATGCGGTCGCCCACCTCCAGCCCGGCCTCGCGCGCCGGCGATTGCTCGGCAAAGGCCTCGATGGTCAGCTGGCGTTCGGGATCGGCGGCGACCGGCTGGCCGTAAAGAGCGAAGAAGGAAGCGAAGATCGCCAGCGCGATCAACACATTGGTCGCGGGACCTGCGAAGACGATCAATGCGCGCTTCCACAACGCCGCCTGATGGAACCCGCCGCGACCGCCGTCGTCCGCCGCATTGGCGTCGGGAACGCTCGCGGGGTTCATGTCGCCCTTGAACTGGACATAGCCGCCCAGCGGCAGCGCCGAGAGCTTCCAGCGCGTCCCGCGGCTGTCGGTCCAGCCGGCCACTTCCTTGCCGAAGCCGACCGAGAAGGCCTCGGCCTCGACCCCGAACCAGCGCCCGACCAGATAATGGCCCAGCTCGTGCAGCGTGATCAGCGGCCCCAGCAACAGCGGGAAGCCGATAAGATACATCCAGAAGGGGATCGAAGCGTCCAAGTCAGTCAGTCTCCAGCCTAATACTGGCCCAGAAGGGCGGTGGCGGTCGCACGGGCCGCCTGGTCGACCATGAGGACTTCGTCGAGCGCGTGCGGTGCCGGCGGCAGATTGCCGCTTTCCAGCACCTGCTCGACCACTAGCGCGATCCGGGTGAACCCAATCTTACCGGCGAGAAAAGCTTCGACCGCCACCTCGTTGGCGGCGTTGAGCACCGCAGGCATCGCCCCGCCCGCCTCGGCAGCCTGCCGCGCCAGCCTGGTCGCGGGGAAACGGGTCTCGTCGGGCGCCTCGAAAGTCAGCTGGCCGATGGCGGCGAGATCAAGCGGTTCGCAGGGCGATTCCATCCGCCGTGGCCAGGCGAGACAGGAGGCGATCGGTACCCGCATGTCCGAAGGCCCAAGCTGCGCCAGCGTCGAACGGTCGCGAAACTCGACCATCGAATGGATCACGCTTTGCGGATGGACCACGATGGAAAGCTTGTCGAGCCCGACCGGGAACAGGTGATGCGCCTCGATCAGTTCGAGACCCTTGTTCATCATGGTCGCCGAATCGACGCTGATCTTGGCGCCCATGTCCCAATTGGGATGCGCCACCGCCTGCGCCGGGGTTGCCGCCTCGAGCTGCGCCAGCGTCCAGGTCCGCAAGGGGCCGCCGCTGGCGGTGAGCGTGATCTTCGAGACCTCGGCGAGATCGTTTCCCGCGAGGCACTGGAAGATCGCATTGTGTTCCGAATCCACCGGCAGCAGCGTCGCGCCATGGCGTTCGACCGCCGCGGTCATCACCGCGCCGGCGGAAACCAGCGCTTCCTTGTTGGCCAGCGCCACTGTGCCGCCCTGCTCGATCGCCGCCATCACCGGCGCCAGACCGGCGCAGCCGACGATCGCCGCGACGGTCATATCGACCGGGCGCGCGGCCACTTCGCACAGCGCGCTGCGTCCCGCCGCGGCCTCGATCCCGCTGCCCGCCAGCGCGTCGCGCAGATCGGCAAGGCAGCTCTCGTCCGCGACGACCGCGATCTCGGCGGAGAACTCGCGCGCCAGGTCCGCCAGTTCGGCGACATTGCCATTGGCGGTCAGCGCCACCACCCGCCAGTCTGCGCGGTTGCGGCGGATGAGATCGAGCGTGGAGGCGCCGACCGAGCCGGTCGCGCCCAGAATGGTGAGCGAGCGGGTCACGCCGTGGGGGCCAGGATCAGCCCGGCCAGCAGCGCGACCGGGATCAGCCCGTCGGTGCGGTCGAACACCCCGCCGTGGCCGGGGATCAGATTGGAGGAATCCTTGCGTCCGGCGCGCCGCTTGAGCCAGCTTTCGAAGAAATCGCCCGCCTGCGCCGCCACCGCCAGCACCGCGCCGACCGCGACGATCTGCGCCAGTTCGGCGATATCGTAACCGACCATGTCGAACGAGCCCCGCCCGGCCAGCATCCAGACGAAGCCTGCCAGCCACAGGCTCGCGCCGACCACGCCGCCCAGCAGCCCGGCCCAGGTCTTGGAAGGGCTGATCGCAGGCGCGATCTTGGGGCCGCCGATGGTGCGGCCGAAGAAATAGGCGAAGGTATCGACGCAGATCACCGTGCCGATCACCCCGACCATGAGGAAGACCGGCATCTGCGCCAGCAACAGCCCGGCGAAACCGATATAGACGAGCCCGAAAACCAGCGCGACGCCGCGCCCCGACCAGCTCGAGAAGGCACGGTGCCCGAGCAGGACGTATTCCACGAAGGTGGCCAGCGCGACCGCGCCGATAAATCCGGCGAGCCACGCTCCGCCTGCCCAGACCGCCGCCGCTGCGAGCGCGATCATCACCAGCGCGGAGGCCGCGCGGACGGGAAGATCCGAGGTCCGGATCGAAAGCGGGACATCGACATAGCGCTTCATCCGCGCCCGCGCCCGGTCGCGCTTGCGTTCGCGCGCGGGTTCGCGATCGGGCGCGAGATCGGGTGCGAGGTCTTCGGCCCGGTCCGGTTCCGCCTGCGGGGTCGGCTCAGCATCCGCCAAAGCGTCTCTCCCGTTCGGCGAATTGCGCCAGCGCCTCGGCGAGATGGGCGGGCGTGTAGTCCGGCCACAGCACATCGGTGAAGATCATCTCGGCATAGGCCGCCTGCCACAGCAGGAAATTGGACAGCCGCACTTCGCCGCTGGTGCGGATCAGCAGGTCGAGCGGGGGCAGGTCGGCGGTGTAGAGATGGCGCGCGATGCTCTCCTCGGTGATCGCACCCTCCTGCGCGGCGAGCGCCGCCGCCCGGACGATTTCCTGCTGCGAGCCGTAGTTGAGTGCCACCGCGAGGATCCGCGAGCCCCCGGCGGTCCGGTCGAGCGCATCTTCGAGCATCGCGACGATATCGGGCGCCAGCGCCTTGTAATCGCCGACGATTTTCAGCCGGACGTCATTGGCGATGAATTCGGGCAGATCGGAGATGATGAACTTGCGCAGCAGGCCCATGAGATGATCGATCTCGTCCTCGGGGCGCTTCCAGTTCTCGCTGCTGAAGGCGTAGAGCGTCAGGCAGTCGAGCCCCATCGCTTCGACCTCGCGCACCAGCCGGCGCACCGCCTCGACCCCGCGCTGATGGCCGATAGCGCGCGGCAGGTGGCGCCGCTTGGCCCAGCGGCCATTGCCATCCATGATGATCGCGACATGCCGTGCGCGACTGGAGTCGGCACTCGCAGGCCCGGTCACTTGCGCGACCCCATGGGCAGGCGCCGGGCCGGATGGGACGGAGCGAGTCTCACTGAGTGAGGATTTCCTTCTCCTTCGCCTCGGCGACCTGGTCGGCCTCGGCGACATGCTTGTCGGTCAGCTTCTGGACCTCGTCCTCGAGACGCTTGCGGTCGTCCTCGGAGATTTCCTTCTTCTTCTCGTCTTCCTTGAGCGCTTCCATCGCGTCGCGGCGCACGTTGCGGATCGCGATCTTGGCGTTCTCGGAATACTGCCCCGCGAGCTTGGCCAGCTCCTTGCGGCGCTCCTCGGTCAGATCGGGCAGCGGCAGGCGGATGGTCTGACCGTCGGTCATCGGGTTGAGACCCAGATTGGCGCGGGCGATGCCCTTTTCCACCGCGGTGGTGTTGGCCTTGTCCCAGACCTGCACAGCGAGCATCCGCGGCTCGGGCGCGTTGACCGTCGCCACCTGGTTGAGCGGCATGATCGAACCATAGACCTCGACCGTCACCGGATCGAGCAGCGCGGGGTTGGCGCGCCCGGTGCGCAGGCCGGAAAGATCGCCCCTGAGGCTCTCCACCGCGCCCGCCATGCGGCGCTCGATATCGCTTTTGTCGTATTTGGCCATGGTTGAAATCCTCGGTCTGTTGGTCGGTTCTGAAACTGTTGTCGCTGGGATCTATCCAGGGCGGCGCGCGCTGTCTCGCTCGCTTCTACGCCTTGCCGACGATGGTCCGGGCGCCCTCGCCTGCCAGCACGCGCGCCAGATTGCCCTTCTCGCGAATCGAGAAGACCACGATCGGGATGTCGTTGTCGCGGCACAGCGAAACGGCGCTGGCATCCATCACCTTGAGATTGTCCGCCAGCACCCGGTCGTAAGTGACCGTATCGTAACGCTTCGCCTGCGGGTTGTGCTTGGGGTCGCAATCATAGACCCCGTCGACGCTGGTGCCCTTGAGCAGCGCGTCGCAGCGCATTTCGGCCGCGCGCAGCGCGGCGCCGCTGTCGGTGGTGAAATAGGGGGCACCCACGCCCGCGGCGAAGATCACGATGCGGCCCTTTTCGAGATGGCGCTCGGCGCGGCGGCGGATCACCGGCTCGCACACCTTGTCCATCTCGATCGCCGACTGGACCCTGGTAGGTACACCCAATTGCTCGAGCGCGCTCTGCATCGCCAGCGCGTTCATCACCGTCGCCAGCATGCCCATGTAATCGGCCTGCGCGCGGTCCATGCCCTGCGCCGCGCCCGCCATCCCGCGGAAGATATTGCCGCCGCCGATGACGAGGCAGATCTCGAGCCCGCCCGCCTGCGCGGCCTTCACCTCGCGCGCAAGCTCCATCACGAAGGCGGGATCGATCCCGAACTGCTGATCCCCCATCAACACTTCGCCCGACAGCTTGAGCAGGACGCGTTTGATCGGGGGCATGGTCATGGGGCGAGAGCTGTCCGTTAAATCCAAGGGTTGCGGCTCCTTAGCCCCCTCGCGGCGGAGGCGCAAAGGGGAAAGGGGCGCCGGGCCAGATCGGGATTTCCTACACGCGAAACGCCCGCTAGCCTCGCCGCGGGTGCCTGCATGCGCGATTCGCCCGCCGGGCCGGCCACGCACCCTTCCCCCGGTTGTGTTTCATCAACCAACTCCCCGCGAATCGGGAAAAGGACACAAAAACGGCCGCCGGATCGAAATCCGGCGGCCGCAAATTGCAGGAGTTGGTTGCGAGCTCAGCCCTTGACGGCAGCCGCCACTTCCGCGGCGAAATCGCTCTCTTCCTTCTCGATGCCCTCGCCGAGCTGGAAGCGGACATAGTCCTTCAGCTCGATCGCATGGCCGGCATCCTTGCCCGCCTTGGCGACGACATCCGAGATCGCGGTCTTGTTGTCCATCACAAAAACCTGGCTGAGCAGCGCGTTTTCCTTGGCGAACTTCTTGATCGCGCCGTCGACCATCTTTTCCTGGACCTCGGCCGGCTTGCCGCTCTCGGCTGCCTTTTCGGCCGCGATCTTGCGCTCGCGCTCGATCGTCTCGGCATCGAGACCCTCGGCATTCAGCGCCTGCGGGAAAGCCGCGGCGATGTGCATCGCCAATTGCTTGCCGAGCGCCTCGAGCACATCGGCGCCCGCCTCGCTCTCGAGCGCGACCAGCACGCCGATCTTGCCGAGGTTGGGCGCAACCGCATTGTGCATATAGGGCACGACCATGCCCTTGGAGACCGAGACGGTCTTCATCCGGCGGATCTGCTGGTTCTCGCCGATGGTGGCGACATTGTCGGTGAGCTTGTCGCTCACGGTCCCGCCGTCGGGATAGTCGAGACCCTTGAGCGCCTCGACATCATCGCCCGAAGCCTTGAGCGCGGTTTCGGTGACCTTGCGGACGAAATCCTGAAACCGGTCGTTCTTGGCGACGAAGTCGGTCTCGGAATTGATCTCGACTGCAACGCCCTTGGTGCCCCCGGACTCATTGGCGACGGCCACGCCGACCAGACCCTCGGCTGCGGTGCGGCTGGACTTCTTCTGCGCGGTGGCGAGGCCCTTGGCGCGCAGCGCGTCGACAGCCGCCTCGAGGTCGCCGTCGCATTCGACGAGCGCCTTCTTGGCATCCATCATGCCCGCGCCGGTCCGCTCGCGCAGCGCCTTGATGTCGGCGGTGGTGAAATTCGCCATGGTGGGATCCTTCTCGAATGATATGCGGCGCCGGGCCGAGACAACTCGGACCGGCGCCTAGACTGGAGTTTTGACGGGTGCATGACGCACCCGCGCCGCAATCAGGCCGCGGCTTCTTCCGGCGGATTGTCCATCGCGCCGAAATCCTGGCCGCTGTCGATCACGCCCTCGCCCTTGCCCGAGCGGGCCGCTTCACCGATCGCGTCGCAATAAAGGCGAACCGCGCGGCTGGCGTCGTCATTGCCCGGGATCGGGAAGGCGATGCCGGTGGGGTCAGTGTTGGTGTCGAGCACCGCGATCACGGGGATGCCGAGGACGTTGGCTTCCTTGATGGCGAGCTCTTCCTTGTTGGCGTCGATCACGAACATCACGTCGGGAATGCCGCCCATGTCGCGGATGCCGCCGAGCGAGAGCTCGAGCTTGTCGCGCTCGCGCGTCAGCTGGAGAACTTCCTTCTTGGTCAGACCCGAAGTGTCGCCCGAAAGCTGCTCCTCGAGCGTCTTGAGACGCTTGATCGAACCCGAGATGGTCTTCCAGTTGGTGAGCATGCCGCCCAGCCAGCGGTGGTTGACGAAGTGCTGACCCGAGGCACGGGCGGCTTCGGCGATCGTATCCTGCGCCTGACGCTTGGTGCCGACGAACAGCACCTTGCCGCCCGAACGCGCGGACTGCGCGACGAAGTCGAGCGCACGTGCGAACAGGGGTACGGTCTGCGACAGGTCGATGATGTGGATGCCGTTGCGCGCGCCGAAGATATACGGCTTCATGCGCGGGTTCCAGCGGTGGGTCTGGTGGCCGAAATGGGCACCGGCCTCAATCAATTGCTGCATCGTGACGGTAGGAGCCGCCATAAGTATTTCCTTTCCGGTTTGACCTCTGGAAGGCTGGAACCCGAGATGCGGAGTATTCCCGCTATCGGGCACCGGTATGAAGCGCCTGCCATGTGGATTTGTCCGCCTGGAGCCGTGCCGGAAGTGGCCGAATCCGCGATGGACGGCAGGCCCTTAGCCCGGATCGCCGCGCAAATCCACCGTCAATTCGTCGCCGAACTGCGCCAGCCAGCCGCATTTCCGCTTGACCCCGCAGAACAAATAGGGAACATATGGCGCATCGCCGGAACGAACCGCGGGCGATGAAAGTTTTCCACTGGCTATCCACATCCTGTCAACCGGGTTGGGATCGCATCGAGTGAAGGAAAGACAGCCGATGTTTGCTCTTGTTCTGTTTACGGTCCTTGGTTTTCTGGCGATTGCCTGCCTGGCGGTGCTGGCCGATAGCGCCCTCCGCTGGCGGTCCGCCTATGGAGCATTGAAGCGGCAGATTGGCGATTGCGAACGCACCTCTCCGCAAGCATCCACCGGCGTGCGGAATCAAAATACGCAGCCCGCTCGCGCGCCGAGGTCGCGCCAGCCTATTCAGCGGGCCGCGCTGCGCGCTGCCGCCTGATCTTTGCATAGCGCATCCAGCCATAGGGAAGCGCAGCCAGATAGCCGAGACAGATCGCGACCAGCGTCCACCAGGGCTCGAGCAACAATGCTGCAAAAAGCAGCCCGACGAATGCCAGCAATTCCAGCCGGATGGTCCGGCGCGGACGCAAGGATGCCCAACTCATCGTCGCCAGGTTCGAGATCATCAGCACTGCGATGACCGCCAGCCACGGGCCGACGAGCAGCGGATCGCGAAAGAACTCCTGCCCGGTCGCCATCCAGAAGTAGAACGGCAGGAACGCCAGACCCGCCGCAACGGGCGCGGGGATGCCGGTCAGGAACCCGGCCGATTTGTGCGGTTGCTCGTCGGTGTCGATCTGGGCGTTGAAGCGGGCCAACCGCAGCGCGCAACAGATCGCGAAGGCCAACGCCGCGAACCAGCCGAGCCGCGACATGTCGTGCAGCGACCAGAGATAGATGATGATCGCCGGCGCGGTCCCAAAGGACAGCGAATCCGCCAGACTGTCCAGCTCGGCACCGAAGCGGGATTGCGCGTTGAGCATGCGGGCGATCCGCCCGTCGAGCCCGTCGAGCAGCCCTGCAAGGATAATCGCGAAGACCGCTAGGCTCCACTGCCCCGCAATGGCGAACCGGATGCCGGTCAGTCCGGAACACAGCGCGGCGGCGGTGATCGCATTGGGCAGCAGCGCCCGCAGCGTCAAACCGCGTGGACGCGTCTGACCCAGCTCGAAAGCTTCGTCCTCGGTAGCCTTGGGGCCCAGCCGCGGCCGCTCCCCGCGTGGATCGGCGCTCACTGGCTCACCCCTTCGATCAGTTTCTGTGTCCCGATTTCGCCCAGCACGGTCTCGCCCGCGATGCAGCGTTGGCCCAGCAGCACCCGGGAATCGGTGCCCGCCGGAAGATAGACATCGACCCGGCTGCCGAAGCGGATCAGCCCGACGCGCTGGCCGGCCCCGACCGTGTCGCCCGGCTTGACGAAAGGCACGATCCGCCGCGCCACCAGGCCGGCGATCTGGGTGAAGCCGATCCGCGTCCCGTCGGCGCGCTCGATCAATATGTGCTGGCGCTCGTTTTCCTCGCTCGCCTTGTCGAGATCGGCGTTCAGGAACTTGCCCGGGAGATAGACCAGCCGGCGGATCACCCCCGCAATCGGCGCACGATTGATGTGGACGTCGAACACGCTCATGAAGATCGAAATCCGGGTTACCGGCCCGTCGGGGAGACCATCGATCCCGCTGCCATCGTCGATCTTGAGTTCCTCGGGGGGCTCGACCAGCGCGATCAGCGAGACCAGCCCGTCCGCCGGCGAGACGATCAGCGTATCCTCGTGCGGGACGACCCGTTCCGGATCGCGAAAGAAAGCGAAGATGCCCGCCGATAGCGCCAGCAGCGGCCAGCCGACGATTTCCCAATCGAACAGCAGCAGGAACACCAGGCTGACCGCGACTGCGATCAGGCCGTATTTGCGACCTTCGGGATGGATGCGGGGCAAGGACCAGGCAACATCGCCGCGGCCCTGATTGTCGAGGAGTTCGCCTGCCATCGGCACCGTCTAGGGTACGCGCCGCCCAGCCGCAAGCACGCGGGCGCGCTAGCCAGCCTTGCGCAGGAACACCGTTCCCGCGGAATAGCCCGCTCCGAAACTGCAGATCAGCCCGGTGTCGCCGAACTGCAGATCCTCGCAGTGGAGATGGAAGGCGATGATCGATCCTGCGCTCGAGGTGTTGCCATAGGTGTCGAGCACGGTCGGGCTCTCGTCCTCGCTGGCTTCGTGACCCAGCACGCGCTGCGCAATCAGCCGGTTCATCCCCGCATTGGCCTGGTGCAACCACAGTCGGCGCAGGTCTTGCGGATCGAGCGCGAGCCGCTCGGCCTCCTCGACGATCATCTGCGCGACCATCGGGACGACCTCCTTGAACACCTTGCGGCCTTCCTGGACGAAGAGCTTGTCCGGCGCATCCGCGGTTTCGGGATGGGCGCGGTTGAGATAGCCGAAATTGTTGCGGATATTGTTCGAGAACACCGTCTTGAGCCGGGTGCCCAGAATGTCCCAATGCACCGCCGGCGCCATAGCCGCATCCTCGACCAGAACCGCGGTGGCGACATCGCCGAAGATGAAATGGCTGTCGCGGTCGCGCCAGTTGAGATGGCCGCTGGTGATTTCGGGGCTTACCACCAGCACGCTGCGGGCGTTGCCGGCGCGGATGTAATCGGCAGCGGTCTGGATCCCGAAGGTCGCGGAGGAGCAGGCGACGTTCATGTCGAAGGCGAACCCGTCGATCCCCAGCGCCTGCTGGATCTCGATCGCCATCGCCGGATAGGGCCGCTGCATATTAGAGGCCGCGCACAGCACCGCATCGACATCGCCCGGATCGCGCCCGGCGCGCGCCAGCGCATCGCGCGCCGCCGCAACGCCGATCTCGGCGAGGATCGACAGCTCGTCGTCGCCGCGCTCGTCGAGCCGCGGCGCCATGATCGCAGGATCGAGCACCGCCGCCTTGGTCATGACGTGGCGCGCCTTGATCCCGCTCGCCTTCTCGATG
>TARA_R110002072_G_scaffold97978_1_pt1 | contig 10332 bp, 12 predicted proteins | sample TARA_R110002072 | Tara Oceans TARA_R110002072 (sample SAMEA4397118) | marine metagenome | biome: Polar Biome; feature: [SRF] surface water layer (ENVO:00010504); material: water (ENVO:00002006), including particulate matter (ENVO:01000060) such as... | depth 5 m | reverse complement strand
GGTCGACGGTATAAACACGCTAGGAAGTATGTTCAACGACTTCGGCGGCCTTAACGTCATCGGCCCAACCTTTCAAAACGGTGTCGGCGCATCCTTTGGGCGCAACCAAAACTTTAGCGTAGAAGGTGTTGGCGGCGGCATGTAGCTAGGCTACTTCAACGGCGCGTAGCCACGTTCTGAGTTAATAAAACTCGCAAGAGTGAAGTCGGTCGGGTCAACGGGCGGCTCGGGTTTTATCCAAGGACGCGCCAGTAGCTCGGCGCCTTCCTTACTGAAACCTTGTTGATACCATGTCCGGTTTATTAGCTCTTTATCAGACAGCGAGTCTTTAGCCTTTAATGCTTTAGGCGGCATACGTTAACCCCTCACCCAGTTGCCTTTTTTATCTCTTACCCACGCTTTTTCTGCTGGTGCAGCAGGCTCAGCGCATGTGTTCTTTTCAGCGATGTTTGGGAAATGCAGCTCGTCACCGTTGCTGTATCGAACGATCACTTGCTTTGCTCCGGTGCATTCCGGTTGCGTCTAGCGAAAGCTTTTAGTTCATTTACCTTTTCTTTATGTACCCAGACCGTCACGCGCGAGCAGCCTCTAGTTTGCATTTTCTTCGCGTAAGTTGCTTGTGACGGGAATTTTTCTACTACCACAATAATTTCCTTATGTTTGATTAGGCGTCTATTATACGTCCGCGTTACATTTCTGCAAGTATATGGGCGATTATTTTGGCGGGGTCTACAAGCGCGCAACTTGTTATAATAGGTTCAATAACGCTCTCGGGTACATCCTTCACGGATAACTTCAGCATGTCCTTTTCGTAGCCGCGTATTCTACGACTGAACAACCGTGGTTTTTCCACTCCGCTCGTCGTTCTAACCGAAACAACATTAAACCGGACGCTAAACTTGTTTAAACTCCGTTTAAGCATGACAGACGTTACGATGGTCTGCTCGTTCTCCATCATTATAAGAGAAGTCAAAATGTGGTTCGCCTGCTTGTGCCCTACCGCAACTATTTGCTCTTCTTGTAGGTGCTCGGAAAGCAGCCGCGCGCATCTATCCGCTGTATTTTCGGATGCCTCTGTCATCTCCGATTTAGCGTCTGTATGTAGGGGTAACATGCAAGTATTTGTAGTTGTTCGTTGAGCTAGATACCTGAAGACGTGGCCCGCCCAATCTGTGTTCTTCCTCCAATCGTTAAGGGCTACAAAAAACTTTTCGCTCTCCGGCTCATCCGTGTTCGTCAGCACCGTTAGCCGCCTGTCTGACGGTGGTATTGCAACTGCGTTGACGTGATTACTCAAGATAAGGTAGCTAGAGCAAACAGTTACCTCGCGCGCCTTGCCGTACTTGGGGTTGAGCGTAGCGGTGGTTGCTGTCGTATCCACACGCTGTTTTAGTATCTCGTAAGATGAGTGTTTTGCGCCAAAAGAACTGTTGTCCTCCGCCTCATCGACAACGACAAATAACTTGTCTTCCCAGCTATTGAACGGGGAGCCCGTCAAAGAAGCGAAGTCAACACGCGCGGTATTTACTTTACCTAGCATCTCAGCGACCATCTTTGCTAGCGTCGATCTACCAACGCCGAACTCCTGCGCGACCATGATGATACCTGTACCCCTGAAACGCGGGTCGCACATTTTATGCGTCAGCCAGTCTAGGAAGAAAGCCGCCTCTTCAACACTAGGAATGAGGTAATTGACGTAGTCGAGAAACCTGTCTACGTGCGTCTGGTCATACGCGCCCGTGCCCCAGTCCGGCAAGACACAAGAATTAAGCCAAACACCGCCGTCCTTGTCGTATAAACGCTCCGCCCCCGGCTCAGACCCGTGCCCGTTGACCGTTATCCTAAAAGGCGAGTCCAGCCACAGGTCGACGGGGTTTACCTTTTTAGTTTTTCCTTCCCAGTTCACCGCAGGCATAGACGCCCGTTTCAGGTGTGTTCGCATACCAACCATAGGCGTGGCTATCGGCGGGGAAACTAGCTTCAGTATCTCGTTGGCCCCAGTGTCGTAGGCAAAGTCGCCAAAGGGTAGGTGTTCAGTCACGCGGTAGGGTATAAGTGCTATGTTAGAGCTGTTTATTACGTGAACGAAAAAATCTTTTGTGTCTTTGTCCGCGCAGCCGTCGTGGAAGCAATTAAACCCCCGTTGAAAAGGGTCGTCGCCGTAGCCTAAAGGCTTGTATCCTGCTGTCAGGGCACCGTCAGAATGTTTGTGGTGCCAAGGGCAAACTATTTCAACCCAACCGCCTGCGCCGTGAGCCATTACTGCGCCTTCTTGGTATAGCCACTCAAGCACTTCATCTACGGTGCCCTCTGAGCTTTGTCCTTGGGGCAAAAGCGGTAAAAACTTAGAGTTGTGCTTTTTTGCGACAGGATCGTAACCTGATTTAATTCTGTCCCACGTTATATCTCCCGATTCATCGGTAAGACCTATGCGTTCGACTATCTGTTCTGGGGTGTAAGTCAGCCCCGTCCACTTGTTTAGATTCACGTGGAACATCTGCTTTTCGGATTTCTTCTTGCCGTTTATACCTTCCGGCAGCCTTACAAGTTTCACGGGCACCTTACCGCCTGCGTCGCTCAGCCCCGCGTGAGATATTAGGCTAATCAAAGATTTAGCGTGCTCTATGTCAACAAGCGGCTTGTCGAACAGAAAACCCCATTGATAGTTGCCTTCGCTTGACTCGATTATGTAAGAGGGGACTAAACTTGCGGGCACGTCAGCCGCGTCGACTTTGGTGCCTATGTCGTCGAAAATGATACCGTGCATGGCCGCGAAAGCCTCAGACTTGTGGTGCAGTTCGCCATTAGCGTCTGGATAAACAGTTGTGAGGGAATAGTACATGGCACGCGGTGCGGTCGTGCGAGCCATTATCTTATCTAACTCGTCGACGCCGCCTAGGGGATACTTAGGTATGTTTGTGTCGGACGTATAAACAAGACGGTGCGCTCCCGTAGGTATGTCCGTCAGCACGTCGTCTATAAAGCCAAGTACCGCGTCTCTATCGTATGCGTGCGCGACCGCGCCTAGTAGCTGTATTTTTGATTGACTTGAAGGGGCGCCCCCGTTATTGTTCCCGCTTAGGCTATTTTTTAGGTGGTCTAGGTCGATATCATCCGATTTGTGTGAATTGGATGTGTCATTTTCTTCTGTCATGCGTTGCTCCGTGTGTAGTTGAATGAAGCCCCTTCCGAGGGGCTTTTTTATTTCCCATATCGCTTAACGATTGAAGGCTTAGCCTGTAAAGGTAAACCCTCGGCCCATGAAGGCGCGTTAGCCATAATATTTTCCAATCTTTCGGCTGTCCAGTCTACGTCAGAGTCATTGCACTCCGCTACAATTTCATCGTGACAATGCAAGTTTACTTCTATCCCGCTCTCGTAGCATGTGAACAACGCTTCTCTTAACAAGGTCGCGCACTCCGCCTGCGTCGCGTTTTCCGCAAGCAACCCGCGCCATAGATTAAAACGAGGCCACTCCGCCGCGCCTGCCGCTGGCGTTAAGTTGGCTTTCAACGCGGTAAGCGTTATGTACTTCCCGTCTTTTTCTATTCTCGCTTGGGGATACGTCAACAGGGTTCCGCTGGGCAGCGTGCAAAACAGATCAGTGCCATTGAAATGGTAAGCGACGCGGCCTGCAGTGAAGCTCATGTGCGGATGCTTTACCGCTGCTTTAGCCGCTTTCTCTAGCTTGTTGCCGAAGTCTACAGCCCATGCGTTCTTAACTCTCCATGCCCCGACTATTCGGCTTACTTCTTGCTCGGGGAGCTTTATACCGAACGCGCGGGCCATTGAGTTAAACGCGCCGTTAGCGCCTAGAAAACCAAGTGACAGTTCAATAACCTTCCCCACTTGTCGGTCGGACACGCCCGCTTCTCTCGCGGCGAGTTGATAGGTGTCCTCTGCGTTAGGGTCTGCGTCTATCTCTCTGAACTTGTCGAGCTTGTCATCTGCTCTTCTGTCGTCGGATAGCCAAGGTAGCATACGGTTCTCCACAGAAGACCAGTCGTTCACAACAAACGAGTTGCCCTCGCAAGGTATAAGCGCAGGCCGTAGCAGTTTACCTAACCTGTCCATTACGGAATCTAGCTTGTGCCCCTGCATCATTATCCTACTGATGCTGTCAGCGTCGCTGACGCTGTAACAGTCGCGCTTAAAATTGTGCAACTGCAGCCCGCGAGAAGTGAAGCGCAGCGTGCTGGCACCCGCATAAACAAAAGCGCCCCTTACTTTTTCATCGTGCATCGCCATATCTGTCATGCGTTTAAACTTAGCGACGCTAGACTTGTTAGCGTTGTCGTAGCAGCAAAGAACGTCGTAAACTTCTGTACTGACGGATATATCTTGCGCGGCCACTAGCGCAAAAAAGTTCTCTCGGGCGGCTTTCTCAAGCGTAAACTTTTTCTCGTCGTCTACATACTTAGTAAATACAATTTCTACATCGCCGGATACGCGAGCCTTGACCCATTTAGCGACACGCGCGCGTTGGGTTGCTCGGCCAACCTCCCCACCTGTAAGCGCGGATATCTCTTTGTTAATTTCGTCCGTCTCGGCGGTCGCGTAGTCTTGGGCGCGCGAGGCAAGCGGAATATCTATCCTGACGCCGTTGTCGTTGACCCATTCGTTTACTAGCCAATCGCGGTGCTCTACGTCCGACATACGCCTTGTAGCGGCGACTATGTCGCGGGTAGCCCTTACGTCTTTGGTGCAATACTGGTACATTTCCGACATCAAATCAGGGTCGTTGTTAAACTGGCCTGTATCTTTGTCGGGAATGCTAAGCTTGCGAATAAGGTATGAGCCTCGATGATCTTTCTTGTTCATCACGTTTAAAGCGATGCAAGCGTTTTCCAATGAAGCGGGCAGCGCGTTCACACGCATCTGCGCTGAAGAGCAATACCACTGCTCGCGGGGCACCTCTGGGAAGCCGTATAAACGCACAGCGGCGTATTCCCATATCGCCTGATCAAATCTGGCGTTGTGCGCGCAGATAAAGTCAGTCCGTTCTATCGCAATGTCTAGCGACACAGGCAGGGCACCTAGAGCGGGCGCCCACAGCCATTCATTATCTGTTTCAGTATCGTAAGCGGCCATGCACAGGACTTCTGTACTTGGGTCGGCGGCGTACTTATCAGCACCCGCCTTCGTTAAGTCACATCTGCTGCGCGTCTCAAAATCAACTATCAGCATCGTCGTTCATCACGTCGTCTAGAAAGTCTTTTAACGCTTCTTTGCTTTTGAACTCATGGATTTTTACCTCTTCATTTTGCTCCGCCTCAATCTCATCTACCTGTTTTAACATACGCTCTACGTCATCCACGAATTCTTCCTCGGCATCCACCAGCATTTCTACAAGCTCTCGTATAGCTTTTTTAGGGTCGCCTTCGTGTCTACCTGCAAACGACCCGAACAAACCGTAAGCGGTGATAGCCTCGCCCACCAATACAGGTAGCATAGGGATCGCGCTAGTCACCTGATCTTCAGTGATCGTCAAGGTATTGCCTCGGGTTAATTCTTCCCCAACGTACTCACCTATGAATTTGTTAATAAGCTCCCTGCACATTACCCGCGCAGAGTGCAGTTTTACCGCGTTTATATCAACTACGTTATCTACCATTGTTACTGCTCCGTTTAAACTTTAGGGAAAGAAAAGGGGCGTTGCGCCCCCGTTCTTGTTTTCACTGGTACTGCGTTTTTGCTAGGACGCTGCAGGTCTGCGGCGTCGTGGTTCATCGTCCTGCGCTTCGGGCTCCGGCTCAGCTATTGCTGGCGCTTCGCTAGATTCCATCGCTGTCCAAGTCTGTATATCAAACACTGGCGTAAAGATTTTCCCATACGTTTTGTGCTTGTAATTTTCATTCCTAAGAATGACATGCGGCACGATAGCCGTTGGATCAAGATTGATCTGCTCGACCACTGTTTTCAGCATAGCGCGGATAGACTTGATGCCGCCCTTTGATGAAGACTTAAAAACAACCTGTGTTCCTTTGTCTTCTCCGGTCACGCATACAAGTTGAAAGCCCATCTGCTTTTCCCAGCCTCGTTTGGCGGGTGTCGGAGCCAGATTAGCCGCGATAACAGGGTTACCGATCATAGGCGCCATTTCCTCGCCGTGAACCTCACCTTCGCCCCATGCAATGTAGCCCTCCATAAACGATTGTGGATTAATCGCCCAGTGAGACTTATCTTGAACAGGGATTTCGTCAGCACCGTAAAGCCACTGACCAGTCTTATCCATGCGGATAAAAGATGAAGAGTCATCGCTTGATGAAGATCGAGAGCTTGCAGCCGCTAGAGCTTGGCCTAATTGTGTAGGGTTAACTACGGGTAGATTCGACATAATAATACCTTTTATTAATTTAATTTACGTTTACGCTATCCGGTCAATTGCTGCTTGCATTGCTGCGGCGGATATCGTTTCTGGCCGTGGATCATCTTCTCTTGCGAGGGTTGTACCCGACGACACAGATTTAATATAGGCGCCTACTTTATTAAAGTCAACACCTTTTTTCTTAAATACTTTCTCCGCTTGCGCGGGGGATATAAGCTTCTTTGTGTACATCTCGTCAGCTTTAATTTTCTTGTTGTTTCGGAGCGCCTGCTCGACTGCTTCTTCGTCGCCCCATTTGCGGGTGGCGCGCTTGTCGACCAGTTTAAACCCGTCTAACTTTGTGCCAAGTTCCATTTGCGAATGGGCTTCTTTCTTTACTTCCGATATCCACGTCTCTAATTCTAACGCCTTAGCCAAGTTGTCGGATAACTTAGCGGCTAGGTCTGCGGATGCTAGAAGCGCGGCTGCTGCTTTGCCTGTTTTCTCGTCGCAATAAGGCGCGGCGGGGCACCACTGGCAATGATCACCTGCGCGTAGCCCTTTTTTCTGAGTAGCTGCCCAGAAATTCTTTTTGAACAGCTCGTACATATCTAATGGCACGGCCCAGTTGCTCACTGTGTCATGCCCGTCGCGTGTGGGTATAGGCTGTATAATAGAACACGTCAGTGAATTGAAAGGCCTCCCGCGTTTATGCTCTACCAACATCGCGTAGAACAAAAGCTGCGAGTTGCCGACTGCTTTGACAACAATTCCCTGCCCGAACTTGAAGTCCGCTATCACAACATCATCAGGCAAACTCCAGCCGACTATGTCGCATGTACCTCCAACGTCAGGCGTGATTTCTATTGTCTCTTCAGGATCGAAGTCAGATATCTTATACTCGCGGCAGATGTCGTCCCATCCGTCTATAGCAGCGTTTAAACGGTCTAGCTGCTCTTGGTCTAAGTGATCTAGAGACGGGTCGTCGCCCAGCAATATCTGCTCTGCCAGTTCGTGTAGCATTGTGCCTTCTTCAGCGAAAGCCGATGCTCTTTGTTCAGGTGCTTTAGCTGCGGCGTCTACCCAGCTTGGACAGGCTAGCGTTCGTGACGCTGTTGAGCCACCGTATTTGTAATGAATAGTCATATATGCTTCCTTTTACGTTTTGATTTTTTCTCGCGGCGCACGCGCTGTAAGTAGTCTTTTTGTCCTTCGTAGATAAACGCTTCAGCCGCTGGCATGCCTTTTGTGCGTGTCTCACTGCCTATGACAGTAACGACTGCGTCGTTGTGTACGACCAGCACGCCTTCGCCTTGTTTACCAATAGGGTATTCTCCGTTGCCAAGTACACTAGCAAGCTTTAGCGTTTGGGATTCTCCAAGCTGTCGCCGTAGGTCTTCTATGTCGAAGCCCTCCACGCGTTCTAAGTAGCGCAACACGGCATGATCGGTTACACGCATGACAGCTTGCCTCTTGGTTTATCTAACGCCGCAACAAGGTGCCAACAATTCGACACTGCTTCGTGAAGCGTATCTCCGTAGCCTAGGCATACTTTGCCGCTCCGGTGTTTAAACGTGGCGTGGTACGTTCCGCTGTCCATTGAGACTTTCATTTTGATTCCTTAACTTGATATGGCCGGAAGTTGAACAGAGGGCAGTCTGACATCACGCACAATCTAATCTCGCTGACCTGATGCCCCGCGCAGTCATAGCATTTAGCATTGATAGCTGCCCGCATAGAATTAGGTTTAGCAAGTGCTTTTTCAATAGGGTTTTTATTGACAGGGCGCTCTATCTCGCCTGATGCAATCTTGCGTCGGTACTCTTCAAAGTGGTCTACCATTTTTATTGCTCCGTTGTTGACTGAGCTACTATAGTCGCCTATTATATTAAACGAGTCAACACTAACGGAGAAAAATATGACAACCGAAAGAGTCTTGCAGGCTAGATGCTTGAAATACGCTAGAAAACAAGGGGTTTGGGCGCGTAACATTACAACGCCAGCTTACGCGGGTATGCCTGATTGCATGTTCCTATATAAAGGTATGACTATGTTTGTTGAATTTAAGTCACCAAAAGGCACAGGCAAGTTGTCCGCTATGCAGTGGCACAATATAGAAGAACTTCAAGCTCAAGGCTTCCCTGTTTTTGTTGTTAACGATTTCGACATCTTTTCAACGTCGTTAGATATTTTTATGAGTGAAGCTGATGAAGCCTAATAAAGATCAACAAAAAGCAGTCACGCATATTTATGAAAACGAGGGCACTTTTCTTGTCGCGCCGATGGGCTCCGGTAAAACAGTCACGGCGCTAACGGCTGTACATGAGCTGCTACGCGATGAGGTTGTAACGCGGGTGCTTATCGTGTCGACTAAAAGAATATGTAACGAAGTCTGGCCTGCCGAGCCTGCTAAGTGGCCGCACTTGAGTGTACAAGTCACAGCCTGCACGGGCACCCCAGCGCAGCGTTTAAACGTTCTTCAGTCCCCGGAGGCCGTCGTCGCGGTGAACTTCGAGAACTTGGCGTGGCTCATGGCGCAGAAAGAATCCAAGACTTTTGACATGCTAGTCATAGACGAGTCGACCAAGATGAAATCTAACGGCGCGGCGACGAAAGCCGTCAGGCATAAGCTTAAACAGTTTGTTGTGCGGCTAGCGATGACAGGCACGCCAGTGAGCGAGAACTTAGAGCAGTTGTTTTATCAAGTCATGCTGGTGGATGGTGGCGCAGCGTTTGGTAAAAACTTTACAAAGTTTAAACACGCTTATTACGATCAAGACCCCTACGCAGAATACCAGTGGGAAATGAAACAAGGCGCAGAAGACGACATGATAGATAAGATAAAGCATTTAGTTGTTACGCTGCCTGAGTATTCTGCAGACCTACCTAAGTTAACGGAAAAGGTATGCCGCGTAGAACTGCCGCCTATGGCGCGTTTAACTTACGACCGGATGGAAAAGGACATGATCGTCGACGGCATCGTGGCGGTTAACGCAGCGGTGTTGGTCAACAAGCTGCAGCAGATCGCGTGCGGCTTTGCGTATGACGAGAACCATGATGTGAGCATGTTTCACTTAGAGAAGCTTAGCCTCGCTGAATCAATGGCAGGCCCGCCGACTGTTTGGATTTATCAATTCGACTGGGAGAAAACTATGCTGAAGGAATTTGTTAACGAAAGTCAGGATATGATACTGCACCCTAAGTCAGCAGGGCACGGGCTAGACTTGACCAGTTACGCACAAATGGTATTTATGTCGCCAGTGTGGTCGCGAGACTTGACGCGCCAGTGTATCGCTAGAATATGGCGTCGAGGGCAGGTTAACCCCTGCAGTGTTTATACACTCATAGGGGCCGGCACTGTCGAAGAAGAAATAGTGCGGAGAGAAGAAGGCAAGGCAACGCACCATGAAATTTTGATGGGCCGTTTGAGCAAGTAAAGTACATAATTTTTAGAATTCAAAAAAACGGTAAGTCAAAATGAAGGATTCAATTTTGAAATGCTTCCCGTGCGCGTGTGCGTGCGTGCGTGTGCGCGTGTGCGCGTGTGCGTGTGTGCGCGTGCGCGCGTGTGCGTGTGCGCGTGTGCGCGCGAGTAACATACCTAATTTTTTAAATAAACCCCTAAAAAGTATTTATTTCAAAAAAAAATTTGGTTCTGTGGCGTATTCGCGCCCGTCGCGTAATGCCGTTTTAAAGCGGTTTCTGTGTATTGTGAGCGGTTTTTAGCGCAAGTTAACCCAATGCTATAGGTTTATGGTAAAAACCGCTTAGAATGGCCCCTAATGAGTTTGGGACAATGCCAGCGTATATGCGGGCATTGTTCCAAGCTCACTATTTAACGAGTAAGTCTAGACCGATCTTTGATAGGTCGTCATATTGTGACCATAGAATTAGCGCGCTAGCGTCGCTTACGTCGCCTAGTCCGGTATCCATACCAATCATTATACTTATAACGTCGCTTACGCCGTTTTGTCGCGCGTATTGAATCGCGCGTTTGACTTCGTCGGGCCCATGATCGCAAGCGC
>TARA_R110002072_G_scaffold110330_4_pt1 | contig 10336 bp, 5 predicted proteins | sample TARA_R110002072 | Tara Oceans TARA_R110002072 (sample SAMEA4397118) | marine metagenome | biome: Polar Biome; feature: [SRF] surface water layer (ENVO:00010504); material: water (ENVO:00002006), including particulate matter (ENVO:01000060) such as... | depth 5 m | reverse complement strand
TGAAATAGCATAGTTACCTACCCCATCACAAAAAAGATCACAATTAGTTAGTCCTGCTGATATATATATTGATTCACATTGTTGACAAGCCTGTGTAGCGTCTGTTGTTGCGGGGCTTTGGTATCTATAATTTGCCATTGTTTATTTATTTATTAAGTACAAGCTGCTGATGAAACTACAACTCCGTTTCGAACACCAAATGCAGTTGTTGCTATTATATAATATTGTATAGTATTAGTATCATTTAAATATGATGAACCATTAGCGTCCTCAAAAACCCAATTACCTATATTTGGAATTGTGTTTGTGTCTATATTAAAAGGAATGTTTGATCCGGTAGCATTCCGAGCAAAATAATATGTTGTTGTAGCTGCTGCACAAGTTGTCGTACTCTGAATTACTGAAGCAGTAAAGCTTGGTAAATCTACTGGACAACTGGCTGACCATCTAAAAACTGTACCACACATAGGCGCGGAAACTAATAAATTAAGTATTTCTGGTGTTGCTGTAGTTTTAGGAACAACCATAGTAAACACTTGACTTCCAGTTGGATTTACACCAATTTGATCAGATACTACAGTGACTGTAGAATAAGTACCTTGAGCTAAGTATGAAGTTCCATCATACGTATAGTTTTGAGGTTTATCCCCAGACGTACAAGTACCTGATGGTGTGTTATTATAAGGTGAATTAATAAGTAAATTTGAATTATCATTACCAACATAAGTGACTAACCCAGTTCCTTGATTGTTAATACCTGCATAATCTACAGCAGTAGACGATCCATCTACAATTACAGACGATTGCTTGTTTCCTTGACAAGTAAGTCTATTAAATGTATTACTATTATAAGTAGCCAAGACACCATCAGGTATAGTGCTCCCCATCCAAAAATATAAAATCACCGCACCTGTGTCATTAGCTAGATCAATGTCAGCGACAAACGACCCATTTCCACTAACTGCAGCACTAATACCTTGACCACAAGGGACTGTTGGGACTGGAGCTACACAACCTCCTAAAATATCGTCACTATACCAACCGGTAGCTGATATTGTAGTTAAAGCTTCGTCATCATAAAAACGAGGAGCGTTATCAAAGGTATAATCATTTGATATATATATTGTTTTTTCTGTCCTATTTCTACAACATAGTTCTGCTGCTGAGACGTTAGAATAACATACAGTGTATGCTATTGGACAACTTAATGATCCAGTGCAAGTTTGTTGAGATTGTAAAACACAATTAACTAACTGCCTAACAATACCTCCGTTAGAATAATATCCATCTGCTGAGCATACAGTTAAGTCCTCGTCATCGTAAACCGCTGTTGAGTTTGATAAGTTTGTTCCGTCTAAATAATATACTGCCATAATTTAATTTATTTTATTAAGGACAAGGTCCTCCTGTGCCAATTGGTCCAGAGTAAGTTGCTGATCCTGTTATTGCACATACTGTTTCAGATTCTGTTCCTCCTGATCCTTGACCGTCTAACCATTCACACACCTGACCTCCACCTGTACAAGGAGTATAACAAAATTGCTCTTGAAAACTACCAAAAGATGTAAATGTATAAGTAGTACAAGTATCAGCTGAATCAAATTCACAGTTTATATTATCTCCACATACCTGAGTTAAATTAGAAAACAATGTAGCGTTTGGAACTGTTCCGTAATCTATTATCTGGCCGCAATGAACAAATGTCTCTGCAGCTCCTGCAACACCTTCAACATACTGAACAACCGAATCAATACCTATGCCATTTTGGTAAGTATCTTCAACGGTAAATGTAGCATTTGTTATACAATCTCTTACTATGAATATATTTGAAGCCAAAGCACAATTACAACAAGCATCTTGTGCATCAACATTGTAACATAAATCTATTGGTGTACTATCTCTATAATCCCAAATTAAGTACAAGTAATTTCCTGTTGCAGGCATTGGGAATGTTGAATACCATTCAGTATTTCCGTTTGCAGGAGGGTAAATTGGACTTGGTACTGTACTGGCAATTATTAACGCTTGTATTTCTGATGTTATATTATTATATAAAGTGTCCGTTCTTAAGTATCTAAAGTTATCTGAGGTAACATTAAAGTTATACGTATCTGCATTAATCTTATTCGACATTATTTTTATGTCCGCATTATTAGATGGTATAACACCTCCACCTTGTGGCCCAGTAATTGTATGGTATAGTGATACTACAGGAGAAGGACCCCCTAAGAATGTGACTGTCTCCGAGTGTAATGGTGATTGAAACGTATTCTCTGTCCATCTGTATTGATTATGAATCTGCTTACCTTGATCCGAATCTGCCGATATACTCACAAGAACTATGGTAAGGATATCTCCTACAGGACATTTTAAATTAATAGTTACAGAAGTACTATCAGTTGCTTCTACATAAACTTGTGCAGTATCTACTAGTATATCATTCTTATCAAATGATAATGTACCGCTTGTAGACACAGGACCTGTAGTAAAAACAGACCCATTATATACAACAGATAGAGTGATTGTGCCTATAATACCGGATGGTACAGTATAATCAATATCAACAGTTCCAACTAAATTACCTAGATCATAACAATAGTTATAAGTATTTAAATTAGTAGCTAATATAGATTCTACAATTCCACAATTTTTACATACAACTGGAACAGGTATTTTGATAGTATTAGATGACAATACAAACTCATTCATATATGGATCGAATCCTCCTAGTTTTTGAGTATCAAAACTATAATTAAATAAATCTCTAAACCAAGGTCTCATACCAGACTGTGATATTGGTATTAACTGTTCGTTTTTACCGCTTGATCCTTTTAAATTTAATACCGTACCTCTTTTAGCATCAGTAAAAAACTTATTAGGCCCCCATTCAGCAAAACTTTCTGGGTTATTAGATATACCAAAATCCTCTACTCTTGCTATCTGTATTCCTAGTACTTCAGGAACTGATAATAAAGCGCTACCTCCACCAGCATCTGATAATAAGTTTTTACCACCTAACACATAAGATATTTTATCTTCCTGTAAAGTAAGTATATCTGTCTCTCTTGCAAATAATTTTCTAATAGGACCGAATGATGACTCTAATAATTTAAAATTTAATAGCCCAACATTAAACTCATTAAGTTTATTTATATTTGACTCAGTATTAAATACACCACTATATGTTATGTCAGAGAATCTTTTTTCTGCACCATATAATTTAGAATTTGTTGTGGTGGCTCTATTGCCAAGTACAATTTCTTTTCCGTTTATAGCATCTTGAATTTTATAACTCTCAGCTCCATTACCAAATGCAAAACAATCAAAGAATGACGTTTGTATAATAGCTGGAATATTTGCACTTATATCTTGGTCTTGAACGTTACCCGAATGTTCACCTGATTCATTAATAGGATAAGAATCAGAAGATTCATACCACAGATCTGGCTCTGCATCTGCAGGTTTTGATTCAAAAATAATTGTACCGTTTGCTCTAGTAACTGAAATTTCTACTTTTAATGTTACAGATTTTAAATTATTTCCACTATAACCTTTACTACCTTTAACATAAAAATATCTTCGTAGGGGAGTAGTTGTATCATCTCCTTCAGTTATAAATTCTGAATATATTTTTCCGTCATTACAAGTAAAAGGAGTCTCATTATATCCAGGACCTGTACAATCCGTAGACGATGCCTGAGATTCTAGTGCTCCTGCAATATTCTCTCCATTAAACCAATCTTCAAAAGTTTGATAAAAAGCTGGCGATGTAAAAGTTGTATCTACATTCCAGTTTCTAAGATCTACATTACGTATACCTCTTCTATCATTATCTATATGTATGGAAATTTGAGATCCCTCTGGTATAGTATAAGCTTCAAAAGGAGTATTAGTTAGGGAAAGAGGATCCCCAGGAACATAAGCAAGATTAGGTGTATCTACAGGATAAAGAATTTGTGGACACCCTCCTGCGTTTAATCTTTGGCTTAATTCTCCATAAGTAACAAAAGGCAGGTCACCTGTTACTGTACTAAAATTATTAGCCTGCAATCTCATATATGTACCAGCAGGAGGATGTATCTCATTACCAGCATCATTGGAGGGTAGGGGACTAAGAAAATCTATAGTCTGAGATTTTTTCTCCAATACTGTAGTCCTAGCACAAGTTTGTAATGGTCCTTGAGTATCTGCTTTTACAATCATCTGATCACCTTCTTCTATTTTGCTAGAATTTTGGCCATCAAGTAAAAAGTAATCATAACCAGATGTAGGATCTCTAAAAAAGAAATGACTATATATAGTGTTATAAGTTTTCTTATCAGGCTTTATTACAAATTTATAACGCTTAGCCCAATAAGGACCCACCTGAGTTGTTGGTATATTTACCCTTATACTATTAGCTTTATCAGAATTTTCGCAAGGTATATGAACAGTATTATTAGGACTAACCAATGCAGTTGACATACGATTGTATTCATCCATATATACTATACCAATTTCATATCCTCTATTACTATGTAAACTCTTAGGATTACCATTTTCTTGAAAGGAAGCGCTAGCTGTTTCTATTTCATAGTAGTCATAAACAAATATAGTTGGTGTAGCAATATCATCAACGTATTGCATAGCCGGTAACTGTAGTCCTATTATATTAGTAGAAGGGCTTGATGTAATTTTAATACGATCATTAGTACTATCTATACCACTTACCAATTTAAAAACTGTATCGGCATTAACTTCAAGCTCATTAGGAACTGAACAATTAAATTCATCTGTAAGACTAATTCCTTCACACCAAGTATTTAAAGTAGCGTATGGTGCTACCCCTTGAATCTTAGCTATAAAGTCAGTTGATGTTGCAAGCTGATTAACATCTGTAAAATCATTTTGTAATCTATATATAAAAGAAATATTTATTGCCTGAGCATCTTCTGTGGGAAATGGAGTGTCTCCAGAATAACTATTGTGTTTAAATCTAATTTGAAAATTAATAGTTGATCCTGATTTTAATTCAAGTTGATCCCCACTAGAGGTATAGGAAAGGTTAAAATTAAACACTGAATTTTCTATACTTTGCGTTCCATCCCACTGATAAGTACCTGAATTAGTGGTATGATTAAGATTAGTAAAACCTATTTGCTCAGATTCTAAATTAGTAGTGTACTCAAATTGTGTAGGATTATCAAAACTATCTTTTAAATCATAGCCCTCAAGATAATTACCATACATAAGCCTATTACCCATAAGGGTCTGAGCTTGAGCAAGTAAAGGAACACTATCATATAATCTTAATATCTCTGATGATGAAAGTATTGTAAATATTTTACTATTATCAAATCTAAAAATATATTCCTGGTCATCTGCTATACCGTCTTCTTCTTTGTTTATTTTCTCTATAATTTTAATTACAGAAGAGTTCATATCTTTAAACAATAGGTCAATAGACTTAACTAAGGGACCTCCTGAATTATATGTAACATCACAAGCGTTTGTAGAATTTAACATCCCGTCATTTAACGCAGTTGAAAAATTATAATCAAATGTTTTTGGTATAAAAGAAGGGTTACTAAACTGAGATGTAGCCGAGTATTCTCCATCTTCATATCTATATCTATATGCAAAAGAAATAAATCTGTCTTCTAAAAAATTATCTTGATTAGACGTTTCAATAGGTTTAATTGTAGGAGATGTTATTGGTGGCTTTTTAATAACAAGAATTGACTCTAAAGAAAACCCATCTATACCTGCTACAGGATTTGGATAGTTTCTATTTACATTTATTTGTTTAGGTGCGGTATGGTTATCTGTAAAATAGAATAACTCCTCTATCTTATTTATTGCGGTTATAAGAAACTTAGAATCAAAATTTAATGTGGTATTAACACCACCACCATCATCCATAGAAATAATATGATAAATTGTACTATCAGAATCTACATTATAAGATACCACTAAATCAAGCTTTCCAGTATTAACAGAACCAGCAAAATTACTATCGTGAACAAACCAATATATAGTTTCATTAGATCCGTCCTCATAAGCGCCAATACAACGTGCTGAATTACTTAAAATAGTTCCGTTGAATGATAGACCTGTCAAAAGCTTATTCCCTTTTGAGTTTTCTATAACACCCACTTCTGCGTTTTCTGTAGATCCCATACGTACATTTAACGCATCTATATATTGACCATTTGGAATTAGACGCTCATCGACCATCTTATTCATTACTCCCGCAGTAAAATTCCTTGTTAAGTTTGCCATATTACTTTAACCACTTATCTTTTCCTCGCATATTCATTAATAATCTGCCAGGATGTATATTACTAATTCTTATTTTTGCGTTTGCTAATAAAGAACGTTTTCTTTTTTTAGCTCTTGCAATTACATATTCTTGCACTCCAAGCTTTGAACTTAAAATTGAATACTCAATATATGCATACAAAAATTCTTCAAACATTTTATTGACAGTAATCTTACTGTTATCACCGCCTTCCATACCATCTGAAACATACTCCAGTACAACTAATTTATGTTGCATTCCTGAACTAAAATTAATAACACCTTGCTTACTATTTATAGTAAAGGTAGGATTAGAATTTGCAGTCTCAGTATTTAATCCAAAACGACTACCAATCTGTCTTTCAAAATACCAATCACCGCCATCACAGTAACCCATCTGACCATCATAAGAAGATCCTTGGTTTAAATAAATTGAAGGTTGTATAGTAAATATTCTTGCGTAATCTAATTCTGAAAATTGTGGAGACAATGCATTACCATCAATATCAAATAATATTTTACCGGTATGATCCTGAAGATACGCAGCCGACCAATTTGTTTGTATATTTTCACTAAGTGGATATAATACACTATTTATTTCTTGTGAGATTCTAACCCAGTTTACGTAGTCCGAAGGAAGTACATACCTAAGCTGATCGTCTACACTTAATTCTAAAACTTTTATTTCTTTAAACGCATCATAGTTTAATTCTTGAATTGCTCTTTTTGCGTGAAATAATACCTTAAATCTTTCTTCGTTGTTTACAAGACTATGGTTTCCTTGATACATCAACATAAAATTGTTAACTATCTCAAACAAAGAAACGTATTGGTATGATCCCCAATTCTCATCTATAGGAAGTAATCCTCCATTTTCATAATACTGCCACTGTGATATATACGTCATAATTATTATTGTTGTTGTTGACTTTCTAGACCTTCAAGTCCTCCTGCAAATTGAACCACTGATGCCTCTCTAATAGACATACCTGCATATTGTAGTATTTTTTTAACTAGGTTTCCTTCATCATCTAAAGGCAACTCAAAATCTTGATAGTCAGATTGTGATTGATCAAAAGAAGGTTCTCCACTAGCTCCTAATGTTACGTATGTCCACTTAGGAACGTTTGGATACCTTATATATTGAGACAATACCCTTCCTATCTCATTAATAGAACTAGGAAATGCCTTAAGTAGTAGCGCTTCTTCTGTATAAGCAGGGTAAATTAATGATGGAGCTGTAAGTAAAGAGTTATTTAACATAGTAATTTTACTATGAGTAACCTTTTCAGCCTCTTGAATATCATTCTTATATATTTGGTATATTATTCCTGTGGTGTTCCAAACAACAACAGAAACAGTACTATCTGTAGTAACAAATCCCGTCTCACTAAGATCAGATTTTACTGTAACATATTGAGTTATACCTTCTCTTATTAAAGCTACAGTGTCTCCAATTTTTACTCCATCTGTTATAAATAATGCTGAAGAATCAATACATTTATTACTCCCCCCTGAAGTTCCATCTGTAATTCCTGCAGATAATGGTGTTGTATATACCAATACCTTATTTATTATATAATAATCATCTCCAGTAGTTGTTTGTGATGGTAAAAAATATTGATTATCTGTAGGTAAATCTATCGCAGACTTACTTAGTGGGTTTGATACTGAAAACATATCAATTACTTCTTCTATTCCCTTGGTAACATCTGCATATCCAGTTCCGGATTGCCGAGTGTTTTCTTTATTTATTTGGTTGTTATATTGATAAAAATAATTTTCAAAGATATCCATCTGTGCCTGCTTAGCAAACAGGTTGAAGTCTGACGGAGAGATATATCCGTAATTATTTTTATTAAGTACAGACAGTACTGTATTCCTAACTGAGTTAATCATCTTTAAACATTTTTACAAAGATAATGAAAAAAAAAAGACCCCTTCTTTTTGAGAAGAGATCCTTAAAATAATATAAAATGATATGCAAATGTAATACTTTATTTTTAATTTAAAGTAATTTTTCTAGCATTTTTAAAACATCAATTCCATCATCTGATTGAAGGAAGCTTGATACGATAAACATTGGCTCTTCACCATAAGGTACGTTTAGCATTTTTGTTTTATTAGAAGATGTATTATACCATACTTCTTTATTGTTCTTTCTAAAGGCTAATAAGCCCTTATCAAAAAATTGTGATACATTAGCTTGTAATTTTAGAGTAGGGTCGTTAATAACCTCTAAGAACGTCTTAGGATCGGTCTTAGCATATACTAATATATCTCTCTTTAATTCTGCTGTTGTAATCTTAGATGTGTCTTTATTAAATAGTACTCTACCAATAGATTCAATTTGATCTAGAGATAAGTTACGTGCTTCAATAAGAGCATCCACTTCTGTAGTAAGCCTTTCAACTTCTACCTGCGCATCAACCTCTTTATTAACCTCTATAAAACGCTTACCGTTTAATGGGTGGTAGTAAAGGAACTGTTGTAACTGCGGGTTTTCTTTTGGAACGTGTAAAAAACCATCCTCAAAAATAATTGGTTCTACTATTATATTTCCGTCTTGCTCATCTTCAAATACAGATTTTTGATTACGGGCATAACGAAGTGTTCTGTTGGTGTTATTCTCTTCGTCAAACCATAGTAAAGGGAAGTTTGAAGTATGCCTTGTAGGTATCATATAAGATAAAGGCGTTTCTTGACGAGTCAGTTTATAGACCTTATTGGTCTGTGCAATTTTTGTTTTCATTTGATATAATTAAAGTTAAAATTAAATTTGTTAATAATAGGTGGTCGCAAATTACGACCACCCTTATTAAATATTACTTCTTAGTTTTGAAACAAGAAGAAGTTGTTAGCACCTAAAGTACACACTGCTCTTTCAGACAAGAAGTTTACCTCCATTGCATCAAGATCAGAATTCTCAGCTCCACCAGCAGAACCAGTGATCCAAGTTTTGTAACGTCTGTCTTCAGTTTCTGAAGCTCTGTAACGTACGTGTAAGAATGGTCTCTTAGCGTTCTTTCCTAAGATTTGATCATAAACAGTAGTAGATCCTGCTGGAACTAATAATCCATTTACTTTCCCTGATCCAGCCACAGATGGTAAACCACCACGCATTGTTGGATCATTTAAGTATTTCCAATCTGATTTGTAGAAATCATAACCTCTACGGAATCCTGAGAATCCAAGGTTAAGAGCCATATCACGGTCATTTTCAAATAAACCAAAGGAAGCTGCATTTGCTGAAGCTGCTCCGGCGTAACCGTTAATTGTAGCTAACATATCATCAATAGCAAAACCGAAGTCTCTATCAACGAATATTACGTTTTCTTCAATAGAACCTTGCTTGTCTAAACGACCAACAATAGTATCCCATTCAGGAAGAGTCGCTGGATATCCACCACCCCAAACGTTTCCACGATTGTTTACTGTGTAGAATACACCTTCAGAACCTTTATTTCCTACGTCACCACCTGCTGCGATTGCTCCAGATGCTGCTTCTGCAGGTACTGCTTCAATCATTGCAGTTTCTAAGTAATCATCAAAACGTAATCTTGTTTCGTGCTCAGATTTCATATACCATAAATACCCACTAGCTCCATTTTCAGTAGTAACTTCTACCCATCCAATTTGAGCCATATCAGAACCTGATACTGCATATTTATCTTTGATAATGATTGGAGAATTCTCGAAGAAGATATCATCAGCTTCCAAAGAACCCTGCATTCCGTTAGTTCCTTTTTTAAATTCAGAACCGTAAATAAATACAGTAAATACTGCACCTGCTCCAGCTACTGCTAAACCTGTTGCTTCATAAAATGCAACTGTAAAAGTATCTGCTCCTAAATTAACTGCAGTTACGATAGCTTTGTTATTTGCTCCACCAGCGTTGTCAGTTAACATTACTGTTTGACCAACACGAATAGCTATTGAATTGTCAGCTGTGAATGGAGGAACTCCTACATCACCTACTGCAAATGTTGCAACGTTTACTCCTAAAGCAGCTGCTGTAGTACAATCAATGTACTTTGTGTGTAATCTTCCTTGCTCA
>TARA_R110002072_G_scaffold11694_14_pt1 | contig 10344 bp, 7 predicted proteins | sample TARA_R110002072 | Tara Oceans TARA_R110002072 (sample SAMEA4397118) | marine metagenome | biome: Polar Biome; feature: [SRF] surface water layer (ENVO:00010504); material: water (ENVO:00002006), including particulate matter (ENVO:01000060) such as... | depth 5 m | reverse complement strand
TGGCAACAATACTACGGCGTCTCAAATTATTAATGTGAATGATACAACGAACCCAACAGTATCTGGCACAATACAAACAACGACTGTTGAGGGTTGTGTAGCTTCTGATGCGACAGCGGCGGTAAATACAATGTCTGACCTTAATTCACTTGGATTAACGATTACTGATGCCTGTACTTCAGATGATAATCTGGTGATAACTAGTTCGGATAGCCCCTCTGGTTCTTGCCCGATTGAAGTCATCAGAACCTATACCATAACAGATAGTTGTGGTAACTTTACTAACGTTTCGCAAACTATTTTTGTAGATGACACTATCGCTCCAGTACTTACATTACCACCTAATATAACAGCTGAATGTAGTGACGATTTATCGCCTATAAGTTTTGGTACTGCTACTGCAACTGATAATTGTGATGAAAACCCTATAGTAACTTTTAGCGATGTAACAGTAAACGGTACTTGTTCTGGTGATTTTACAATCACTCGTACTTGGACTGCTACCGATGCTTGTGGAAACGCAGCTAGTGCAAATCAAATCATATCAACAGCAGATACAACTGCTCCAGAATTTGATCAAATTGTGCTTCCTATAGATGTAGTTGTTGAATGTGACAGTATCCCTATTCAAGAAACTTTAACAGCAACAGATAATTGTAGTATTGCTACGGTAACTGTTAATGATGAAAGAACTGACGGGAATTGTCCTAATAACTACACAATAACTCGTTCTTATACTGCTACAGATGAATGTGGTGTTACTAATATTCACGTTCAAACAATTACAGTACAAGACAGTACACCACCTGTTTTTGTTGAGACCATATTACCTAATGCAAACATTGTAGTTGAATGTGATGCTATTCCTGTAGCTGAAACACTAACAGCTACTGATACCTGCGGTTCAGCTACTGTTTCAGTTAGTGATTCAAGAACTGACGGAAATTGTCCAAACAGTTATTCTTTAGTTCGTACTTGGGTAGCTACTGATGCTTGCGGATTAACAACTACACACACTCAAAATATAATTGTTCAAGATACTACGCCTCCAGTATTTGTAGAATCTTTACCAAGAGATACGACTGTTGAATGTGATGCAATACCTGATACATCAAGTTTAACGGCAACTGATAATTGTGGTAATGCAACAGTAACTGTAAGTGATGTAAGAACTAATGGAAATTGCCCTAACAGCTATACTTTAGCACGTACTTGGATTGCTACTGACGAGTGTGGATTAACAACTATACATACTCAAGTTATTACTGTACAAGATACAACGGCACCAGTACCAGCTACAACTTTTGCTTCAACGCTTGATGTAAGTTGTACTGATATTCCTGAAGTACCCGAAGTAGAATTTGTTGATAACTGTTCTTCTAACATAATTGTTGTATTCAATGAAACAAATTCATTTGACGAAAATGTAATTGCAGATTATCAAATTGTTAGAACTTGGACAGTTAGAGATGCTTGCAATAATGAAGAAGTTTATACTCAAACATTAAATGTAGCACTTGATGAAATTTTAAATGAAGTTGTTGCTGAAGACAGATGTTTTGATAATGGGGTTATAAACTTAGATGATTTCTTAGCGGATGGTGTTTTTGGTGGTAGTTGGGAAATTATTGAAGGTAGCCCAATAGCAACTATAAACGGTAGTATTTTTGACCCTACTAATTTAGATTCTGCATATTCTGAAGAGTTTAATCCTAATACTGATGGAATTCAATATGTATTAAGACATACAGGCTTCCAAAGCGGCTGTATAAATGTTACTGACGTCCTAATGATTGTTGATGCCAAATGTAGAGTTTTGCCTTGCGGCGAAAAGGATATAAGTATTTCAACTGCAATTACACCAAATGGAGATGGTTTTAATGAATCGTTTGATATTAAAGGCATAGATTTATGTGGTTTTATTGCTGAGATAAAAATATTTAACCGTTGGGGAGCCCTAGTATATGAGTCTAACGATTATACCTTAGGTAGTTTAAAATCAGGATCGGGTACATTTGGAGATTGGAATGGATCATCACCTAAATCATCTATCGGGAATAACGGAAAATTACCAAACGGAACATATTATTATATCGTTAATTTAAGAAACAGTGGATTGAATCCAATAACTGGTCCAGTTTATTTAGGAACAAAATAATATCTTAACCTATGAAACTTTTAAAACATAATATAATCGCTATTGCGTTGTTAAGCTGTACGGTTGGGGTTGCGCAACAATTACCGCAGTTCACACAGTATATGTACAACACAATCTCAATAAATCCAGCTTATGCAGGAAGTAGAGAGGCTTTAAGTATAGTTGGATTGCATAGAAGCCAATGGGTTGGCTTTAAGGGCGGTCCTATTACACAAACACTATCTATACATACGCCGCTTAGAAATGACAGAATAGGTTTAGGTTTATCGTTAATTGAAGATGATTTAGGTCCACAAAATTTTACATATTTATATGGCGATTTTTCATATAGTATTCCAACAGGAAAAGATGGGAAATTAGCATTTGGTTTAAAGGCCGGATTTACTCAGTTTAGTTTTGATGCCAATTTTCGTTTAAATGAAGATAACCAAAATGACCCACTAATTTACGGAACAGAAGATAGATGGGCTCCAAATGTTGGTGCTGGTGTTTATTGGAGTACAGATAAAATTTATGCAAGTTTATCTGCTCCAAGGATATTAAATAATAGTAGTAATACAAATAGAGATTTTGAGGCTTTAGATGATATTAGTTATTACTTTACAGCTGGTGGGATTTTTGATCTTAATAAAACATTCAAATTCAGACCATCTGTTTTAATTAAAGCTACTAACGGTGCTCCTGTTTCTTATGATTTAACTTCTAGTTTTTTATATAACGAAAAAGTTTGGCTAGGTGGTTCTTATAGAATAAATGAACTAACTGCTGCTATTGGTGGTTTTGCTGGTTTTCAAATTTCAAGACAACTTCTAATTGGATATGCTTACGAAAAACCAAGATCCGAGATAACTGACTTTACAAGTGGAACTCACGAGATAATACTTATGTATGAGTTTAAATTCTTGAGTTCTAAATTAAAATCACCTAGATATTTTTAATACAAATTTTTCTATGAATACTAAAAATTACATATTAGTTTGTGTTGCAATTATGCTAAGTTTTTCAGTCTTTTCTCAACAAGGAAAGCAAAAAAGAGCAGATACATTATTCAATAAATTTTCTTTTGTTAAAGCAGCAAAACTTTACAGAGAACTTGTTCAGGATAATTATAACAGAAACTATGCTACAAGAAAGCTAGCAGATAGTTACGCATTTTTAAGAGACCCAAGAAATGCTTCAAGATTTTATAAAAGTGTTGTTAAGCAGAAAAACGTCCCTGTAGAGTACTATTACAAGTATGCACAATCGCTTCGTGGCATGAAAAAATACGATGAATCTCAAATATGGCTTAAACGTTATAAAGATTCTGGTGGTGTTGTAGATGCAAATGATTTTTCAAAAGATATTAATTTCATAACCAGTGTATTTGGCGCAAAACAACAATACTTTTTGGATAGAGTTCGCTTCAATTCAAAATATAGTGATTTTGGAGCCATAGAGCATGATGGAAAAGTATATTTTGCTTCTGCTCGTGACGAAGGTGTTGCTATTAAGCGTTTATATGGATGGAACGAACAACCTTTTTTAGATATATATGTTGCTCCAGCTGGCTCAAAAAAAAATGTTGACCATACGGCAAAACTTCCTGGTGATGTAAATTCCATTTATCATGATGGTCCGGTTACAATCACAAAGGATGGAAAAACCATGTACTTCTCAAGAAATAATTTCAAAGATGATATTGAAGTAAAGGATAAAAAAGGGTTAACTAACATGAAAATTTACCGTGCAACTTTCGTAGATAGCTTATGGACTAATGTTGAAGATCTTTCAATAAATGGTGACAATTTCTCAACCCAACACGCAGCATTAAATACGGATGACACTAAACTCTATTTTACATCTGATAGACCAGGAACAATTGGTGGGTCTGATATATGGAAAGTAGATATTGCTCTAGATGGTACACTTGGGGATATCCAAAATCTAGGAAATATTATCAACACAGAAAGTGCTGAAGGATTTCCCTTTATAAATAATGAAGGTGTTTTGTTCTTCTCTTCTGATGGACATACAGGTTTAGGCATGTTAGATGTTTTCGCAACTATTAAAGGTGACGATGAGGATACAATAGTAGATGTCATAAACTTAGGGGTGCCTGTTAACTCAAATAAAGACGACTTTTCATTTACAATGAACGCTGATGGCATTACCGGTTACTTTGCGTCTAATCGTCAAGGTGGTCGTGGTAGTGACGATATTTATGCATTCCACCGAGAACCTGTTCTTCATGTTGAAGGTGTTGTAACTGATGCTATTAATACCAATCCTGTTATAGGAGCCAAAATAACTTTATTTGATGAAAACGATAATCAAGTGGCTTTTATGGAAACCGACGAAAATGGGTATTTTCAAATAAATATTGATAGAAATAAAGACTATAAAATAGTTGCAAATCAAGATAAATATATTGATGATTATCGAGAATTTAACTCTAGAAACATCCAAACTGAATTAATAACAATCAGCGCTAATTTATTATTAAATCCAGTACAAAATGTTGTAAAACTTGCTGAGATAGATTTAAATACTATTTACTTTAATTTTGATAGTCATACTATTAGAGATGATGCGGCAATTCAATTAGATAAAATTGTACGTTTAATGCAAAACGATTATCCAGAAATGATAATCCGTATTGAATCACATACCGATTCAAGAGGTGAATTAACATACAATGATAAATTATCTATTGATAGAGCAAATTCAACTTATGAATATTTAGTTTCAAAAGGTATAGATTCTTCAAGAATTACAGAGCATCAAGGTTTTGGTGAACGTAGATTAACAAATGGCTGTGAAGATGGTGAAGACTGCGAAGAGCAAGATCACCAGTTAAATAGACGTACACAATTTATTGTAGTAAAAATGGAATAGACAGCGCAAAACCTAATTGCGTAGATAAGACATAAAGTAAAAAGTATAGGATTTTTAATTAAATAAGACCCCAAATGAAATTAAAAAACTACATAATAACAGGTATAGTTTTGCTTATCACTATTTGTGCTTTTGCACAAAATGATACGCAAAATAAAGCAGACAATTTATTTAATAATTTTGCTTTTGTTCAAGCTACAAACGCTTATCACGATTTAATTAATGAGGGTTTTAACACTGATTATGCGACCAGACAATTAGCGGATAGTTATGCTTACTTGAGAAATCCAGATAGTGCCGTAGTGTATTATGAAAAAGCGGTTAAACAAAACAATGTTCCCATAGAATACTATTATAACTATTCTCAAGCTTTACGTGGCGTTAAAGATTATGAAGCGTCTCGCGTATGGATGAAACAGTTTAAAGATGCTGGTGGAAATATCGAAGAACAACGATTTTTAAAAGATTCTGATTTCTTAAACTCTATTTTCAATGCTAAAAAACAATACTTTTTAAAGCACATTAAATTCAATTCAAAGTTTAGTGAGTTTGGAGCTTATGAGCATGATGGTAATATTTACTTCACATCCTCAAGAGATAAAGGTGATTTAAAAAAACATATAAATGGTTGGGATGAAGAGCCCTTTCTTAATATTTATGTTATTCACAAAAATGCAAATGATAGCATTGTAAATGGTAAATCGAAATTAAAAGGACAAGTAAACTCTGTATATCACGATGGACCACTAACTTTAACTAAAGATGGTAAAACCATGTATTTTTCTAGAACAGATTTTATAAAAAATATTTTAGGAAGAAACAATGAAGGTATTTCAAACTTAAAAATATATAAAGCTTCTTTAGTTGAGGATAAATGGACAAATATTGAAGAACTTCCTTTTAATAGTAATCATTTTTCAAACGCTCATCCGGCTTTAAGTGAAGATGAATCAAAACTATATTTTGCTTCAGATAGATCTGGAGGAAAAGGCGGTTCTGATATTTATTATGTTGATATTCATAATGGTACTTTCGGAAAACCAAAAAACGTTGGATCTGTTGTAAATACAAACAAAAATGAGAAATTTCCTTTTATCAATAGTGAAGGTGCACTTTTCTTTTCTTCAGATGGTCATCCAGGATTAGGCTTATTAGACGTTTTCGGAACGGTTTCAAATGAAAGTAAAAATATTGTTAGTATTATTAATTTAGGAACTCCAGTAAACTCAAGTAAAGACGATTTTTCATTTTTTATGAATGAAGATGGTTTATCTGGGTACTTTGCATCCAATAGACATGGTGGTGTTGGTAGCGATGATATTTATGCTTATGATAGACTTCCTCAATTAAACCTTGACGGAACTGTTTATGATACTATCAACAACAGCCCTATTAGCAATGCTATGGTTACTTTGCTTGATATAAATAATAATGTAATTGCTAAACTTCAAACAGATAATAATGGACACTATTCTATTAACATTGATAGAGATGCTGATTATGTAGTTAAAGTTAATAAAGATGGATTTGTAGATTATGAAAACGCTTTAACATCAAAAAGTATTGATAGAAACGTAAAGACAGTTACCAATGATTTTTCGATACAGCCAGAAGCAAAAGTTGATGAAATTACAGAAATAGTAGAGCTATCCCCTATTTACTATACTTACAATAGTTCTAAAATTAGAAATGAAGATTTACAAGAATTAGATAGCATGGTAAATACCATGCTGAATATACACCCTAACATGACCATTAGAATTGAGTCTTATTCAGATTCAAGAGGTCCTGCAAATTATAATTACAAGCTTTCTCAAGACAGAGCAAATGCTACTTATAAATACTTAGTTAATAAAGGTGTTAATCCAGATAGAATTATAGATTATAAAGGCTACGGAGAAGAAAAATTAACGAATGGCTGTGATAGTACTACAAAATGTACAGAAGCGCAACATCAGAAAAACAGACGTACACAATTTATTGTTGTTAAAATGAAATAATATAAACCTAACTTAATTATTATAAAACCACTAAAAGAAAATTTCTTTTAGTGGTTTTTTATTAAAAAATAGATTTAAAATAAGAACTGAATATTATTCGTTAAATTAGATGCATAGGAATATTATTAATCTTTGTCTTTGATTAAGGCATATTAGAAATGAAAAAATATAGCATCTTTTTTTTGATAATCTTTATTCTTTCTTGTTCAAACAAAAAATCTTCAATTAATACTTTTGAAGAAAAAAGCACTAAAGAATTAAATATAAACAGCACTTCAATAGTTATACTTGGAACTATTCAAGATGCTGGCTCTCCACAAATTGGATGTAACAAATCATGCTGTATCAATCTTTTTGAAAATCCAGATAATAGTAGACAAATAGTTTCACTCGGATTAATTGACGCACAAAATAATAAAACCTATTTATTTGAAGCAACTCCAGACATAGCAAGGCAAATGAAAATGCTAACTAACTATGAAGCGCAAAGCAATAAGGAAATAGCAGATGGGATATTTTTAACTCACGCTCATATTGGCCATTATACAGGATTAATGTTTTTAGGTAAGGAAGCTATGGATGCTAAAAACACAACAGTTTATACAATGCCAAGAATGAAAGAATTTCTAATTAATAACGGGCCTTGGAGTCAACTTGTAGCAAGAGAAAATATCAAATTAAATGAATTGGAAAATGAAAAAGCAATTCAACTATCTAACACCATTCAAGTTACCCCATTTTTAGTTCCTCATAGAGATGAATATTCAGAAACAGTAGGCTATAAAATTGTAGGACCAAACAAAAGTGCTTTATTTATTCCAGACATAGATAAATGGCATAAATGGGACAAAGATATTCTTGATGAAATAAAAAAAGTAGATTATGCCTTCTTAGACGCTGCATTTTATAGTGGCATAGAAATAAATAACAGAGATATTTCTCAAATTCCGCACCCTTTTATTATTGAAAGCCTTGAAAAATTTGAAGAACTAAACCATAAGGAAAAGAATAAAGTGGTTTTTATTCATTTTAACCATACAAATCCAGTAATTGACCCAAATAGTAATGAAGCCAAAAAAGTGACAGATTTAGGCTTTAAAATCGGTAGAATTAATGATGTTTTTGAGTTATAACTAATACCAAAAACTGAGTTTCCTAAATCATGAGATCGTTAAAATTATGAATGAAAACACTAGTTTTTATCTAAATAAAAACGAACCAAACAAAAGCTGCTTATTAAGTTTACAAGCCATTATAATTAAGCAAAACAAAGACATTACAGAAACAAAAAAGTATGGAATGCCCTGTTTTTGCTATAAAAATAAAATGTTTTGTTATTTATGGATTGATAATAAAACCGAAGAACCCTACTTATTACTCGTTGAAGGCGCATATCTTAATCATCCAAAATTAGAAGCAGGTAAACGTAAACGCATGAAAATTTTCAGAGTTAATCCTAATCAAAATATTCCAATAAAAACAATTGAGTCCATACTAAATGAAGCGCTAGATTTATACAGAAATGGTACTATAAGCATTAAATAAAAAATCCACTCAGTTATGAGAGGATTTTTACCTAAAGCTAGATTTAATAACAATTAAGTTATTAATAATAACCTATTCCATTTCTTATTTAGTGTCTGGTCACAAACAGACAATTTTTATAATTTGAATTATTTTTGATGTTATTTTTATTTACTTTTTATGAGTTGATGCCTTAGCATCAAGCGATTAAAAATAAATGGAAAGAGCGCGAAAAGAAACAAATTTAATATTGATGTGTTTCCGAACAGGCACTATTTAGCTATTAATCAGAAAATTAAATCGGTTATTCGCTTTAGTGTTAAATTTAAAACACTACTATTTTTTTATAAATATATTGGTGTAATACCATCTACCTTCTTCATTTTTTTCTGCGGAAACATCAAAATTTGTAAAGTCACCTTCCAAGATTGCTTTATGCGCTTCACTTTTAATCCAAGCTCTTACAACAGATTCTGCAGAACTATAACCAAAAGCTACATTCTCTGATACTTTTTGAGCACCTACATTCGACTTTAAATAATTACTTCTGGTAAAAAAGTTATAATGAGATACTTCATCTTTAACAACCATATAATCTGTATGACTATTTGCAACAGATTTTATAATATTCATATCGCCTAAAGGATTTAACCCTAAAGTCAATCTATGGTTATTTATAAGTTCTAGAATTTCTACTTCAATAGTTTTAGCCTCTTGTGTAGTAAGACTTAATTCCATAGTATCAGCTTTATCATCCATACTATCTGTAGAACATGAAGAAAATGTAAAAATAGTAAGTAAAGCCAATAATGGCAACTTGATTAGATACTTCATAGGTTAAGTATATTTAGATTTGGTTATGTAAAATTAACCGCCTATCTTGAAGTAAATGTTAATGAATTGTTAAAATCGATGAAACACGTGTATTTCATCGATTTTATATGTTTTTTATCGATGAAATACATTGTTTTTAATCTAAAAAGTGTATTTCAGCGATATTTTATGGAGATAATCGATTAATCTGCCAACTGTAGTCGTCTTGAAGTTTATATAGAATACGGTCATGAAGTCTATTTGGGCGACCTTGCCAAAATTCAATTTCAACTGGTTTTACTATATAACCACCCCAATATTCAGGTCTAGGAATTTCCTTTCCTTGGTATTCAATTTCTAATTTTAAGAGTTTATCTTCAAGTTGTTGTCTATTCATTACAACTTCACTTTGGTTAGATACTATAGCTCCTAATTGGCTGCCACGTGGTCTAGATTCAAAGTAACCGTCGCTCAAATTCTTAGCAATTTTTTCAACTTTACCTTTTATGATGATTTGTCGTTCAGCACCATGCCAAAAAAAAGATAAACAAACATTTGGGTTAGCATCAATAGCCTTTCCTTTTTCACTATTATAATTAGTATAGAAAATAAATCCTTCGTAGGTGTATTTTTTAAGTAGCACTACCCTATTCTTTGGATAACCATCTAAACCTATTGTTGAAATGGTCATGGCGTTAGTTTCATCTTCTGCAAAATGCATATCAATCTCATAAAACCATTTTTGAAACAATTCTAAAGGGTTCTCTGGCACCTCATTTAAAAGTAGTTCACTTTTTTCGTAAGATTTTCTATAATTGCTTAAATCCTTTTCCATTATTAATATCTGTAAAATAAATATTTTATATATATGTTCAAATTTACACAAAATGCTTTTTGTAGAAACCTTTATAGGGCTCATTTTATTATTTGTGGGCTTTTAGTGAAAAAATACCCATCGTTAATTGGTGCTTA
>TARA_R110002072_G_scaffold260722_2_pt1 | contig 10347 bp, 7 predicted proteins | sample TARA_R110002072 | Tara Oceans TARA_R110002072 (sample SAMEA4397118) | marine metagenome | biome: Polar Biome; feature: [SRF] surface water layer (ENVO:00010504); material: water (ENVO:00002006), including particulate matter (ENVO:01000060) such as... | depth 5 m | reverse complement strand
GAACAGTTCAAAAAAGCTGCTGATAAATCTTCAAATGTCGATAATTTTCAATTTTGGAGACACGATAACAAACCCATTGAATTGTGGAGCAATAAAGTAATTCACGAAAAAATCAGTTATGTGCATAACAATCCTGTAGATGCTGGTTTAGTCTATTATCCAGAGGATTATGTTTACAGTAGTGCGGCAGATTATGCTGAAAGTAAGGGGTTGTTAGATAATGTTATTGTTTTTCAGTATTTTGGTTGAAGGAATAAGTGCAGGAAACCACACGATGCAATCGTGCGGCAGCGGTGAGCCAACAAAAAAACCGATTAGTTTTTCTAATCGGTTTTTTTTATAAAATTTTTAAAATTAAATTTTAAAAGTAATCACCGGCCTTTTAGCGTGATTTACTAAATCTTCACTTACACTTCCATTAAAGAAGTGAGACAATCCTTTTCTGCCGTGAGTGGCCATCCCTATCAAATCGGCATCAATGGCCTGCGCATAATTCAAAACTCCTTTTTCCACAGAGTTATCATTATAAATATTTAGGGAGTAATTTGACAACTCCATTCCTTTTATAAAATCATTCATTATTTCCTTTGCTTCAGTAGTGGTCAGAAAATTGGTTGCTGTATTGATAAACAGTAAATGGATTTTGGCTTTAACAGATTCTGCAAATTTTACAGCTTCTTTAAATGGTTTTTGGCATTCTTTGGAAAAATCTGTTGCAAACACAAAGTTTTTGATAGTAAATTTACTAGTTTCATTTTTAATCACCAATACAGGGATGGTAGAGGTTCGCACCACTTTTTCAGTATTACTGCCAATAAACATTTCTTTAAAACCACTTGCACCGTGTGATCCCATTATAATTAAATCGACTTTGTTTTTGTTTGCAACTTCAATAATACCATCAAAAGCTTCTTGAAACAATACAGTTTCATAAACGGTTATCCCTTTTAAATAATCTGCACTCAAGACTTCTTTAAATCTTTTGTGAGCGAGTTTCATAAAAAAAAGTGATTCAGGCAAGCTGCCTCCTGATTTTGCTTTATCAACCAGATTTAAAGGAAGTTCCAGCATATGAAGCAGGTAAATCTCGCTTTTATGTTTTTTTGCTAATTGGGCTGCGACCTTTAAAGCTTGTTCAGCTTGCGTAGAGAAATCTGTAGGGACTAGAATTTTTTTCATTGAAGTGAGTTTGGTGTGTTAATTTTCAAGTTAAATTACAAAAAAAAATCCATTTACATCTCTTTTTTTTAATGGGAATTAATTCTTATATTTGCGCCATTGAAAAACAGGGTGTTAGATGAGGGGACAAAAAGTCCCCTCTTTTTATAGAATAAAATGTTGAAAGAAAAAGTGCTGCAATTGCTGGAAGATGCACTGGATACCAATCCAAATTTGTTCCTTATCGATTTTCAAATCGACGCAAATAACAATATCAAAATAATTATTGATGGAGACGATGGAGTTGCAGTAGATGATTGTATCACTGTGAGCAGAGCTATTGAACACAATATTGATAGGGAAGAATTTGATTTTTCACTTGAAGTCGCCTCCTCAGGGGCCACTTCTCCCTTAATCAAAAAAAGACAGTTCAAAAAACATATTGGAAGAATCCTGGAGATTAAAACAAACGACGGAGCCTCTCTGGAAGGAACACTCACAGCTATTTCAGAAAATGATATAGAAATAAAGTGGAAAGCCAGAGAACCCAAACCGGTTGGAAAAGGAAAAGTGACTGTTGAAAAATCTGCAGTTATTTCTTTTGATGACCTTAAAGAATGTAAAGTAAAAATAATATTTAACTAAGTACAGATATGGAAAATATCGCATTAATTGAATCTTTTTCAGAATTTAAAGATGATAAGTTTATAGACAGAGTTACCTTAATGGCGATTTTGGAAGATGTGTTTCGTTCAACATTGAAAAAGAAATATGGAGATGATGACAATTTTGACATCATTATCAATCCTGATAAAGGAGATTTAGAAATCTGGAGAAACAGAGTGGTCGTTCCTGATGGTGAAGTAGAAGATCCAAACCAAGAAATTTCGCTTAGCGATGCCAGAAAAATTGAACCCGATTTTGAAGTGGGTGAAGATGTGCCTGAAGAAGTCAAATTAATAGACTTAGGAAGAAGAGCTATTTTGGCTTTACGCCAAAACCTGATTTCTAAAATTCACGAGCACGACAATACAAACATATACAAACACTTTAAAGACCTTGAAGGTGAACTTTATACGGCAGAAGTTCATCACATAAGACATAGAGCTGTTATTCTTCTTGATGATGAAGGAAATGAAATCATCCTTCCAAAGGAAAAGCAAATTCCATCAGACTTTTTTAGAAAAGGAGACAATGTGAGAGGAATTATTGAAAGTGTAGAATTAAAAGGGAATAAGCCCACCATATTGATGTCAAGAACCAGCAATAAATTTCTTGAAAAACTTTTTGAACAAGAAATCCCTGAAGTCTTTGATGGGTTAATTACTGTGAAAAATGTGGTGAGAATACCCGGTGAAAAAGCAAAAGTAGCCGTTGATTCTTATGATGACAGAATAGACCCTGTGGGAGCCTGTGTGGGTATGAAAGGATCAAGAATTCACGGAATTGTAAGAGAACTGGGCAATGAAAATATTGATGTAATTAACTATACATCAAACACAAATTTGTATATTTCTCGTGCATTGAGTCCTGCTAAGATTACCTCTATCTCTATTAATGATGAAACCAAACACGCAGAAGTCACACTCAAACTGGAGGAAGTTTCAAAAGCTATAGGTCGAGGAGGTCACAACATCAGACTTGCCGGACAGCTTACCGGTTATGAAATTGATGTGATTAGAGAAGGCGTTGAACAAGAGGAAGATGTTGAATTAAGTGAGTTTTCTGATGAAATCGAACCTTGGATTATTGAAGAGTTTTCCAGAATAGGGCTCGATACAGCAAAACAAATCTTAGAACACGATATAGATGACTTAGTGAAACGTACAGACCTTGAGGAGGAAACCATACGAGACGTCATTAATATTTTAAAAGAAGAATTTGAATAAAATGCAACAACCAAATAGTTGCACTAAATAAAAAAAGGAACATACTTTATGGGTGAAGTAAACACAATGAGGTTAAACAAGGTATTACGCGAATTCAACATCTCGCTGGATCGTGCTATGGAATTTTTAAAAACCAAAGGTCACGAGATTGAAGCCCGTCCTACCACAAAGATTTCTGAAGAAGTCTATCAAATACTATTTGATGAATTTCAAACAGACAAATCAAAAAAAGTAGCCTCAAAAGAAGTGGGAGAGGAAAAAAGAAAAGAAAAAGAAGAGCTTCGAATTGCAAGAGAAAAAGAACTGGAAGAAAAGCAAAAAGCTACAGAAGCCAGAGAGAAAGAAGTCATCAAAGCGCAAACAAAACTCGACGGTCCAAAAACTGTAGGTAAAATTGACCTCAATCCCAAAAAAGAAGAACCCAAAAAAGAAGAAGAGCCCAAGGTTGAAGAAAAACCAATAGCAGAAAAACCAAAGGAGGAAACTCCTCCAAAAGAAAAAGAAGCTCCAAAAACTGAAGCCAAAAAGGAAGAACCTAAAAAAGAAACTTCAAAAGCTTCAGAACCTGAAAAAGAAGCACAACCTGAAAAAGAAGAATCCGCTTTAACTGAAACAAAATATACAAAGCTCGATGGACCCAATTTCACGGGAAAAACCATTGACTTAGAGCAATTCAAGAAAGCGAAAAAGAAACCCGAAAAACCAAAACCTTCAAGCACTTCTGGAGCTGCTTCAAAAGACAATAAAGGAAAACGCAAAAGAATCAGCAAAGAGCCCGGAAAAGGAACCCCCTCACAAGGAACCCCGGCAGATAGAAGTCGAGCCAATAAAGGTAGAGGTCGCCAGGTTACACACAAAGAAGAACCCAGCGAAGAAGATGTGCAAAAACAAATCAAGGAAACCCTTGAAAAACTGCAAGGAAAATCTTCAAAAGGAAAAGGAGCAAAATACAGAAGAGACAAACGAGATACCCACCGTCAAAAAACCGAAGACGAGCAAGCCCAACAAGACTCACAAAGCAAAATTCTTCAGGTTACTGAATTTGTAACCGTAAGTGAACTGGCAACGCTTATGAATGTGCCCGTTACTAATGTGATCTCCGCTTGTATGTCATTAGGCTTAATGGTGACAATGAACCAACGCCTCGATGCTGAAACGCTTTCTATTGTTGCAGACGAATTTGGTTTTGAAATAAAATTTGTCACAGCAGACTCTGAAGAAACCGTACAAATTGAAGAAGAAAACCCTGAAAACCTGGAACCAAGAGCACCCATCGTAACAGTTATGGGTCACGTTGACCACGGTAAAACCTCGCTTCTTGATCACATTCGACAAGAAAATGTAATTGCAGGTGAATCAGGAGGAATCACACAGCACATTGGTGCCTATGCGGTACAACTTGAAAACGGTCAAAAAATAACCTTCTTGGATACTCCCGGTCACGAGGCGTTTACCGCGATGCGTGCCAGGGGAGCAAAAGTGACTGACCTTGCCATCATTGTAATTGCTGCAGATGATGATGTGATGCCACAAACCAAAGAGGCCATTTCACACGCTCAAGCAGCAGGAGTGCCCATCGTGTTTGCCATCAATAAAATTGACAGACCGGAAGCCAACCCGGAAAAAATCAAGGAAAAACTTGCAGGAATGAACCTGCTTGTTGAAGATTGGGGAGGAAAAATTCAATCACACGACATCTCTGCAAAAACAGGATTGGGTGTTAATGAACTCCTAGAAAAAGTACTACTTGAAGCCGAATTACTCGAACTTAAAGCAAATCCAAACAAGCAAGCAGTAGGGACCGTTGTTGAAGCCTTTTTAGATAAAGGAAGAGGTTATGTATCTACCATTCTTGTTCAATCAGGAAGCTTGAAAGTGGGTGATTATGTTTTAGCAGGACAACACAGTGGTAAGGTAAAAGCCATGCACGATGAGCGCGGTCACAACATTAAAGTAGCCGGCCCAGCAACCCCCGTTTCCATCCTTGGACTCGACGGCGCCCCTCAAGCAGGTGATAAATTTGCTGTGTATGAAGATGAAAGAGAAGCCAAAGCAATTGCAACAAAACGCACACAATTGCAAAGGGAACAATCTGTAAGAACACAACGTCACATCACACTTGACGAAATTGGAAGACGTATCGCTTTAGGTGATTTCAAAGAATTGAACATCATCCTCAAGGCAGATGTTGATGGTTCTGTGGAAGCATTGACAGATTCTTTCCAGAAATTGTCAACCGAAGAAATTCAAATCAACATCATTCACAGGGCTGTGGGTCCCATCACAGAAAGTGATGTACTCCTCGCTTCAGCTTCAGATGCTGTCATTATTGGTTTTAACGTAAGACCAATGGGTAATGCCAGACAAATAGCAGACAAGGAAGAAATTGACATCAGATTGTACTCCATTATCTATGATGCGATCAATGACTTGAAAGATGCCATGGAAGGCATGCTTTCGCCGGAAATGAAAGAAGAAATCACCGGAACCGCAGAAGTAAGGGAAACTTTCAAAATTTCAAAAATTGGAACCATCGCAGGATGTATGGTCACCAGCGGAAAAATCATCAGAAACACCGGCATTCGATTAATTCGTGAAGGTGTAGTGATTCACACAGGCACCCTCGCCTCCTTAAAACGATTTAAAGACGATGTCAAGGAAGTAGCAAAAGGCTATGATTGTGGTATCCAAATCAACAACTACAACGACCTGGTTGAAGGAGATATCATTGAAGGATTCCAGGAAGTGGAAGTGAAAAAGAAGCTTAAGAAGAACTAGAAGTAATTTTACTTTCTAAAAATACAACTGCCGACTTATTTGATGAGTCGGCAGTTTTTATGTTAGCAGGACGTTTAATATCTTTATTTCTCAACCACCTTCCAAAACAAAGCAGCCACAATACCGCCCACAAGCGGAGCCACGATAAACAACCAAAGTTGTGAAAGTGCAGCGCCACCGGCAAATAGGGCTGGACCAAAACTACGAGCCGGGTTTACAGAAGTTCCCGTGATGGGTATTGCAACAAGGTGAATGAGTACCAGTGTTAATCCAATTGCTAATCCTGCCATAGTGCTGTTTCCAAATTTTGATGTCGTCGCAAAAATGACAAACAAAAACAAAAAGGTAAGCACCGCCTCAGTAATAAAAGCTGCAGTTACATTAAAGTTGTTTTGATAATTTTCACCCCAACCATTAGAGCCCAGGGCATATTCACCCATCTCAAATCCGGCTTGACCGCTTAAAATTTGCATCAACACAAAAGCTGCCAATGCAGCGCCTATTAGTTGCGCAATCACATAAGCCACGGCATCTTTCAAATCAATTTTTCCGGCCACGAGCATTGAAATGGTGATGGCAGGATTGATGTGACAACCAGAGATGCCTCCAATGGCATAAGCCATCACCACCACAGCAAGACCAAACGCAAAAGAAATGCCTAAAAGGCCCAAACCTGATAAACCGGCAATCGTGTCAACACCTGAAACCGCTGCTGCACCACAACCAAAAAGAACCAATGAGAACGTTCCCACCAATTCCAAAATAAATTTTGTTGAAATTTTTGTTTCCATAAATTTGAATGTTAGTTAGTTATTAAAATAAATTTAATAAAATATTTTAAATAATAGTATCAATTATTCAATTAGAAACTTAAATGCTTAAAATGTCACAAATAGTCCGTTATTTACTTTGTTAAAAAATTGCCCAAAGCCCTTAAAAATTAACAATAATAGTGTAACACATTAGTTTTATTCGTGTCTATTTATAAATTGTTTCCATGAGTAAATATGTGACCCTAACCTTTCTAATGAGCTGTTTTTTCTCATTCAATAGCTATACGCAATCACTTGATTCTCTTCAAAGAAAACAGATTACGATTACTAAAATTTCTAAAGCACCCCATATAGATGGTATTCTTGACGATGAGGCTTGGAAACATGCTGCGATAGCCACAGATTTTGTGGAAAGACAACCCGTTAATGGCAGACCCATACCAGACAGTCTTAAAACCGAAGTAAAAATTGTGTATGATGATTTGGGTATTTATTTTGGAGCAAAAATGCATGACCCCAATCCCGATTTAATCCCAAGAGAATTAGTGGAAAGGGACCAGATTGGAAATCAGGATTTTTTCTTTATCCTTCTCAATGGCTACAATGACCGCCAACAAAGCCTCCAATTTATTGTCACGGCTTCCGGCGTTCAATATGATGCAAAAATGACCAACCAGGGCGAGGATAATTCCTGGAATGCAGTTTGGTACAGTGCAGCAAAAATTCATGAAGATGGCTGGGTTGCAGAAGTCTTTATTCCTTATTCAGAACTGCGGTTTCCCGAAAAAGAGGTTCAGGTTTGGGGCTTGAATATGGAAAGGGAGTTCAGAAGGGAACGCACCAGATACAGCTGGAGTCCTATCGACAACACAAAAGGCAGCTTTACCATTTATGATGGTGAAATTTATGGAATTCAAAACATCAAAACCCCGCTTAGGCTTTCGTTACAACCCTATCTTTCAACATATGTCAATAACTTTGATGGAGAAACAGAAACTGTACTAAATGGGGGGATGGATCTTAAATATGGCATTAATGATGCGTTTACACTGGATATGGTTCTCGTCCCTGATTTCGGTCAAACAAAATTTGATGAAGCCGTTTTAAATCTCTCTGCTTTTGAAGTGCAATTTGCAGAACAAAGGCAATTTTTTAATGAGGGTACAGAACTCTTTTCAAAAGGAGGATTGTTCTACTCCAGAAGAGTGGGAGGGACTCCATCCCGATTTCCGGTGCTGGATGAAAATGAAGAAATCAAAAGTTACCCATCAAGAATTGACTTAATCAATGCTGCAAAAATCTCAGGTCGAACTTCAAAAGGTTTGGGAGTGGGGTTTTTTAATGGAATCACTAAAAACACCTATGCAACCATTGAAAATACGGAAACTTCTGAAACCCGTAAAGAAATTGTCGAACCCCTGGCAAATTACAATGTGCTTGTTCTAGACCAGCGATTTGGCGAAAACAATTCAATAACGCTCGTAAATACCAATGTATTGAGAGAAGGTGATTTTAGAGATGCAAATGCCACAGCTTTGTTATTAGACATCACAAATAAAAGCAATACATTTCGTTATTATTCCTATTTAAAAAGTAGTTGGGTATTGACCGATAGTACCAAGTTTGGCAATGCGGGGCGAATACAAGTATCAAACATAAGCGGTAAACATCGCTATACCACATCCGTAAATTTTAGAACAATAGACTATGATATTAACGACCTTGGATTTTCTACAAATACAAATTTCATCAGTTACTATGGGTATTATGGGTACAGATTATTACAACCTCAAGGTGCATTCAATAATATTTTTCTAAATTTTAACTTGAATTTAAATAGAAGGCTGGAACCAGATTTGTACAATAGGTTTAACTTCAACTTCAATTCAAGTTTTACAACAAAAGAGTTTATTGCTTTTGGAGGGGGTTTTGAAACCACTCCTTTTGGAACCAATGATATCTATGAACCACGCACAGAAGGAAGGTTTGTAAAACAACCTGCTTATTACAATCCCTGGGTTTGGATTTCTACAGATTACAGAAAAAGATTTGCATTTGAACTGGATCTTGAATTGGTCTCGTTTGATGAAAAAAACAGAAACATCAAAAGTTTTGGTGTTTCACCCAGATATCGATTTTCAGACAAATGGAAAGTAAATGCCGGTGCCAGAGTAAATTACTCCTCAAATGAACAGGGATATGTGAATAGAATAGATGATGATATATTATTTGGTCAAAGAGATCGCAATACAATAATAACCTCTCTGGAATCGCAATACATATTTAATAATAAAATGGCGGCCAGCCTGTCTTTTAGGCATTATTTTTCTGAAGTGGAATACATTCAATTCTATACCCTTGAAAACAATGGAGATCTCATCTCAAATCCAACTTATGAAAATGTACACAACACCTCATATAACAGCTGGAATATAGATTTACGCTATTCCTGGTGGTTTGCACCCGGTAGTCAACTCACATTTTTATACAGAAATGCAATCGATAGCTTTTTTGATGAAGCAGGCCTTGGGTTTAAAGAAAATTTTGAAAATTTATTTGAACAACCTCAATTGCATAGTTTTTCTATAAGAGTAAGCTATTTTTTGGACTACAACCGCGTGAAGCCTTTGTTTAGAAAAGACGCTCAAGAAAACCGAGTGGGAAGTATGCGTCCGCAAAAAATGAATCGCGGAAGCGTTCAGCTGTAAAAAAATAAATAGACTTAATTTCGCCGTTCAGGCCTCAACACAAAAGCAGTGGGAAAGGTTTTTTGGATTTCAAGCAATGCTCTGTCTGCTTCAAGACGCGTGCTGTAATTGCCCACCCACACTTTATAATTTGGTGTTTCATATTCAATGGTGGCAGACCAAACAGACATACTTCTGTTGTAATTTCGAATCACATTATTGGCTTCTTTTAATTCTCCATAGTATAATTGTATCGTGTAACCATCAGAAATTTTATTATCTTTTGATAAATTTGATTTGAGGCGAAGTAGTTCGGTAATTTTTTCATCTTGATTAATTTGCAAGGTGCCCTGCTGAGAATACATAAAGCCTGCAAAGAAAAATAGTGTTAAGACGAAAAAAAATTGTTTGAATTTCATTTTGAAATACCTTTTTTTGAGTAAATACAAATCTAAATGATTATAACTTAAAACAAAAGCAATTTATTATTTAGAATTAGTATAAATTATTAGTTAAGGTTTACTTTCAATTCCTAAAATGGACTTAAAATGTTACTTTTGTACGGTTATTTTGAGGGTTGATCACGTAACTCTTTTTTTATGAGTCAGAAAAAGTAAATCTATCGCCTTTATATTAAATAACAGATTGTAGATTATCAATAGCTTACGGTTAAAACAATAAGAATGGTTATCCTGTTTTAGTGTTTTACCTCATTGCAAAATAATAAATAGTTACAGATGAAAAAGGTGAAATACCCAAATCTATTGTTTAAATTTTCTTCTCTTGCATTAACAGCGTTGCTGTTAATTTTCACAAACACACTTAGCGCTCAAGAAGATGCTCCGGTTGAAACTGAAGAGCCGGCAGCTGAAGCCGTCGTTGAGCTTGCAGGTGATCCTGCTGCAGGGAGACAATTGTTTAACAGTAATTGTGCTGCCTGTCACCAAATGGACAGAAAGGCCATTGGTCCCGCATTAAGAGGAATGGCTGAACGCTATGAGAAAGAATGGTTGTACAGTTGGATTAGAAACAGTCAGGCTCTGGTTCAGGCAGGTGACCCCA
>TARA_R110002072_G_scaffold244302_3_pt1 | contig 10354 bp, 11 predicted proteins | sample TARA_R110002072 | Tara Oceans TARA_R110002072 (sample SAMEA4397118) | marine metagenome | biome: Polar Biome; feature: [SRF] surface water layer (ENVO:00010504); material: water (ENVO:00002006), including particulate matter (ENVO:01000060) such as... | depth 5 m | reverse complement strand
TAATCAAATACTTTTTATAAAATATTAAATTATACTATTATATTTTTATTATTAAATTATATTAATAATGGTTATTCCAAAAATTATTTTCATAATTCCATTTAGAGATAGATATTATCAAAAAACACATTTTGATATTTATATGAAATATATTATGGAAGATTATGATAAAAACGATTATGAAATATATTATAGTCACCAACGTGATAGTAGGCCTTTTAATAGAGGAGCAATTAAAAATTTAGGATTTATGTCAATGATGCAAAAATATCCTAATAACTTTAAAGAAATTACATTTGTATTCAATGATATAGATACTTTACCATACTTAAAAGATCAACTAAATTATAAAACAACAAAAGGAAATATAAAACATTTCTATGGGTTTGAATATGCTCTAGGTGGAATTATTAGTATTACTGGAGATGATTTTCTTAAAATGAATGGATTTCCTAATTATTGGGGGTGGGGATTAGAAGATAATAGATTAAATGATAGAGCAAAACATTATAAAATAAATATTGATAGAAGTAATTTTTTTTCTTATTATGATAATAAAATTTTGAATTTTGATAAAACTCCGCAAAAATTAATAACTAAAAATCCAATGAGTCATAGTAATAAAAATGGTGCATTTTTAAATAGTGGAATATCATCATTAGTAAATATTAATTTTAAAATAGATAATGAATTTATAAATATTACAAATTTTAATGATAAATTATTACTTTTTGAGAATGAACAATTTAGAGTAAAAGATTGTCAAGTAGAAGGTTCTAGAATGAATGATCATAATAAATCACGATATGGTGGTATTATGAAAATGAATATAGGGATTGGACAAAAAATCTAATATATATATATAACATGTTACACACCAATATTTGATAATAGATATTGATAATATTTGTTAGTTAATTTTCATTTTTTTAAATAAATCTTCTTCATATATTAGATTACCACTAGGTTTATATGAATTTATTTCTTTATATTTATTATTATTTTTTTTATTATCATTATCATTATATTTAACATCTATTTTTTTTGATAATATCATATTATCAAAACTATTTTCAGTGGAATAATCATTTGTATTAGAATTTATATTTTGATCATTATTTATTTCATTACCAAAGCTATCTAAATGTAATCCTGTTTTTTTTTTAATTTCATTTCTTACATATGTGGGAACCCAATGATTCCAAGAAATAAAAAGTAAATTAGGATGAGTATATTTTACAATAAAACCATTTTCTCTAAGCTTATGAATAATATAAGCAGTACATGATGTATGGTCAAATTTTGGAACACCTAATACTACTTCAGGTATTATATACCAACAAAATTTTTCAGTAATAGTTTGTTTTGAAATATATTTAATTTTATTATGAATTCTATTTAAAATTTTATTATATGTGCTTAATGTATTTAAATCGCGTTGTTGTTTTTTTTCATATAATTCATCTATATTAATTTTATAACCTTCTTCATCATCTTTCATGAATGAGTTTAAAAAATTCATTTGTATATAAAGATATAAGAAAAATGATTATATATTTTAATTCTAAAATATAAATTTAGAATTAAAATATAAATTTAGAATTAAAATATATAAATATAATTCAAATTATATTTTAATCAATGGTAATAAATCATATAATTTTACCAGGTGGAGGACCAATTGGGTTTTATGTATATGGTGCTTTAAAACAATTAAATAAATTAAATTTTTGGAATATTGAAAATATTAAATCTATATATTGCACATCGATTGGTGGATTAATAGGAATAATAACAATTTTAAATTTGGATTGGGAATGGATGGATGATTTTTTAATTAAAAGACCTTGGGATAAAATAATTAATTTAAATAATATTAATTATATTGAAATAATAAGTGAAAAAGGATTATTTGACAAAACAATAGCAAAAAGTATAATTGAACCATTGTTAAAAACAAAAGGGTTAGATATTAATATCACACTAGAAGATTTTTATAATTTTACAAATATATCAATTTATTTTTATTCAACAAACATTAATTCTAATTTATTAGATGAGGAAGAAATTAGTTATAAAAATTACCCTAACATGAAATTATATGAAGCATTATATGCAACAATGAATGTTCCATTTATTTTTAAGCCGTATTATATTAATAATAAATGTTTAATTGATGGCGGTTTAGTTAATAATAATCCTATAAAAAATTGTATAGAAAATGAAAATACCAATTATGATAATATACTATTTTTTACAAATTCAACTCAATGTAAAGAAAATAGATTAGAAGTAGAATCAAATATATTTGATTTATTATTATTAATGTTATCAAAAATGGCAACAACAATTATGTGTAGAAATGTTGAGTTTAAGAAAAGAGAAAATATTAAAAACTTAATAGAGTGCGATACAAATAATGGTTCATTAAATATTGAATATTGGTTAAAAGTTCTAAATTTACAGTATGAAAGAGAGAAAATATTAAATAATGGAATAATAAAAGCTAATGAATTTATTATATTGCATAATAATAGTAATTTAATAAATATTGATATTTCAAATAATAATAATTCAACTACTAACAATATTGATATTTCAAATAATAATAATAATTCAACTAGTAGTAATGATTCAACTACCAATGATTAAATTTTTTTTAATTTGGTGAAATAATGCTTTCGACGAACTCTAATAATATTTTTGAATCTGGTTTAGCATCGTAATCATATACTTCACCATTATATATTAATTTAATTGTAGGATATCCCTCTATTTTATATCTGTCAGCCATTTCAGGATTTTTATCACAATCTATTTCTTTAAATAAAATTTTATCATTAAAAGATTGCATTTCAATTAGTTCTTTAAATGAATTCCATTCAGGTCTAGATTTTTTACAATATGGACACCATTCAGTAAAAAAATATATAATTGTTACATTTTTTTTACTATCATCATTTGCATCTTCGTTTAAAAATTCTTTATTTAACACAAATTTATTCTTAATAAAATCTTTTACATTTTTATAAAATAATATATATCCAATTATTGAGAATAAAATTATTAAAATAATAGGCATTATTAAAGATTCAGGTTTTGATCTGATATCATTTAATGAATATGTAATTTTATTTGATATATTTTTTTTAATATTATTAAAACTTTCCATTTTATATATAGTTATATTTAAAAAAATGAAATATATAACCTATTTACATATTTTGAATAATATTTAATATATATAAATATTAAATAATGACTAGTGCTAAATCTAAAAATAATAAAGTTAAAAATAATAAAGTTAAAAATAATAAAGTTAAAAATAATACATTAAAAAATAAAATTTTTAAAAAATATAAGTTTACTAATGATGATTATATTAGCGGAGATGGTATGATGACTTCTATTTGGGGACCTAGTTTATGGCATTATTTACATACGATGAGTTTCAATTACCCTAATAATCCTACAAATTTACATAAGCAAAAATATAAACAATTTATAGAAAATTTAAAGTATACATTACCATGTAAATATTGCAGAATGAATTTAGAAAAAAACTTAACATCTATTCCATTAAAAGACTGTTATTTCAAGAATAGAAAAATGTTTTCATATTATGTTTATAAACTACATGAGCATATTAATAAAATGTTAGGTAAAAAATCAGGTCTATCATATGATAAAGTTCGTGATCGATATGAGAACTTTAGATCTCGTTGCACTGAATCTGAATTTAAAAGTAAAATATTTAAAATAAAAAAAACAAAAAAAGAAAAAAAAGAAAAAGGTTGTATTGAACCATTATATGGTAAAAAAGCAAAATGTATTATTAAAATTGTTCCACAAGAAGATAAATGTAAAACATTAATTATTGATAAAAAATGTTTAAAATACACAAGAAAAAAATAAATAAATTATTGTAAAAAATATAATAAAGATAATATATATAAAATGAATTTATTTGGTTTTTTAAAATTAGATAAAACGAAAAGACGGCGAAGAAGAAAAACAAGATATCAAAAGCATAATAAAAATAAATCTAGAATTGCAACAAAAAAATATAGAAAAAATAAAAAAGGCGGATGAGGTGGTAGTAATTATATAATAGATTAAATTTATTATATTGAATTACTGTTGTAAATAATTTTCATAGATGAATTTAATAACTTAAATATATAAGTTAAATATATAGTTATTGAATGAGAATAATGAAAAACATGCATTTTTAAATTAATTTAAAAATATTATATTTGGATATTTTAGTATAATATTTTTTAATGTATTATTTAGTTTACAAATTGATATGTAATCCAACATTATGGTTAGTTAAAGAAGATATTGAGTTGGACTATATTTTTCAAGATCATGATAAAATTATTAAAAATAAAGTAGAAAAGTATTATATATTTGAAAATAAACATATAAAAGATTATGATTATAATTTTAAAAGATTTCAAATATTTAAATATACTGTTGGAGATGAGCTATTATATACATTAGGTTAAATATATTTACCAATATTTAATTCGATTTTATAATATTTAATTGTTTTGTAAATAAAAAATGATCTTTATTTTTTGTTCTTCTTTTTAAATTACAATCTAAACAAGAAATTAATGTATTGTCATTAGTATGATTTTTATTATTGTCAATTCGGTCTAATGTCCATTGTAATTTTTCTCGTACATTTAAATAAAATATATATAAATTATTTTTACAATAATAACATTGTAATTTAGATATCACTAGTTTTTCAATTACTTCATTAATAGAAATTAAGTTATTATTATTATTTTTTTTTTTAATATCTTGTTGTTTATAACCATTAATTTTGCTATTTAATAAAGTTGTTAATTCTTTTTTCTCTCTAAATTCACTATTTAGATATAAATTATTGATAAAAATAATTTGATTATTCTTATTAAATTTGTTATCAATTAAAATATTATTATTATAATTTTGATCATTATTTGATATATCATTATAATATTTTTTTTTTAATTTTTTGTCTTTTTCTAATTTAATAGATATTATTTTATTCATATGCTAAATAATATATAAATGTTATATTTTTAAATTATTATTTATATTAATAAATAGTATAAAATAGTATAAAATTAAAAATATATATATATTAATGATGGAAACTATTTATGATAATACTACTAATGAAAAAAATAAAAAAAGCGATGAGTGTGTAGAATTAAAAAATATAAATTATAAAAATATGTTATTAAAAGGATCTAATTTATCAAATAATAACGAAAAATATGATAATAATGTATTAGATAAATTTTTAGAAGAAGAGTGTGAATTGAGTAAAAAGGAACATTGGTTAAAATTAGATAAACCGGATAAATTAATTAAATTAAAGAAATATGGTGATGTAATGATTGAAAAATATAATTTAAATGATAATGAAGTCGAATATATGTATCATTTTTTTATGACATGTATTGATTTGAAAAAAATTAATAAAATTAAAGATATTGAATATAATAAAGAAAATGGTTTAATAAATAATATTCCAATAATATTATTTAATGAAAAAAATAGATCATTTCACATTAAAAAGTGTGATAAACATGTATCAACTGTTAAATCTATTCCAGTAAAAAAAAACAGAACTATAAAAACATAATTTTAATTATTATATATTTGAAAAAAATTGATTATTATTTAATAATATAAATAGTAATCAATATAATTTATTAGATTAATGGATATTAAATTAGATAATAATTTAATATTAAAAATATATAATAAATATTTTAGATATTATAAATTTAATATATGCATAGATGAAGTATTTAATATTTTACAATTAATTAATTATTTATTCATAGATTACATTTATCATTGTGGAATATCTATGCATGATCCTTATTTTCATAAATCAATTAAAAGTGAAATATTTCAATTAATTAAAATACAATTTAATGATGACAACATAATTGTAAATGATAATGATTTATTACTATTAATTGATATAATTGAATTATTAATTTTTAAAATAGTAGTACCAAAAAGATCATATAAAAATAATCTTATAATATATGTTAAAGATTCAAGTCAAATAAATAAATTAAATAATAAGATTGAATATCTTAAAAATGTATATCAACCAGAACAGAGAACAAACGAATGGTATTTATTCAGACATAATGTAATAACCGCATCTAATATATGGAAAGCATTTCAAAGTGAAAAATCATTTAATCAGTTAGTATTAGAAAAATGTAAACCAATAAATGTAGATAAATATAATTATGTAAATGAACAATCACCTATGCATTGGGGTCAAAAATATGAACCTGTATCAACCCAATATTATGAATATAAGTATAAAACAATTGTTGATGAATTTGGATGTATACCACATAAATATTATAAATATTTAGCGGCTTCACCAGATGGTATAAACACACAATTAGATTCACCGTTATACGGAAGAATGTTGGAAATTAAAAATATATTTAATCGTGTAATAAATGGCAATCCAAAGTTTGAATATTGGATACAAATGCAAATCCAAATGGAAGTTTGTGATTTAAATGAATGTGATTTTCTTGAAACGCGATTTTTGGAATATGAGAATGAAGAAGAATTTTTAAATGATTATTATGTTGATGTAGATTCATTTGGTAATTTCAAAAATAATGTAATGATGACAAAGGATTATAAATACAAGGGGATGATACTATCATTTATAAAAAATAAAAAACCTATATATGAATATAGTCCATTTGCATGCAATTATGAAGAATTGATATTATGGGAATCCAATATATTGACTGTATATAAAGAGTATGAATTTTTTAAGAATATATATTATAGATTAGATGAAATATCATGCGTTCTAGTCTTGAGAAATAATTACTGGTTTAATTGTGCATTACCTATTATACAAGATTTATGGAATAATATTGCTATTACAAAAAATAATAATGATTTATTAGAAATTTTACAAGATAAGTGCAAACCACGTAATAATTATAAAAATACCAACACAGTAGTTAAAAAATGTTTAATAAATAATAGTTTATTTAATGATGTATATTTGGTAAATAGTAATTCAATTGAAGATATATCAAAAAATATTTTAAGTCATAATTTAAATAATAAAACTATTGAATTAAAAGACAATAAAAATTTAACAACTATTAATAAAATTATTCCTAATAGTGAAAAAAAAGATAGTAAAAAAAAAGATAGTGAAAAAAAAGATAGTAAAAAAAAAAATAAAGAAATATATACATCTATAGATACTTCTAATGTATAGAATTTAAATTATTTGTAAAATATAAATTAAAACAGTTTAAAATCATTTTGTTATTATTAATATAGTAATAAAATGAGTTTTAGTAAATTAAATGAACCCATTGATGATGGTAAATATAATGATTCAGAAGAAGAAGATATGCATGTTATAAAAAGATCTGGAAAGAGAGAAATAATATCATTTGATAAAATTTTAAAACGAGTAAAGACATTAGGAAAGGATCATAATTTGAATGTTAATTATACAAATCTTGTTATGAAAGTTATTGATCAGTTATATGACAATATTAGTACAATATTAATAGATGAATTAACAGCAGAACAATGCGCATCTATGGCAACTATACATCCAGATTATAGTAAATTGGCTGCTTGTATCGTTATTTCAAATAATCATAAAAATACAAATTCTTCTTTTTATGAAACAATGTTACAGATGCATGAATTTAAAGACAATCATAATCTTAATTATGCATTAATTGATTCTACTATCATGAAAATAATCGAATTAAACAAAGAATTTTTTCAAGAATTATTAAATTTTAATCGTGATTTTTTAATTGATTATTTTGGATTTAAAACACTCGAACGAGCGTATTTATTTAAAATTAACAAAAAAGTCATTGAACGTCCTCAATTTATGTGGCTAAGAGTATCAATTGGTATTCATGGAAATGATTTAGATAAAATTAAAACAACATATGATTTAATGTCTCAAAAATATTTTACACATGCTACTCCTACATTATTTAATGCATCAACCCCTCGTCCGCAAATGAGTTCATGTTATTTATTAGGTATTGAAGATGATTCAATTGATGGTATTTTTAATAGTTTAAAAGAATGTGGTCAAATATCAAAATGGTCAGGTGGTATTGGACTTCATATTCATAATGTTAGATCAAGTGGAAGTCATATTAGAGGAACAAATGGTGTATCTAATGGATTAATTCCAATGTTAGGTGTCTTTAATAAAACTGCTAGATATATTGATCAGGGAGGAAAGCGTAATGGATCAATTGCAATTTATTTAGAACCACATCATCCTGATGTTGAAGATTTTCTAGATCTTCGCAAAAATACAGGAGATGATGAACTTCGTGCTCGTGATCTTTTTTATGCTCTTTGGATAAGTGATTTATTTATGAAACGCGTACAATCAAATAGTAAATGGTCGTTATTTTGCCCAGATATGTGTCCTAAATTACGTGAAGTATATGGAGAAGAATTTGAAAAATTATATATTGAATATGAAGAGAAACAATTATATAAAAAACAGATTAATGCTCGTGATTTATGGATTAAAATTCTTGATGCTCAAATGGAAACTGGAACACCATATTTATTATATAAAGATGCTATTAATAATAAGTCAAATCAGAAAAATATTGGCACTATTATGTCGTCAAATTTGTGTTGTGAAATCACAGAATATTCAGATGATAAAGAATCAGCAGTATGTAATTTAGCATCTATTGGATTACCAATGTTTGTAAATTCAGATAAAACATTTGATTATAAAAAATTATATGAAGTAACACAAGTAATTACTGATAATTTAAATAAGATAATTGATAAAAATTATTATCCAAATGATAAAACTATGCGAAGTAATTTAAGACATCGACCAATTGGTATTGGTGTTCAGGGATTAGCGGATGTATTTATGATGTTAGATATGGCTTTTACTTCGGACCAAGCAAAAATTATTAATAAGAAAATTTTTGAAACAATTTACTATGCATCATTAATTAAGAGTAATAAACTTTCTGTTCAGCGCAATGAAGGAATGAAATTTCTTAGTGAACAATATAATTTAGGTAATTGGAATTTTACTGATACAAAACTCTTTACTAGAAATTATAGTATATTTAATGTATCAGAATCTTCTTCATCTAACGTAATTAAAAGTGATATTAAAATAAATGAATTATTAGAACTATATAAACCAATTAAATCAGAAATAGATGATTTAAATGGTGAATATATGGGAGCCTATAGTAGTTTTATTGGTTCTCCAAGTAGTAATGGAGTATTACAATTTGATATGTGGAATGATCCAGAATTTGATAAAGATTTAAATTATAATTGGAATGAATTAAAGGAAAAAATAAAAACAAATGGTATTAGAAATTCATTACTTTTAGCACCAATGCCAACTGCTAGTACAAGTCAAATTCTTGGTAATAATGAATGTTTTGAACCATATACGAGCAATATTTATACACGGAGAACATTGGCTGGTGAATTTATGATTATTAATAAACATTTAATTAATGAACTTATTAGTCTGGGTTCATGGAATGAGAAAGTTAAAAATAATATAATTGCAAATAAAGGAAGTATTCAATATATTCAAGGATTAAATGAACATATTAAAGAAAAATATAAAATTGTCTGGGAAATACCAATGCGAAATTTAATTGATATGGCACGAGATCGCGGTAAATTTATTTGTCAAAGTCAAAGTATGAATTTATGGGTTGAAGATCCTGATATTAAATCGTTAACAAATATGCATTTTTATTCATGGAAACAGGGATTGAAAACGGGAATTTATTATTTAAGAAGAAAAGCAAAACATGATGCTCAACAATTTACTATTGAGCCTGAAAATAAAAAGTTAGAAGAAAGCGAAGAATCTAAAAATATCGATGAAGGATGTCTAATGTGTAGTGGATAAATTAAATTTAACACGTTTTTTATTTGTTAATTTTATATTTAAGTTTGATAATTGATAACATATATCAAAATCTATATTACATTTTAAAGATTTTTTTAATAAAGATTTTTTTATAGTAGGTTTTATTAATTTATTTTTTATATGATATGTATCACATAAAGATATATTATCTAATAATAGTGGACATTTGTGAATTTTATGATTATTATTGCATAAATTACAATAATAATCTGGCAATGAAGTAATATTAATTGGTATAAAATTATTATTTTGAATTTTATTACTTATTTTTTTTTTATCTTTTGATATTTTATATTTTTTAAAAGATATTTCTAAATTATTATAGTCACAATCCTGACAATAGTTTTTTTCTAAATGATTCAT
>TARA_R110002072_G_scaffold2134_1_pt1 | contig 10357 bp, 13 predicted proteins | sample TARA_R110002072 | Tara Oceans TARA_R110002072 (sample SAMEA4397118) | marine metagenome | biome: Polar Biome; feature: [SRF] surface water layer (ENVO:00010504); material: water (ENVO:00002006), including particulate matter (ENVO:01000060) such as... | depth 5 m | reverse complement strand
CAAAAAAAGAACATATTTATTTAAAGATTTAAAAAAAGGAAGGAATCGGGGGAGGTGGGCAGAATTTACTGGTTCAAGTTAATATTTTTTAATTATATTATATTTTTTTTTGTATATATATATATATATGCCGAAACTTACTTTGAAAGGGAAAGAATTGGAAGATTATAAAAAAGCTAAAGAACAGAAAAGATTAGAAAATTTAAAGAAAAAACAAGAAATAAAAGCTAGGAAATATGCGAGAATCGACCGAAGAGCAAAAGAATTGATGACTAAAGAAATAAAAACTCAAAAGAAAGATGTAAAAGCGATACGACAAAGCCTTAGTGATAGATTTGGGGCAAAGGCTGAAGAGATGATGACTAAAAAAATGGTAAGTGATATTACTGAAGAACAAAAAAAAGCGAATTACGTGGAATTAGCATCAATGATGGAATTATGGAGAGATATGAATAATATAATAGATAGTTGGAATAACGCTAATGAATTTTTGAGAGAAAGAGTAGCCAGTGTATATGAATTAGATACAAAAAAAACAATAGAAACTGGAAATGATACTATGAAATTAGTTGAAAAGGTATTCGAAGAAATACATTTACAATCATCGGTAAAAGAAATTTTGAGTGATATAAATCAAGATGGCGATATGGCTCAAAGTGAAATAAGAGATTGGGCTGATACGTGGTTAGAAAGAACTAACGACGACGATTTGCCCGATGATGATGAATTAGGTGAAGAAGTAGAATTAGAACTACTTACTATTGGTGGGAATAAAGTGTTATATGATGAAAAAAATGATAAATATTATGATTATGATACTGTAAAAGAGGTTGAAATTGATGAATAAAAATATATATATATATTATATTATGGGTGTTGATGAAAATATTTATATTAAGACTACTGAAGTAGCCGAATCAATCGGTGAAACAGAACCATTATTACCAAAAAAAAAACAAAAAAAACAATTAAGTCAAGCCCAGTTGGACGGACTGGCTAAAGGTAGAAAAAAAATGGCTGAGAAAAAACAAAAAGCTAAAGCGGAGGCTGAAGAGAATAAGCAGAAGGCTCAAGAAGATAAATTGATAAAACGGAATGAAAATAAAGAATATTTTAGAAAAATAAAACATAAATGGATTAAGCAATCTAAAACATTAAAAGAAATGCGAGAGATGAAATTAGCATTAGAGTCGATAGAAGAAGACGACTACGACGATTTATCTAAATTAGGACATAAATTATTAGATAAAGCAAAAAATCTAAATAAAAAATGTGATAATAATATAAATGAACCAAAAGAAATCGATGAACTACTCGGAAAAGACCCCGAAGCAGCAGCCGAAGATGAAGAGTAAAAAAAATAAAAAAGAAGAAGATGAAGGCGAAGACGAAGATAAAGATAAAGGCAAAGATACTAAAGAAGGGGGTGATGATTTAAATATATATCCAATTGATTATGATGATAGTAAATTAAATCAAGGTGAAGCAAAATATCCATTATCCAGTCCAGTCCATTTTCATATTATTATAGGAAGAGTAAAAAGTGGTAAATCCGTATTATTAAATAATATTTATTTATCTAACAGATTTTATGGAGATGATTATAAAGTAAAAATTTTGATTAGTTCTACAGCATATAACGACGCTGTTAATAAATATATGTTAGATGACTTTGATTTTATTTTTAGTGAATACACCCCCGAATTATTAGATGAAATAATCCATATGATAGAAACCGATGAAGGAGATGGTAGATTTTTATTATTGTTAGATGATATTATTGATAGTAGTATTATGCGAAGAGGTGGGACATCTAAAATAGATGGACTGATAAGTAGATATAGACATATTGGGAATGGTGAAATTGAAGGAAAATTAAGTATTGCGATGGCCACACAGTATTTTAAGAGTATTAGTGTAATTGCGAGAAATAACGCTACAGCATATTATATTATGGGAATGTTGCCCGAAGCGGAATTAAGTAAAATTAGTGAAAGTTTATCGTATTTCGGTGGGTCTAGTAAAATGTTCGAAGAAATATTTTGGAAATCAAAAGTAAATCCATATGATTTTTTATATTTATCAGTGGAGCATTTAGAAGCAAGACGAAATCATACAGATTTAATATGGTCGCAAGAAGATACTATGTATAATCCAAAATTATTAAAAGATAAAGAAGATACTAATAAAGCGAAAGATAATAAAGATGAAAATAAAAAAAAGAATAAAGTTGAAAAAGAAAATATTTAATTATATTATAAATGAGTTATATGGGATTAAGCGGAGCAGACTATTTTGAAAATATTGGTAAATATCGAAGCGAAGCCGAGGGTCAAATGAATATGTATAGGTCTAACGCCTTAGAGCAATTACAAGATAATAATAATAAAATAACAAAACAGATTGAAGCAGTCCAAAAGGCTGGGGCTGGTATAACCGCATTAGGAATGGCTACAAAAACTCTATCTAAAAAACTCCCTCAAAGTATGTTCGAAGGTGTAAAAACCGTGGGCGACACTGGAAAAAGCAGTATAAGTGGATATTTAGAATCTACACCATCATTTAATAAAAATAATTTTAATCCATTTGAAGGATATGGAAATAAATCATTTTCATCCCAAGTGAACGACGCAGTAAGTCATAATGGAGATAGATTAGTAGGAGATGGATTAGACAATAGTCAAGCGGGTCGCCCATTATATAGTGGAAGAGAAGCAGAGCCAACTCCCTCAAAAAATCTAACAAAAGATGTCCCGCCCGACGCTCAAATAGACGCAACTAACGACAGAATAAATAAAATGGATAATGATGACGAATTCCAAGACCCAGCGCCAAGGCCAGCCGAAGCTAGAGATACTGCGGGATTAGAAGATAATACAGAAGTATCCGTAGGAGGAAGAGGAAGAACTGTAGAAACTGATTTACCTCAAATAGATACTACTGATACAACTGTGCCAAGAGAAACCGAAATAGACAATTCGGCTATAGACGATGGAGGAAGAGCATCGAGAAGAGCTGGATTAGATGAATTAGACCCTACTGGAAATCCTAGTCCATACGAACCGAAAGAAGCACCCAGCGAAATTGAACCAGCCCCGACAGAACCAGCCCAAAGCACCCTAGTGGAAGAGCCCTCGACTGACGACAAAGGCGACAAAGGAACGCAAGAAGAAAGTTTTGAAAATCAAGCGTCCCTAGACGCAGAAGGTGAAAATATAACAAAAGGTGGAATGGAAGGAGTATTAGATGGAATGAAAAATGATTTACCAGCATTAGTCGGCGAAGAAGGTGGATTAGGTGGAGCAGATTTAGCTGGATTAGTGGCTGGTGGTGGTGAAATGGTTGGAGCTGGTCTATTATTAGGTGGATTAGCATACGAGATGATAAAATCAAAATCTATGGCCTCACAAGAACAACAAGTGAAGGCATCATCGGCTGGAATGGGCGGTGGCGGTGGTGGAGCAAATACGCAAGGCTACGGAAGTGTTGGGGGCGCTGGGATTACATAATTAAAAAATAAATTTATAAATTAAATATTGTTGGATAATATATGTATAAGAAGAAGGTTGCTAAAAAGCCGAAGGCAAAAACGGTTAGTTGGATATGGAGAGGGAAAAGTTATAGTGGAACGCTAATCCCGTCGAAGGAAGATGCCGATAATAGATACGCAAGAACTCAAAATGGAAAAATAAAAACATTGCCGAAAAAAAAAACTAAATAAATATATATATGGTTGAAAAGAAAAAAGCGGTTAATAAAAAGGCAGATAATAAGCCATTGTATAAGCCAATGAAATCTACTAAAAAAGGGAAGAAAGGTATGGTGTACGTAATGAAAAATGGAGCGAAAAGACTGATACATTTTGGAGATAGCACTATGAAAGATTTTACACAGCATAAAGACCCAGCAAGACGCAAGAATTATTTAGCGAGAAGTGGTGGAATTAAAAATAAAGAAGGGAAACTTACAAAAAACGACAAAAACTCGGCTAATTATTGGAGCAGACGTATCAATTGGTAAATAAATATCTAGGATAAATATATGTATAATATAGCAATACCTAGTTATAACAGAGCGGATATTTTAGTTAAGAAAACTCTAGCAACGCTACGCAGAAACTCTATAGATGAAAAAATAATAAAGGTATTTGTAGCAGATTACAGTCAATTTAAAATTTATGAAAAAGCATTATTGGAAAATGAATATGATATTGAAATAATTATTGGTGAATTAGGTATAGCAAACCAGCGAAACTACATAAAAAAATATTACACTACGGTGGGACAGCATATTGTAGTAATAGATGATGATGTGGAAGCATTCGAAAAGGTTGATGAAAATAAAAAATTTAATGAAATATTAAATATAAATGATTTTTTTACTTCGGCAAAAGAGTATATGATAGAAGAAGATGTTAATTTATGGGGGATATATGGGGCAAAAAATGGATTGTGGATGAATAACTATAAAACTGATTATAGTGTTGGATTTTATTTTATTATAGGATGTTGTTATGGATTTTTGGTGGAAGAATTTATGACTCCGTATTTAGTAGATGTTAATATAAAACAAAAAGAAGATTACGAACAGACCTTATTACATTTTGTGGAAAAAGGTGGAGTGTTAAGATTTAATAAAATCACATTAAAAACTAAATTTTATCAAGAAGGAGGGTTAGGAACAAAAAAAGATAGAAGGGTAAAGAATGAAGCCGATACAGATTTATTATTATTGAAATATCCCACTTATTTTAAAAGAAAAGTTAGAAAAGATGGGTGGAGTGAAGTATCGTTGATTAAGCAGAAAACAAAAAAAAAAATAAATTAAATACTTTTTTAATTATATTATTTTGTAATACTTTTTTAAAAGTATATTATATAATGGCTAATTTTAATTTACTCGCCCCACTAGGAAAGTGTGATGATTTTACAATATCATTTAAAGAACCCATTGAAATAAAAGAAAATAGTAGAATACAATTTAATTGGGCTAAATTCGGTAGAACTCATAAAATAACTTTCGAAGATGATGTAGATATTTTAATAGAACCACAATCATCAATTCCAAGTAGGATTCCAAATACTCCAGCCACTTTGAATTTAAATCAAGCAACCTACGCAGTAAATAATAAAATAACTATTACTAAAGGAGCATATACAGCCCATAGTCTAGAACAAGAAATACAAACAAAATTAAATATATTTTTAGGTGCTTCTACTTTTGCGGCCGACCCAACTAATGGATGGAATACTCAAGGGTTAATAGAAGCTACATATAGAAACTTCCAAGATGATTTTCAAAATGATATAGTATTAGGGTTAAGATACGACTCACCCATAGATGAAACGGGTCAAGGGGGATACGATAGACCAAATTTAAATTTAAGGGGGATAGAAATGGATGGAGCTAATGGATTTAATTATTATTATTTATATGGTAATGTGAATGGTGAAAGAAAACAACATTACGTGAAAAACAGTGATTTAGCTGGTAGGACATTTTCTACTTACGATAATTATGCGATGTCTAGCGAACATTTTAATCATTATGGAGCTAAAGGTTTAGAAAATACGGGAAAGGTATTAAATTACAATCCAGACGGAAAATTATTCGTGGATAATTGGTATTGGGCTAATGGATTTACTGCTACGGCATTAAAAGATATAGAAGATATAGGGCAAAGAACTGTTAGTGGTGGTGGTAGTGAAAATATTACAATAGGATTATATAGTAGGGAATACGCAACTGGAACTGGTATTACTACAGATTTAGAACGGACTTATGGAACTCAACCAGTAAATACAGATAATAACGAAATGCCCGCTCTATCGATAGCTAATGATGTAAAAGGGGAATTGCTGACGTGGCTACAAGTAGAAATAGGACAAAATTATAATGATGCTACTCAGCCAGACGCAGATTATATAATGGTTAAGTGTGCTAATAAAGGATTTGGAAACACGAATCAATTAGGAAGTATGAAAATGACTGATAATATTGCTGGACTGACTACTGTAGTTTGCCTAAAATTGGGTGAATTAGGATATGATTTGACGTATGTGCCAAAAATATATGTCTATACTTATTACAAGCAGAACCCTAATTATAATAAAAAAATAACTCCAACTGGGATAGATACAACCTCGAGCCAATTATTAGATGAAAGTAAATTATTTTTTTGTGTAGGATTGTTAGATTATGATGAAGGTGATGGAATTGAAAAATTTAGGCCAATATTTGATAGTGGGAGTTATGGTTTTGAAAATCAATATTATTTTGATAAATCATTTTTTAATCATTTTGATGATACCCTAGGCCCGAATCAATCGGCATTACAAGTTAATACGCAATTACCATTTAATTTAATTATGAGCGCCCAGTATGATGATGATGGCTGGTGTGATATTGCGATGAAGCAGATAGCAAAAGAAAATATAGCATATACTTATGATGATTTTCCAACAACCATTATTAGAGGGATTCGGCTAGTTATTCCAGAAAAATTAGCAAAAGCTATAGATTCCAGTAATACTGGGACATTACTTAGCAACTGGTTATATCCATTACCCCAAACATATTTATTTTATGGCAAAGAAGAGTCGGGCTGGGGCGAACACATCTATATTAAAGATATAAGAACAGAATATATGGATGATGATATTGCGATACATATTGAAAGTTTTCCATTGAATAATTATAAAAATACCCAACTTAGTAAAAATAAAGGTTTGAAAAAAAATTTATTGGTGGTTTGCGCATCGCCATTTAGTGAGCCGAGTGAAGTAGGGAATAAAATAGTTGCGTGGTATAGCCCTATGAACCCATTTATTACTGATATGAAAAATCAAAAATTCAATACTAATAATATTAGAATTACTATTAAAGATTCGCAGACTGATAAGCCAATTAAAGAACTGACTACAGCTACAATCGATTTTACTATTTTTGATAATTAAAATATTTTTTAAATTAAAATTTAATTAAAAATAAAAACATAATTAAAATATTTAATTATATTATAAAATGCCGATAGTTAAAAAACATTTTTCAGTGTCGCCTTTGAATGATAATCCCGTTGTTATGGACGGAGCAAGTATTACTGGTGGTATGAGCCACAAAGATGGATTCCCAACAATTAAATTTTCTATCCCACAGCAAGAAGCACTATTAGAAACATCTACATTACATTTAGTAGGTCAATTATTAGTTAAAGAAGCCGATAATTCGGTATTTAAAGAAACCCACGTCGCTAATGATAATTTAAATAATGGAGCGAATCTAACTAATTCATCAGCTATAAATTATCCCAATTTTGGTGGAATTAAAAATGTTATAGATAAAGTGGTTATTCAGTCAAAGAAAGCCTTAGTTGAAATATCATCGTCAATAAATTATAGTCAATTCGAGAGTTTAGTAGAATGTTATCATTATAATAAAGATGATTATTTAAATACTCCATTATCAAGAAGTTTAGCTGGTGGCAAAAACGCTACTTTTACTAATAGAAGAATGTTGAACGCTGTGGATAGCGGAGTTATAAATTCAGTTACTGGGGACGCAGATAAGCATACGGGACAATTTTTTTCTATTAGAATCAATACCGATTTATTAAATACCTTACCATTACATTTAGGTCAAGGTTATATGGGAGGACTTTTAATTACCCTACATTTAGCACCCGACTCAGCATTTTTCAATACACGTCATCGCAGTCGGGATGTGGCAGCGCAAGCCAATTGTAATAAAGCCCAAACTGTAAATTATGTATTAAAGAATTTAAAATTAGAAGGAAGATATGTTATTCCAACCCCCGAAGAGCAAAAAGCATATCCATCGAACGTTATGTTGAATAGTAGATTAAATTTAATAAATGATATTCAATCAAGTATCAATTCATCGGCTTACACTCCGCAATTACAATTTATTAAAAGTATGGTGAATTTATATTTAGACAACGACCAGACTAATAATACTGAAAAGAACGCTAATAATTTTAGACACCCAGTTGGACATAAAGCCAATCAGCAAGCCAAAAATGGATTACGATTCCCATTTGATTACAAAACAATAATGAAACCTTCTTTTGAGTCGGAATTTGTTAGAGGTGGAGTATTTGCGGGGACAATAGCACCACAAAATTTAAATGATAAATCATCTAGTATGGGTGATGTTGAAGTTAGAAAACAATTCGAAAGAGCATTATTAGGTGGAATTGAACCCCACCATTCATCAGCCGATTATGAGTTATTACATAATTCATTAGCAGAAGACTATGACGCAACAGCAGCTGGGGCGAATGGTGTCGGCGATAATACTAAGCCGAACGCTCAAGGTATTGGAGCAGACTTTTCTTTTGGTATGGGTGGAATACAAAATTTTGTTAATCAAGACTATAATCTAACGATTGAAAGTGGAGTTAATACTGGAAACGCTAATCTGCCAGCATCTAGGAATGGGGCTGGAGCATTAAATCCACTATTACAACAGACATTTATTAGACATTCCAGTCAATTGAATTTTGCTAACTTAGTAAAAGTAATCTAACCCATATTGTGAAAAATAAAATTGATTTTGATTTAAAATTTATATATATTGAATATATATAATTACTATGAGTTCGAGTGAAGAAAGCGAAACTGAATGGGAATTTAATTGTGCTGGCTTACAAAAAGTGTATAAAATTGTTATTACTGTAGCTGGTGGTGGATTAGGAAATGGAAATGCCTATGCTACTGTTGAGGGGGAATGGGAAAGTGAAGATGATTATAATAATAATGCTGGTGGTGCTATATATTATTGTGAATATGGAAATAACCCTTGTAGAAGGTTAATTGGAGAGGGGATTGAATGGGGAGAAGATGATAATTTTAATGTTATATAAAAATAATGAGTGATATAATTTGGAATACACCGCATTTAATTAGTAAAATTCTTTTTTATTTTAAGGGATTGATGACTCCATCCGCAATTGCGATGAATGAAGCATTTAAAAAAAAAGAATTATTAAGGGATTTTAAAGATTTAGATATGGGAATATATGAATTTTATAAAGATGATGTTGGCGATGAATATCTATTATTAGATAGTAAAATAACATTTATGTATATAGCTATAACCCCTATTATTTATGATGACGAATATTTAATTCCACCGCTTAGATGGGGGACATTTTTTAGACATAATTTATTTTCCTATAGAGAAGAGCATTTTTGTGTAGAAGACTATAATAGGCTATTTGAAGACTTGGATATAGTAAGCTAAATAAAACAAAATTGATTTTATAAAATCCTTATTTATTTAAGAAAAAAAGGATTATATCCACATTATGGCTCTTGAACCGTATGACCCGAGTATGTGTTGTAAAGGCTGTTATGAAAAAGCTACACTTATGGTGATGATGGATAGGCTAGATGAAATAAAAACCGATATGGCGGAAGGTGAATATTTGGCCTTGTGTGATAAATTAAAAACAAAATTTGAAAATACTGCTAGTTGTGCCGATGATAAAATACGATTAGAAAGTGATGACGAAGAAGCACTAGAAGTTCGCCCATTTTATGTTGGCGATACTCAATATTATGTAAGTCGAGAAGGTTTGTTGTTGATGGAACGGGGTGATGGTGGTGTTGATGAGCTAAGTGGTTGGCGGTTTGAGGAAGACCGTCTAGGCTACGTGTTTATGATAAATGACGAAGGGGTGCGGACTAGGGTTAGGTATGGAGAGCTTGGGGATTTATAAAATTGATTTGATAAATCTGTTATATAAAATGAATATGACTTACTATTATGAGTAGCTGTGAAGATTATTGTAAAAAAACAAAAAGTGGAATGATGATGTGTAGGTTGGATATTGATAAATTTAGTGATATTAAAAAAGGTGGGGGAAATTGTATTAGAGAAAACGCTAAAAAGATTATCCATTTTTGGGAAAAAGGCTGGACTGACTGTAGATATACTGGTGGCGCTTTGGTAATAGATAAAGAAGTTAAAAAAAGATTTAAGGCAAAATATAAATGGATACATCACTTTTATATTAGGGATACTAAAAATAATAGAATTATATCTGTTAGCAACGGACAACAAAAAATAGTTCCAGTAGAAGAATATTATAAAATGAATTTTCCTATCGCTGTATATGAATTATCATATAAAGACGCAATAAAAATAAAAAATGATAATTTACAAGCAACGCTGTTAGATTGCGTCATCGGCTGGGCGCAACAAGACATATATGATAATTTGACTAAGGCTGGTGAGAAGTGGATAAAAAATAAAAATTAAATATGATGACTTAGTAGATATGATTTTAGTTTATTTTTTTTTGTTGCGACCCCGAAAATCGATTTTCGGGACACCC
>TARA_R110002072_G_scaffold251794_1_pt1 | contig 10365 bp, 7 predicted proteins | sample TARA_R110002072 | Tara Oceans TARA_R110002072 (sample SAMEA4397118) | marine metagenome | biome: Polar Biome; feature: [SRF] surface water layer (ENVO:00010504); material: water (ENVO:00002006), including particulate matter (ENVO:01000060) such as... | depth 5 m | reverse complement strand
GAAGCATCAGTGGCGTGAGATCCCTTTCGACGTTCGTCAAGGGCAGCAGTTGCGACTGGTCGGCGATCCCAAGAAGCAGCGCCGAAAACCGCGTGCCGATGCCGGTCAAGGCGATGACACCGACAATGATGCCTGCCGCGGCACAGACCGCCACCAGCTGGAACACCATCCGGGCACCGATATCGAGCGCGTGGAACAGCTGCTTCGGTCCCATCCGGTGGGGCGTCAGCCACGAGACCACGCCAGCGGTGATCATGGCGAGCGTGCCGGCGCGGATCACCGAATACCCCACGAAGAGCGCCCAGATCAGCACGACGATCGGCGCGAACAGGTAGACCTGCTTGATGAGTTCACCGAACTTCGGCAAGGCCGAGCGCGGCAGGCCCACCATCTTGAAGCGCTGCGCCATCAGGTCGACCATGAAGAACACCGACGCAAAGTAGAGAACCGCCGGAATCAGCGCCGCCCAGATGATGTCGGTGTAGGGAATGCCGGTGATCTCGGCCATGATGAAGGCACCCGCCCCCATGATCGGCGGCATGATCTGCCCGCCGGACGAGGCCGCGGCCTCCACAGCCGCCGCGGTTTGGGACCGGTAGCCCACCTTCTTCATGAGCGGGATGGTCAGCGAGCCGGTGGCCACAACGTTGCCGGCCGAGGTGCCGTTGATCATGCCCATCAGCCCGGAGGCGAACACGGCGACCTTGGCAGGTCCGCCGCGCTTGTGGCCCGCGGCGGCGAAGGCGACGTTCACGAAATAGGCCCCTACATGCGTGGCCTGAAGGAAGGCTGCAAAAACCACGAACAGGATGATGTAGGTCGAGGAGATCGCGATCGGGGCCGAGAGGATGCCGTTGTCAGTTAAGATGTAGGAAAAGAACCGCTTCGGCGTGTAGCCGCTATGGTTCAGGATGCCTGGCAGCCAGGGTCCGGCAAAGGCATAGGCCACGAAGACGCCCACGATGATGACGAGCGCCAGCCCGGCCATCCGGCGGACCGCTTCGAGGATCAGCATGACGCCGACGATTGCGGCCCACATGTCAGCGGGCTGTGCCATGGGCATGCCGGCCCGCATCTGCAGCGCCCGGGCGAAGTAGATGACATAGCCGATGGCCGCCACCGTCGATATCGCCAGAAGTACGTCGGCGGTGGTGAAACGCTCGATACGATGATCGGCAAAGAGCCAGCCGTGAACGATCGCCAGAGCCGTCCCGATGGTCAGTGGAATGCCGAAGCTCGTGACTGTCCACATTGGCGGCGTGGCGTCCCCAATCAGCCACCAGTTGCCCCAAACCAAAGCCATCGCCACGGCGCCGTACAGGATTCCCGACGCTGACAGGCCGAGCAGGACCGTGCTGGCGAGACTGCGATCAGGGCGCGGCTTTCCGGCGTCGACCCCATGCGCTCCGAACAACAACAGCCCGAGGGCAAGACCTCCGCCGAGGTGCAGCAGACGATAGGTCCAGGTTTCGAGGGGATAGAGGTTCATCACCAGCAGGTGAAACAGCGTGTAGGCTGCGCAGGCGGTGGCGAAAGCGTAGTTGCGCCCGCCGGAGAAGATGCGCTGGTTGCTGGCAGGTGGGTCTTCATCGACGGCTTCCGTCACTTTGATCGGTTCGTCGAGATCGGTGAGGGATTCCGATGAAGGAATGTCACCGCGGTCGGATTGTGTCATGGCATCACCGGAATGCAGAAGGTTGGGGCAGACTCACGGACCGGTTGTTCGGCCCGTGAGTTCGAAGGACGCGGAGCCAGGCTCAGCGCAGTTCGGCCGGGATGGTGATGCCGATTTCTTCGTAGTAGCGGACGGCGCCGGGATGGAACGGCATGAAATTGTTGGTTTCCCAGTTCTCCGCCAGCGTCTCCACCGCCGAAGCGTGGATCTGCTGCATCCGCTCGTTGTTCTCGAGTACGAGCTTGGTGATCTCGTAGGCCAGGCTTTCCGGCAGGTTCTGGTGGGCGATAGCAAAGTTCCACATCGCGACCGAAGGCACATCGGCGTCCTGGCCGTTGTAAGTGCCCGCGGGGATCGTGAACGGCTGCATCGATGGGACCGCGCTGGTGAACGCTTCGATGTTGGCGTCCGAAAGCGGCAGGAAGGTCACGTCGTTCTCGATCGCCAACTGGCTGAACGCGCCGGTGGGCAGTCCCGCGGCATAGACGAAAGCGTCGATGAGGCCATCGCCAAGCTGACCGGCGCCGTCCGAGGCACCCGCGAAGCTGGCATTGACGTTCATGCCGGCGCTCTCGAAATAGCGCTGCCAGTAGGTCGCCGAGGTACCCGAGGCCGGGCCCATGTTGACCCGCTTTCCTTCCAAGTCCTCGATGGCTGTGATGCCGGAGTTTGCCAGCACGACTGCCTGAAGGGGCGTCTGGTACATCGGGAACAGCGCGCGCAGGTTGGCAGCCTCCATCCCCGGCATCAGTTCACTTTCACCAGCCATGGCTTCCTGTGCCGGACCCATGGTCGTGAACCCCAGAAGGGTTTCTCCGGTTTCGACCAGTACGACGTTTTGCACCGGACCACCCGTGACTTCGACACTGGCGCCGACGTTGAGGGTCTCTCCGATCAGCGAGGCGAGACCGGAGCCCCAGACGAAGTAGGCTCCGCCCTGCGATCCCGTGGAAATGCTAAGGCTCGACGGCCAGTCGGCGCGGTCTTGAGCGGCAGCAGGCAGCGCCACGACGGCGCCGGCGAGGATGGTTGCGATTGCAGTCAGTTTCATGGTTTTTACTCCTCCCATGTTCTCCTCCGACAGCGCACCGGGACGGTACGTTGCCAATGGCGGCAATCATGAAGCGGAGGTCAGCGCGGCTCAATGCGCGCAAGATTATATTCAATTTCGTTATTATCAGGCGCTGTCTTCGATGGCCTTTAGATACTTGTCCAGCGTATCCATCAGTGCGTCGCGCTGGCTGTCGCGTGTCCCTCTTGTCCATGCAGCCGCCAGGATGAGTTTCGACCGAGTAGTCCCTTCGCGCATGGAGAGGGGAACGAAAGTCACGTTCGGAACGGAAATTCGGGCGGCCCAACGCGGCACGATGGCAAGTCCGGTTCCGGTTGCGACAAGATTGACTATGGTGTGCTTCTCTTCCGCGACTTGAGCAATGCGTGCCGTCAGCCCGGCGTCGAGAAACAACTTGATCGTCAGATCGTGCGAATGCGGACGCGATCGTCGGTCCGGAACGATCAGGGGCTGATCGGCAAGATCTTCGATCTTGATTTCCGCTTGCTGCGCCAACGGATGATCGGTTGGGAGAGCGACGACCGCGGTCTCGAAGAACAGGGTCCGGAAATTGATGCGGGGATCTCGCATGTCAGGTGGTCGGCAGAAGGCGATATCCAGGCTGCCACTCAACAACCGTGGCAGGAGGTGTATAGTCTTTTGTTCATACAGTTGCACTTCGATGTCCGGGTGCTCCTCGCGCAGGAACTTCAGCAACTGGGGCATCAGGCCAGCCGCGGCACTGTCGATGGCGCCGACTCTCAGGACCGGTGTCTCGGATTTGCGGATCGACCGGATTTTCTCCTCGAGGAGATCGGCTTGAGCGACCAGTGCGCGGGCGTCCTCGAGGATCGCGGCTCCCGCTTCGGTCAGTGCGACGTTGCGTGTTGTCCGCAGAAAAAGACGTGTCTCCATGCGTTCCTCAAGGATCCTGATCTGTCGGCCCAGCGATGCCGGGAGCATGTCGAGCGCCTGCGCGGCACGACCGAAATGCAACGTGTCGGCGACGGCGAGGAAGCTCCTTATCTGATTGATGTCCATGACGCACCTCCTGAACCGACACTATATCAGGATTGTATATAATCATAGGCGCATTGAGCGGCGACGTTTCTCCCCACTAGGGTCCGCATGTGATCGCCGGTCAGGCGTCGCACGGGGAGGAGTTCGTAGCAGGCCTTGTGGCTCTGCTCTCTTCATCGGCGCGTCCGGCCAGACTTCGATGTCATGAGGAACGGATAACAGCCATGAAAAACTACAAGATCGCCGCAATCCCTGCCGACGGCATCGGCCCCGAGGTCATCGCGGCCGGCCTTCAGGCCCTGGAAGCGCTGGCTCGCCGCGACGGCGGCTTCGAACTCGACGTGACCCATTTCGACTGGGGGTCGGAGCGCTACAAGAAGACCGGCGCGCTGATGCCGGAGGACGGGACGCAGCAGCTGAAGGATTTCGACGCGATTTTCTTTGGCGCGGTCGGTGCGCCTGATGTTCCCGACCATGTGACACTCTGGGGCCTGCGCCTGCCGATCTGCCAGGGCTTCGACCAGTACGCCAACGTCCGCCCGACCAAGATTCTTCCCGGCATCACCTCGCCGCTCGCCGGTGTCGGAACCGGCGATCTCGACTGGGTCATCGTGCGAGAAAACTCCGAAGGCGAATATTCTGGCCACGGCGGACGCGCGCACAAGGGTCTGCCCGAAGAAGTCGGCACCGAGGTGGCGATCTTCACCCGCGTCGGAGTCACGCGGATCATGCGCTATGCGTTCAAGCTGGCGCAGTCGCGCCCCCGCAAGTTCCTGACCGTCGTGACCAAATCCAACGCACAACGCCACGGCATGGTGATGTGGGATGAGATCGCCGCCGAAGTATCGAAGGAATTTCCGGATGTGACCTGGGACAAGATGCTGGTCGACGCGATGACAGTGCGCATGGTGAAGAACCCCAGGAGCCTGGACACCATCGTCGCCACCAATCTGCATGCCGACATCCTGTCGGACCTTGCAGGTGCGCTCGCCGGCAGCCTCGGCGTTGCACCCACCGGCAACATCGACCCCGAGCGCCGCTATCCGTCGATGTTCGAACCGATCCACGGCTCGGCCTTCGACATCACCGGAAAGGGCATCGCAAACCCCGTCGCTACTTTCTGGACCGCTGCGCAGATGCTGGAGCACCTGGGTGAGGTGGCAGCGGCGACCCGTCTGATGCGCGCGGTAGAAAAGGTCTGCGAGGACGGTGTCATGACGCCTGATGTCGGCGGTTCCGCCAACACGCAGCAGGTGACGGATGCGGTCTGCGAGGCCATTCGCGGCGAGAACATCTGACCATGAAAGATGACGACGCCCGAGCGCTGCTGCGCCGAATGCTGGACGCCGCCATCGCGGCGGCCGATCCCGCAACGGCCCTGGCGCGCCACCTGCCAGAGAAGCCCGTCGGCCGCTGCATCGTTGTCGGGGCTGGAAAATCCGCCGCCGCCATGGCGCGGGCGGTCGAACTGGCCTGGCCCGATGTCGACCTCTCGGGCGTCGTCGTCACACGCTACGGCCATGGGGTGCCCACAGACCGGATCTCGGTCCGGGAGGCCTCCCACCCGGTTCCAGACGCCGCCGGTGAGGCCGCGGCGCGGGAAATCCTCGATCTTGCCCGGTCGGCCGCTCCGGATGACCTGGTTCTTGCCCTGATTTCCGGCGGCGGCTCGGCCCTGATGACCCTCCCGGCACCTCCCCTGACGGCGGAGGAAAAGGCCACGGTCAACAAACTGCTCCTGAAGTCCGGTCTGACCATCGAGGACATGAACAAGGTGCGGCGCAGGCTTTCGCTGATCAAGGGAGGCGGGCTGGCTCACGCCGCAGGCGCCGCCCGGCTGGTGACACTGGCGATCTCGGACGTGCCCGGCGACGACCCGGCCGCCATCGCTTCGGGCCCCACCGTGCCCGATCCGACGGCCCACGAGGACCTTTCACACCTCGTCGCGCGCCTTGGTTCGTCTTTGCCGAAGGCCGCACGGGACCTGATGCTGGCACCGGCCGGGACCAAGCCCGATTTCAAGGTGGATTACCGCCTGATCGCGACGCCGCAGATGTCGCTCGAGGCGGCAGCCGAAGTCGCGCGCGCGGCGGGCGTGACACCCCTGCTTCTGGGCGATGCGCTGGAAGGCGAGGCGCGCGAACTCGGCATCGTCATGGCGGGCATCGCCCGCGCCGTGACGGCCCACGGAACACCGGTTGCGGCACCCGCGGTGCTACTCTCGGGCGGCGAAACCACCGTCTCCATTGGCGACTCGAAACCCGGGCGGGGCGGCCGGAATACCGAGTACCTACTTTCGCTCGCGTTTGCGCTCGACGGACACCCGCGCATCCACGCTTTGGCGGGAGACACCGACGGCATCGACGGCACGGAGGATGCTGCGGGAGCTTTGATTGGCCCGGACACGCTGGATCGCGCTCGTGCCGCCGGTTTGGACCCACGGGCGGTACTTGGCACTCATGACAGCTACACGCTCTTCGACAGGCTGGGGGATCTGATCCGCACTGGGCCGACACTGACAAACGTCAACGACTTTCGGGCAGTGCTGGTGCTCTGACCGTTCAACAGATTTGGAAGGAAACTTCGATGATCCGCAACCGACGGGCGAAGATTATCGCCACTGTGGGACCGGCCAGTGCCGCGCCCTTCATGCTGCGTACCCTCTTCAACAAGGGCGTGGACACGTTTCGACTGAACTTCAGCCATGGCGACCACGATGGCCATGCGGCAGTAATCCGGGCGATCCGGGCGCTCGAAGCCGAGGTCGGCGTTCCCATCGGCATTCTTCAGGATCTGCAGGGGCCAAAGATTCGGCTCGGTCGTCTTTCTGGCGGTTGTCGTGTGCTCGACCGGCACGAACACGTCTCTTTCGCGTTGTCCGAGACCACGAACGACATCACGAGATTGCCTTTACCACACAAGGAAGTCTTTGCCGCCGTTGAGCCCGGCCACCGGCTGTTCATTGACGATGGCCGGGTACGGTTGCGTGTTGTCAGCAAATCTGCCGAGAAGATCGAGGCGGAGGTCCTCGAGGGAGGTAAGCTCAGCGATCGGAAAGGCATCAATCTGCCAGACACAGTTCTCGACCTGCCGGTCCTGACCGAAAAGGATCGCGCGGATCTGGAGTTCGGCTTGGCGCAAGGCGTTGACTGGATCGCGTTGTCCTTTGTCCAGCGCGCATCCGATCTCGACGAAATCCTACCGTTGATCGGTGGCCGGGCCGGATTGGTATCGAAGATCGAAAAGCCGTCTGCTCTGGAGGAGATCGAAGCCATTGTCGCGAAATCCGACGCCATCATGATCGCACGCGGCGATCTCGGCGTCGAGATCCCGACAGAAGACGTTCCTGGCCGTCAGAAGGACATCATCGCCCTTTGCCGCCGCGAATGCCGACCGGTGATCGTTGCAACGCAGATGCTGGAATCGATGACTGCCTCGCCCACGCCGACCAGGGCCGAAGCGTCGGATGTGGCAACGGCAATCTACGACGGAGCAGACGCGGTCATGCTGTCTGCCGAAAGCGCCACGGGATCGTTTCCCGCCGAGACTGTCGAGGTCATGGATCTCATCATCCGGCGCACCGAAGCACACAATGCCTATGCCCGCAGCATCGCAGCGACACGCGAACCAGCAACGGACCCGGCAGACGCCATCGCCGACACAGGGGCGACCCTCGCTTGCGCCCTGGGGGCTCGCTGCCTAGTGGCCTACTCAATGAGCGGGGCCACCGCGCATCGCGTCGCCGCCCGTCGTCCTGCATTGCCATTGATCGTGGTCACGCGCGACATCCGCGTGTCGCGACGCATGGCCCTGCTCTGGGGCGCACGTTCGGTGTTGGAGACGGCCGAACTCGATTATGACAGCATGGTATCGATGGCGTGCGAGGAAAGCGCAAAACTGATCGAGGCTGCGATCGGCGAAAAATTCGTCATCCTTGCGGGAGTGCCCTTCGGGCAGACCGGAAGCACCAACAATATTCGTGTAGCGACATATCGCTGAACCGTCGGGAGGTTTGAGTATGAGCAGTATTGCCAGGATCCACGCGCGGGAAATTCTTGACAGCAGGGGCAATCCGACCGTCGAGGTGGACGTGATGCTCGAAGATGGCACCATCGGCCGCGCCGCGGTGCCCTCGGGCGCCTCGACCGGTGCGCATGAGGCGGTCGAGAAGCGTGACGGCGACAAGGCGCGCTATCTGGGCAAGGGCGTGCTGGAGGCCGTGGCCTCGGTCAATGGCGAGCTGGCCGAGGCGCTGGTCGGCATGGACGCCACCGAGCAGGTCGCCCTCGACAGCACCATGATCGAGCTCGACGGCACCCCCAACAAAGGCCGGCTCGGCGCCAACGCCATCCTTGGAGTGTCCCTCGCCGCCGCCAAGGCCGCCGCCGACTACACCGGACAGCCGCTTTACCGTTATGTCGGCGGCACCTCGGCGCGCATCCTGCCGGTTCCGATGATGAACATCATCAATGGCGGCGAACATGCCAACAACCCGATCGACATCCAGGAATTCATGATCATGCCGGTCGCCGCCGCGACTATCCGCGAGGCGGTGCGCATGGGCTCCGAGGTGTTCCACACCCTGAAAAAGGAACTCTCCGCCGCCGGCCACAACACCGGCATCGGCGACGAAGGCGGTTTCGCCCCCGGTCTGTCTTCCACCACTGAGGCGCTGGATTTCATCCTCAGATCCATCGAAAAGGCGGGCTACAAGCCGGGCGAGGACATCTATCTGGCCCTCGACTGCGCCTCGACCGAGTATTTCACGGACGGCAAATACGAGATGAAGGGCGAGGGCAAGAGCCTGACCCCGGACCAGAACGTCGCCTATCTGGCCGATCTCTGCGCCAACTACCCGATCATCTCGATCGAGGACGGCATGTCCGAGGATGACTGGGACGGCTGGAAGGCGCTGACCGACGCCATTGGCGACAAGGTGCAGCTGGTCGGCGACGACCTGTTCGTGACCAACCCGCTGCGGCTGGCCGACGGGATCAAGCAGGGCGTGGCCAACTCGATGCTGGTCAAGGTCAACCAGATCGGCAGCCTTACCGAGACGCTGAACGCCGTCGATATGGCCCACCGAGCCGGCTACACCAATGTCATGTCGCACCGCTCCGGCGAGACCGAGGACGCCATCATCGCCGATCTCGCCGTCGCCACCAATTGTGGCCAGATCAAGACCGGCTCGCTGTCCCGCTCCGACAGGCTGGCCAAGTACAACCAGCTTATCCGCATCGAGGAAATGCTGGGCGATACCGCGGAGTACGCTGGTCGATCATTCTTGCGTACTTGATCGACCAGACAGTTTTTTCGTTGTCAATGGATAGAGTCGTAGCAGCGCCGTGGCCGAGCGTGCATGTTAGGGCTTGCATTGCGGTGACCAACACTCTCCACGTGATCCAAGTTGTCTTGGCTCGAGCGGGGTTGCTTCACTGAGGCTTGTGCAACGGTCCGGCCGGGGCAGTTCAGTCCAGTTCAATCGATGTACACCTTGCAGGCATGCGTCTGGTCTCGCAACACGGCGTAGTCGCTCAGCATCTCTGCAATGGCCGAGCCATCAGGCAATGAGTTCAGTTCCTCGGCCGCACGCGCCTGAAACTCACCGCTGTACTCGACGACAGGTGGACACGCCCCTGGCCCGCCACCGTCAGAACTGACCGTCGCGCAGCCGCTCAGCCAGATCGTCGCGAGAACGAGGGCGACGCGCAGCCGCCTCCAGCATCTGGCGTTGTATTTCATTCGCCTTCTCCGTGGTTTCGAGACGTTCAGCGATCCGCCCGGCGTGCTCGCCGGAGCGGCGGATCGACAGCAGGAACAGAACAATGGCGACGGCGATGGCACCGTAGCGCAAAATGGCCCGCGCCCATGGGCTGGCGGTGATCCCGCCGAGAATGGTGGTGATCATCGCTGCCCCCGCTTCCAATCATCGAGGCGGGCGTAGATCGTGACCGCAATGCCAACGAGCGCCACGGCGATGAATAGCCAGCGCAGCGTATCCAGATACGGGACGAGCGGAAGGATGGCCGTTTGGGTTTCAGCCAGGACATTCTGCGCGACCTCGACGCCCGCCGCGCCAAGCGTTGCTACTCCTGCTGCTCCACCGCCCTTCATGGTTCGACTCTCAGCCAGAACCTCGCGCGCGGGCGGCTTGTCCTCGGCGAATGCGGTCGCCCGGGCCGGGAACCGCTCGCCCCACTGCCGTGCGGGGCCGAGGTCGACATGGATGAACCCCGAGCGCGGGTAGAAGCCGAAGCCGAGGAAGCCGACTTTCCTTGCCGCCGCTTCGAACGCCACCGGATCATGGTTCGCCATAGCGATGTCGAAGGCCGCGCCGTCCATATGCTTCGAGTGGGTTGCACCGCCAACAGCACGGTTGTGCTCCGGACTGCGATAGGCCGAGCGGACGATCAGCGGCTTGCCCAGCCGATCCCGCAACGCCTGCAGCTTGTCGAGGGCGGGTTCGTTGACAAGCAGCTTGCCAGTGCCGCGGCACGCAATTTCGGCCGGGCTAAAATTCGGCCAGCGCCAGGCTTTCTCCGGCACATCGCGCCAATGGTCGTAAAAGGTCGTCGTCATGGTATCCTCCAGAAACGAAAAGACCCGCCTCGGAGGCGGG
>TARA_R110002072_G_scaffold202345_1_pt1 | contig 10373 bp, 9 predicted proteins | sample TARA_R110002072 | Tara Oceans TARA_R110002072 (sample SAMEA4397118) | marine metagenome | biome: Polar Biome; feature: [SRF] surface water layer (ENVO:00010504); material: water (ENVO:00002006), including particulate matter (ENVO:01000060) such as... | depth 5 m | reverse complement strand
ATACATTGGAGCATTCGCATTAATTGCCATTGTTTTATCAATTTCATTACTTGAATGTTCATGAAAATATTTGCCAACAATAATACCTGCGTTATTAATAATAACATCAACAAAACCAATTTCTTGTTTTACTTTCTGTGCAGTTTCTTCTATTTGTATTGGGTTTGAAACATCCACAGCAAAACCAGCAATTTCTCCAAGGTTTTTGAATTCTGTTATTGTGTTGTCAATTCCTGTTTGGTTGATGTCCCAAATAATCACTTTTGCTTTTCGTTCTAAACACAAACGAATCATTATTTTACCAATACCAGAAGCACCTCCTGTAATTAAAACTGTTTTGTTTGTTAGTTGCATTTTTGTTGATATTATTAATCGTTTTACTTTAGATGTTCTTATGAGATAATTTATTGATTTCAACTTACAAATTACTTCTCTTTCGCTTTTAAAAACTTTGTACTTTAGATGAATTATTCTTTTTTAAAATCTCTTATTTCAAATTATTTAAATCAATCTTAAATAATTCTGCAGCATTTTGCCAAAGAATCAATTCTTTTTTATCATCAGGTAAATCTAATTGTTTCATAAATTGTAAATAGGATTTCATGTTAGAAATTGGCCAATCTGTTCCATATAATAAATATTTTGGGTTCCCAGCATAAATAATCATTTCTTCGATTTCCTTTTTCATATAACGTTCGAACTTGTAAGAAAAATCGCCTAAAACCAAACCAGAAATATCTGCATATACGTTTTTGTTTTTGTAAACAACTTCCATGCAATCCTTAATCCAAGGATTTCCAACATGACAAATTACAATTTTTAAATCGGGATAATCTACAGCCAAATCATCAATATGTAAGGGATGAGAATATTTTACTTTTCCATTGGGTGCATACGTATCTCCAGAATGAAACATCACTGGTACATCATATTCAATGGCCATTTCATAGACAAGTTTAAAGCGAATATCATTTGGATAAAAAGGTTCGTAACCAGGATAAAATTTTAAAGCTTTTATATGGCCTTCTTTTAAATATTGACTAATTTCTATGATGTCTTTATAATTATAATGCAAATAACTAATCCCTGCAACAACACCTAAATTTTTATATCCTTTTACAGCTTCAACTACTTGTTTTGTGCTTGGTCTGTGTTCGTTTACTTTGTAAGATGATAAAATAAGGGCATAATCTACATGGTTGTCCTTCATTGTGTTAGATAATAAATCTAAACTTTCGGTAATGGATGTTACTTTATCTTCATGATAATTATTAAGGTGCGTGTGTACGTCTATAATCATAAATATTAATTTTTGTTATGTATCAAAGTTACGTTTTTAAACGAAAAAACCTCCAAGTTTTCACAAGGAGGTTTAAAATATTTATGAGTTGCTGAAATAAATTCAGCATAACAAATTATAGTTTTTACTTAATCAATTCGTAAGAACGCTTAATAAAACTCGTTAACTCTTTACCATGTAAAAGGTTTTGAGATAATTTTGCTAAATCAAAAGCTTGTGAAATTAAGTGTTTCTGAGAAGCTTCATCTTTTTCGTTTAAGATGTTAGCAATTAATGGACTATTTGTGTTTACCACTAAATTGTACATATCTGGGAAATTACCCATTCCCATCATTCCTCCACCACCAGAAGCTTGCATTTCTTTCATTCTACGCATAAATTCTGGAACCGTAATTATAAAAGGAGAAGCATCAGAATCCATAGCTTCTAATTGAACTGTATACGTTTCTTTAGGAACGTTTGCTTCAATAATTGGCTTTAAAGTTTCCTTTTCTTCGTCCGATAATTTAGAAATTGTAGTTTCATCTTTCTTGATTAAATTGTCAATAAAATCTGAATCTACTCTCGTAAATTTCACTTTAGCATCTCCACCTTCTAATTTCTGCATTAAATGCGAAATAATAGGAGAATCTAATACTAAAACTTCATAACCTTTAGCTGTTGCAGCTTCAATATAACTGTGTTGTGCTTCTTTATTTGAAGTATATAAAACTACGTGATTCCCATCTTTATCAGTTTGAGCATCTTTTGTTTTTTCAATTAATTCATCAAACGTAAAATAAGAATCTGCAACTGTTGGGTACAATGCAAATTTCTTTGCTTTGTCAAAGAATTTATCTTCAGACAACATTCCATATTCAATAATTACTTTAATATCGTTCCATTTTTTCTCAAAATCTGGACGATCTTTTTTGAATAAAGATGATAATTTATCAGCAACCTTTTTTGTAATATATCCTGATATTTTCTTTACAGCACCATCAGCCTGCAAATAAGAACGAGAAACATTTAAAGGAATGTCTGGAGAATCAATAACACCTTTTAACATTTGTAAAAAGTCTGGCACAATTCCTTCAACATTATCAGTTACATACACTTGATTTTGATATAATTGAATTTTGTCCTTTTGCATATCCATAGAAGTGCTCAACTTTGGGAAAAATAAAATTCCTGTTAAGTTAAAAGGATAATCAACATTTAAATGAATGTGAAATAATGACTCTTCAAATTGCATTGGATACAATTCTCTATAGAAATTCGTATAATCTTCATCACTTAAATCTGCAGGCGCTTTTGTCCAAGCAGGTTCAGTATTATTGATGATATTATCAACTTCAATTTGTTTGTGTGCTTCAGTAGTTTCTTTTCCATCAGCATCTTTTGTTGTTGCTGGTGTAAAATCTGGATCGTTAATTTTTTTAGTTCCAAATTTAATTGGCACTTGGTTAAAACGATTGTATTTGTTTAATAAACCTTTAATTTTATCTTCTTTTAAAAAGTCTAAAGAATCTTCTGCAATGTGTAAAACAATTTCTGTACCTCTGTCAGATTTGTCATGCTCAACCAATGTGTATTCAGGAGAACCATCACAAGTCCAATGTGCAGCAGGTTCGTCTTTAAAAGATTTTGTGAAAATATCTACTTTTTCTGCTACCATAAAAGCTGAGTAAAAACCTAAACCAAAATGTCCAATAACACCAGTTTCGTTTTTATCATCTTTATACTTTTCTAAAAATTCTTCAGCTCCAGAAAACGCAATTTGGTTGATGTATTTTTCAACTTCATCCATTGTCATTCCTAAACCTTGATCTTTAATTGTTAAGGTTTTTGCTTTCTCATCAATAGAAATTGTAATTTTTGCATCCCCTAATTCTGTTTTAGCTTCGCCAATAGAAATTAAGTGTTTCAATTTTGTAGTTGCATCTGTTCCGTTAGAAATTAATTCACGTAGAAAGATTTCGTGATCAGAATACAAGAATTTTTTTATCAGTGGAAAAATATTCTCTACAGATACATTAATATTTCCTTTTGCCATTTTATATGTATTTAATTTGACTTTTTTAATTGTGATTACAAGTAGTCAAAAAAAATACCAAAGATTATATTATGACAAGATGACAGAAATAAACAAAAATCCAATAATAGTTTATAAATTGAAAATTCACTATTTTTGTATGTTAAAAAAAGACAAATACTAAAATACAGCTCAATAAATTATGTATAATTCAAAAATCACTGGTTTAGGATATTATGTTCCAGAAAATGTTGTAACCAACAACGACTTAAAGGAGTTTATGGATACTTCAGATGAATGGATTCAAGAACGAACAGGAATCAAGGAAAGAAGATGGATAGATCCAAAAACCGATGACAATACTTCTTCAATGGGTGCAAAAGCTGCAAGAATTGCCATTGAAAGAGCAGGTTTAACAAAAGATGATATCGATTTTATTGTGTTTGCAACTTTGAGTCCAGATATGTATTTTCCAGGAGGTGGAGTTCGTGTGCAAGATATGTTAGAGATGCCAACTATTGGTGCTTTAGATGTTAGAAACCAATGTTCTGGTTTTATTTATGCAATGTCTGTGGCAGATCAATTTATAAAAACAGGTATGTATAAAAACATCTTGGTAATTGGTGCAGAAAATCATTCTGGAGGTTTAGAAAAATCGACTAGAGGTAGAGGAGTTACTGTGATTTTTGGTGATGGAGCAGGAGCAGCAATTTTATCTAGAAGTGAGGAAAAAGGAAAAGGAATTTTATCATCTCATTTGCATTCAGAAGGTTCTCATGCAAGAGAATTAATGTTAGATGGCCCAGCAACTGGGAGATGGGTTCCAGAAATTATTGCAGAAAATAACCCAGAAGATCAATCGTATTTCCCTTATATGAATGGGCAATTTGTGTTTAAACATGCAGTTGTTCGTTTTTCGGAAGCTATTATAGAAGGCTTAGAAGCCAATAATTTAAAGAAGGAAGATATTGATATGTTAATTCCTCACCAAGCGAATTTGAGAATTGCACAATTTATTCAAAAGAAATTTGGTTTGAGTGATGATAAAGTTCACAATAACATTCAAAAATATGGAAATACAACTGCAGCTTCTGTAATTATTGCCTTAACTGAAGCTTGGGAAATGGGTAAAATAAAAGAGAATGACTTGGTTGTTTTAGCTGCTTTTGGGAGTGGTTTTACTTGGGGTTCTGTTGTAATTCGATGGTAAGTTTTTCCGATATTTAAAATAATGAAGAAAAAATATAAAGTACTATTATTGATATCAAATATTTGCTTAATTGTAATTGGTATGAATGTTTTTATGAATTTTATTCCTTTTGGAAGCTCGAAAATAAATTCAATTTTAATTTTATTTTTTTGTTTAATCAATGTTTCTTTAGCGCTAAAAGCTTCCTTTGATGCCACTAATGAAAAGTGATTTCTTTAGCATGAATAAAGTTATGTGATAAAAAAATAAGCATTTAATCTTGAAAAGGGCAAAATCAAAAAGAAGTCATTAATATTTTTAATGACTTCTTTTTTAATATAATTTAAATTATTTTTTAAAACGATTACAAAACGCCTCCACTTCCTTGAGTTTCGTTTTCTTCTCTATATTTTCTTGCTCTTTCTCTATTTTTACCTTTCCCAAAATTATAAGTAAAACCTAAGTATATACTACTATATTCTAAAGTATATTGGCCATTTTGTTCAAATGGATTTGTGCTTAAGAAATTTATTTTATAGCCATCAAAAATATCTGTTCCTCTTAAAGTTATTGAACCATCACCCTTTAAAATTGAATATCTTGCAGAAAGATTTACTAAATAGTAATCATCAACCTTCGCTAAAACAGTTTCATTTTTTCCTCTGTAGGAAGCTGATAAATTAAAACGAAGTTTGCTAGTAGCTTTAAAACTATTGCTAATTCTTGCAGTAAACAACGTATTGTTAGCTACTTCTAAATTATTATTTATATATCCTTGATTGTCTTGAAAATAAAGATTTGCACTTGGTCTTAAAGTCCACCAAGAGAAAGGTTTAAAGCTAGATGAGAATTCAAATCCATAGCTTTCTGCACTATCAAAATTTGCGTATGTAATTATTTGTCGGTCTTCGTTTGTAGCATCAATATTAAAAATTCTTCCAATTAAATTTGATGTTCTTCTATAAAAAGCGCCAAGATTTATAGACCCTTTTTCAAGAGTTCTTGTATAATTAAGTTCGAACGAATTGGTAAATTGTGGCACTAAATTCCTGTTTCCAACAGAAATAGATAAAGGAGAATTCCATTCTTGAATTGGTGTTACTTGCCCAATACTTGGTCTGTCCACTCTTCTGCTATAACCTATTTGAAATTGATTTTTTTCTGAGGGTGTAAAAATTAAATAAGTTGATGGATAAACGCTAAATATTTTATCTGAAATGGCTTCTAAATTGGTTTGTTCTGTATTAGAAAATTTGCCTTCTAAAGCAAATTGCTCAAAACGCAAACCTGCTTGCCAACTTATTTTTTTGTATTCTTTAGAAAAATTTATGTACCCTGAATAAATCTCTCTATCGTAAGTTAATGCTGAATTTCCTTGAGGAATAGATGGCTGGCCTGCTTCAGTTTGTATTTCTTGACTAGTTTCTACTGCGTTAAAAACATTTTGAATTCTAGCTTCTAAACCCAATTCTAAAACACCATTTTTTAAGGGTTTTGCGTAATCTAAATTTGCTAAAAAGATGGAGTTATCACTTACAGTTGTATTTGTAAAATTGAATTCTCGATTGTTTCTATTTAAATTTTCGGTAATATTATCTTCTTGTGGATTGTCGGTTTTAGTATAATTTACTTCAAACTCAATATATTCGCCATCTTCTTTAAAATCTAATTTATAATCTAAATTATAGGCAGTTTCTCTGTTTTTAAAGATTGATAAATTTTCTGAATCAAAAATTAAATTTCCGTCAAAAACTGTTTTTGTATCTACAAAAAAATCGGTATTTGTATTGCTTTGTGTGGTATAAAAAGAAAGTGTATTTTTTGGGTTGATGTAAAAATCGACACCAATTTTAGCGAAATTGGTGGTGGAGTTATCTAAAAAATTAATGTCCTGTTTTAAATCTTTATCCAATCTGTTTAAGAAAGAAATAGTTTCGAACTTTCCAAAATCTAAACCATAATTCCCATAAAAATTTAATTTATGAACTCTATAATTAAAATCAAAAGAACCAGTTGGTCTCGTGTTTATGCCTTGTTCTACACCCAAAGTTATACTTCCATTAAAACCAATAGACGTGTTTTTTTTCAGAATAATATTAATAATACCACTCATTCCTTCAGGATTATATTTCGCTGATGGATTGGTAATAATTTCAACACTTTTTACAGATGAAGAAGGAATTTGTTTTAATAATTGAGCCGAAGATAAGTTGGAAGGTTTACCATCAACCAAAACCTTTACATTATTATTACCTCTTAAATTAATGGTACCGTTTTGAAAATCTACTTGTATAGATGGAATATTTTCTAATAATTCTAAAGAATTTGAGCCAGTTGCATTTAAATCTTCGCCAACATTGTAAACTTTTCTATCAATTTTTTGTTCTATCACAGAAATTTCTGCATCAACAACAACTTCATCTAAATTTACTATAATTTCTTGAAGGTAAATTTTAGACAAATTAAAACTTGGTTTTTTTTCGCTTAGCAAGATTTTTTTATCAAAACTCTTATAGCCAATAAATTGAATGTTTAAAAAAATGGAGTCTAAAGGGAGTTGAGTTATTTTAAATTCACCTTTTTTATTTGTAACACTACCATTTAAAATAGTATTGTGTTTGTCCTTACAAACTATTGTTGCGTATGCAAGCTTTTTGTTTGATTTAGAATCCAATATGATACCAGATATAATACCTGTATTTTTCTTATTATTTTGTGAAACAACAGTAATTGCAAACAAAAAACAAAATAAGAAACTAATCTTTTTTATTTCCATATTTAGGCTTAGTAATACTAAAACGTAGAGGTAATTAACAATTTTTTAACAAAAGTATCATTTTTTATTTAAGTATATTTAAATTATTCAATTAAAATTACAAATTTTATAATTGATTTTAATTTTGTTTAACCTATTTTAGAATTATGAATAATACAACATTAGTAATTGGTGCTTCCACAAATCCAAATAGATATTCAAATATTGCTATCAAAAGACTAAGAGATAAAAACTTATCAGTTTTAGCTTTAGGTTTAAGAAAAGGAAGAGTTTTGGATGTTGATATTGATGATGAAAAAGTGGCCTATAAAAACATCGATACTGTTACTTTATATTTAAATCCTAAAAGACAGGAAGAGTATTATGATTATATTATTAGTTTACAACCAAGAAGAGTAATTTTTAATCCTGGAACAGAAAATATGGAGTTTATAAAACTGTTAAAAAATAATCAGATAGAATCTGAAATTGCCTGTACTTTAGTACTGCTATCTACAAACCAATATTAAAATATTTTTGTTGATATAAAAAAATAAGAGAATCTATTGAATCGTAAAAACCTTTCCAGGGATTGCTAATTCTGAATTTTCAAAAATTTCTTGTGCTTCTTTTTTAAACAAGGCAATATCTTTATATCTTCCTGAATAATGCCCAACAACTAATTGACCAACATTGGCATCTTTGGCAATTTGTGCAGCTTCTTTAGATGTGGAATGCTTTGTTTTTTTTGCCAATTCTTGTTTATCAGCTAAAAAAGTAGCTTCATGGTATAAAAGATCAGCATTTTTTATGATAGGAATAATATTAGGTTTATAGACTGTATCACTGCAAAAAGCAAAACTTAATGCTTTTTTTGGTGGTAAAGTTAGTTCTGCATTAGGAATAATTTCTCCAGTTGATAAAACAACATCTTTACCAGCTTTTATATTATTAAAATCAGCTCTATCAATTTCATCATAATTGTTGATGTTATCAATATGTAATTTTAAAGGCTTTTCCTTTTCAGTAAATAAATAACCATTTGTATAAACTCTGTGTTTTAAAGGAATTGTTCGCACAGAAACTTTATCGTCTTCAAAAATTAGTTCACTTTCTTTGGATGTTAATTCGTGAAAAATCATTGGATATTTGGCATGACTTTCAGAAATTTTTAACTGTAAAAGCGTAACTTTTTTAATGCCTTTAGGACCATAAATATGCAATTCTTTTTCTCTACCTAAAATTCCATAAGTAGATAATAAACCAACCAAACCATAAAAATGATCTCCATGCAAATGAGAAATAAAAATATGATTTATTTTAGTGAAACCAACCTTATACTTACGCATTTGACGTTGAGTGCCTTCACCACAATCTATTAAAAAATGGCGGTTATTTATTTCTAAATATTGTGAAGTAGGAAAAGCATTTGCTCTAGGAGTTGCTGAATGACAGCCTAAAATAGTAAGGCTTAAACTCATTGAATTACAAAACGTTTAGAAGTAATACTTTCTTCGTTTTGAATGCTATAAATATACATGCCTGCAGCTAAATCGTTTTTGTAAAAAGCAATAGCGTTTTTACCAATTTTAGTTTCATATTCTTTTTTGAAAACAGTTTTACCTAAAACATTTTTAACTTTTAATGTTATAGTCGATTTTGATGTTGTATAAAATGTAATATTTGTACTTATTGTAAAAGGATTTGGAGCAGTAGAAATATCTTCAATTGTTTTTTCTTGAGAAAACCCAAGAAGAGAAACAAATAAGAAAAGTGTAAAAAGTAATTTTTTTATCATAATATTGGGGTTTTAAAAGCCTAATTCTCTTTCCATATTTTCCATTTCTATAATATCTTCTGCTTCAATTAAAGTAGGTACAATATTAAAGTTTTCAGGAAAATCATCCATATTTACAGTGTCAGAAACAATAACAAAAGATGTTTTTTCTTTCTTTTTTTCTGCTGCAACATCTAAAAATAATAAAAAATCTTCTTTAGTTGTGTTTATTTTATCAGAAATTTTTAAAACGATATGTTGTTTTTTATAAATTGCTACTTTTTCTAAAAATAAAGCATAGAATTCTGAGAATGAATTTTCATCCGAAGAAATAAGTATATAAGACTCTTTATTTTTGATGTTCATTTTACATTCTTTTTATTCCAACTTCCAACTTCCAACTTCCAACTTCCAACTTCCAATTTTTACCTTTTAATTTGTTGCGCTAATAAATAAATTACAGCCATTCTTACAGCAACACCATTTTCAACTTGATTCAATATTATAGATTGATCAGAATCTGCAACATCACTTGTAATTTCTACACCTCTGTTAATGGGGCCTGGATGCATTATAACAATTTTCTTGCCAAGATTGTCTAAAATTTCTTTATTTATGCCAAAAAGTTGTGTGTATTCTCTGGTAGATGGGAAATATTTTATATCCATTCTTTCATTTTGCACCCGCAAAACATTGGCAACATCACACCATTCTAAAGCTTTTTTAAGATTAGTTTCTACTTCAACCCCTAAACTTGTAATATATTTTGGTATTAAGGTTGTTGGGCCACAAACTTTTACTTGAGCACCTTGCAATTGCAATGCAAATATGTTTGATAAAGCAACTCTAGAATGTAAAATATCGCCTATAATTACAATCTTTTTTCCTTTTACAGAACCTAGTTTTTCTCTAATAGAATAAGAATCTAATAAGGCTTGCGTAGGGTGTTCATGCGTTCCATCTCCAGCATTTATAATTTTTGCATTTACGTGGTTTGATAAGAAAACACCAGCACCAACATTTCCATGACGCATTACAACAATATCTACTTTCATAGCTAAAATGTTGTTTACGGTATCAATTAAAGTTTCTCCTTTTTTTACGGAAGATTGCCCAGCAGAAAAATTAATGACATCTGCAGAAAGCCTTTTTTCTGCTAATTCAAAAGAAAGTTTTGTTCTTGTACTGTTTTCGAAAAATAAATTGGCAATCGTAATATCTCTTAAAGAAGGTACTTTTTTAATAGGCCTGTTAATTACTTCTTTAAAATGATCTGCAGTTTTAAAAATAAGGTTAATATCATTTTCATTCAGATATTTTATGCCTAATAAATGTTCT
>TARA_R110002072_G_scaffold21880_19_pt1 | contig 10382 bp, 7 predicted proteins | sample TARA_R110002072 | Tara Oceans TARA_R110002072 (sample SAMEA4397118) | marine metagenome | biome: Polar Biome; feature: [SRF] surface water layer (ENVO:00010504); material: water (ENVO:00002006), including particulate matter (ENVO:01000060) such as... | depth 5 m | reverse complement strand
TAGCTGGATTTATTTTACTTGATGCCATAGGTATTTGGATGACAATTAAAATTATTGCCATTTTATATGGCTGTTTGGCGCTATATATTTATTTTACATTTAATATTAAGGTCATAAAAAAATGGTTATTGTTACCAATAATAGGAATTATTGGATTAGTCTTTATTACTAATCCACCAACTGTAAAATTACAAAAAGGAGATAAAATTTTAAAGATGTGGCAATCTAGCGATGGTGTTGTTTCAATAGTAGAATCTGATAAAAATATACAGATGCGACTAGATAATTTTTATGTACTTGGAGATTCTCGCTCTATTCTAGTTGAACAAATGCAAGGCCATATTCCTCTGTTAATTCATCCAAAACCAAAAAAGGCTTTGTTTTTAGGAATGGGAACGGGAATTACAGCTGGAGCATCTTTAAGCCATGATGTAGAACGTGTTGTAGTTGTCGAATTGGTTTCTAACGTCATTCCAGCCGCTAAACAATATTTTTCTCCATGGGTTAATAATCTTTTTAATGATAAGCGCGTTGAAATTATTGCCGATGATGCTCGCAATTTTTTACTTGGATCAACCGAAAACTTTGATGTTATTGTAGGAGACCTTTTTACGCCTTGGCATGCTGGAACTGGTAGTCTTTACACTATTGAACATTTTAACCAAGCAAAGAAACACCTAAAAAAGGGAGGTGTGTTTGCACAATGGCTTCCATTATACCAACTAACACCTGAGAGTTTTGAAATTATCACTAAAACATTTGCCTCAGTATTTCCTGAGGTAACCTTTTGGCGTGGCGACTTTTCCAGCACACGTGCAAGTATTGTTTTAATAGGTCAGGAAAAAGGGTCTAAATTAAATGAGGAAATTCTTAAAAGAAATATTGAAAATGTTATTGATTCTTCAAAAAGCGAATCCGATAATTTAAATGATCACATGGCTGGCCTTTTTTATTTAGGAAACTTAAATGCTATAAAAAACAATCTTATCAACGTTGGTGTGAATAATGACAACTATAGGTCAATCGAATTTAAAGCACCTATTTTATCGCAACAGGCAAACTCTGGTAAAAACTCATACATTATTAGAGAGAAGCTGTTTGATCTTTTTAAGATGTTGAATAAAAACCTGCCTGCCTCAAAAGACCCTTATTTGTCCGAATTACCACCAAATGAATTAAAATATGTTGAAGTCGGGTTATTGTATTTTAGGTATTTACAACTTAAAGATAATGGAAATGAAAGTGAGGCGAATAAAACACTAGATAAAATTAATTTTTTAGTACCAAATTTTTTAAATGGGAATAATGATTCTTTTTAAAATTATTGCTATCCAATAAAAAATAACAGGGCAGAAAAATTATATGGTATCAAACAAAATCATTTAAAACAAAAAACACTGATAGTCATAAGATTAGCAGTGTTTTGATGTTACCTATTACTAGGTTTGTCGGGGTGGCAGGATTCGAACCTGCGGCCTCCACGTCCCAAACGTGGCGCGATAACCGGGCTACGCTACACCCCGAATTTGAATAGAATTGAACATATATTAGGAATTCAAAATCCTATATTAACTATTATTTTCTGAGCGTAGTTTATGCCGCACTTGATGCGGTACTACACCCCGAATTGTGATTATCTTGTAACGGGATGCAAATATAGTTTATTTATTCATTTCATAATTACTTTTTTAAAAAAAATTCTTGTTTAAAAATGATATTTTTGTCTCTTTAATTTATTAGTTTTATTTGTGTATTACATAACAAAAATAATTTTCATTTTTTCTCTTTTGGGATTAGCTTTCACAGGTTATAGCCAATCAAAAATAACAGGGAAAATAATAGAAAGTGATGATAATACCGTTTTAGAAGGAGTTGAAATAATTAACCTAGATACACAAAAAAGTACAACTTCAAAGTTAGATGGTTCTTTTGAAATCTTAAATGAAGGTCTTTATTCTTTCAATAAAAAAGGATACGTTGTTAAAAATTTAAATCTAATTTTTAACCAATATTACATTATCCAGCTTAATATAAACCCATCCGAATTGAATGAAATTATTGTACACGCAAACAACATTCCTAAAGCATTAAAAAAAGCAACAGCTTCTGTTAGTATAATTTCTTCAAAAGATATTAAACGTTCAAACAATATAAATTTTGCTCCAATTTTAAACCGAGCTCCTGGGGTGTTCATGCAAAGCGGGGCATTGAACACCAATAGAATTACGATAAGAGGTATAGGCTCTAGGAATCTTTTTGGAACTTCAAAAATTAGAGCATATTTTAAAGATATCCCTTTAACCAACGGTAGTGGAGAAACTAACATTGAAGATTTCGAACTCGCTTCAATTTCTCGTTTTGAAATCATTAAAGGTCCTGCTTCAAGTATTTATGGTGCAGGTCTTGGTGGTGTTATTCAATTAAAACCTCAAAATGCTTTATTAAATCAAACCCATTTAAACACTGCTTTATCTATTGGCTCTTTCGGTCTTATTAAAGGTGTTGTAAATATAAATCATGGTTCAAGCCAGAACAGTTTAAGAGCTGTTTATAGCAATACTAAAACCGACGGTTATCGTGAAAACAATGCATACAATAGACAAACCTTTACACTTAATTCAAATCATTTTTTAAACAAAAAAAACGAATTATCATTTTTAGCAAGTTATGTCGATTTAAAAGCGTTTATACCCAGTTCTATTAATGAAACCGATTATTTAAACAATCCTAAATCGGCAGCGTTTACTTGGAAACAATCTCAAGGTTTTGAAGATGCCAAACGCGGTGTTTTTGGTATATCTTGGAATCATGATTATAACAGCAATTTAAAACAAGCTTCTAGTATTTTCACATCCTTCAAAAATGTTTATGAACCGAGACCTTTTAACATTCTTAAGGAGAACACATTTGCAATAGGTATGAGAAGTCGTTTACTAGGAAAGTCTAAATTGTTTAGTAAAAATCTAGATTGGACTTTTGGCGGCGAACTTTTTAGAGATATTTACAGGTATAAAACTTTTGAAAATTTATATCAGGGTTTTCCAGCAGGAACTGGAAGCGTTGAAGGCAATCAATTATCAAACTTTAAAGAGCAAAGAAACTATTACAATATTTTTGCTGAATCGAATTTTGAAGCTTCAAATAAAACAACACTATCATTTGGCTTAAACCTAAATAAAACAACATATAATTTAGAAGATAATTTTATGGCTTCAGATGAAAATCCAGATCAATCAGGTAAATTTAAATTCAAAAACATAGTCTCTCCAAAATTTGGAGTCTCTCATTTATTTTCAAAAAACATTAGTGTTTATTCAAGCATTAGCCATGGCTTCTCTCCTATCACACTCAATGAAACGCTGTTACCAAACGGACAAATAAACACAAACCTGAAACCCGAAACAGGTTGGAATGTTGAAATTGGAATACGTGGTACGACTTTAGATAATAGGTTACAATTTAACACGTCAATATATAGATTAGATATAAAAAACCTATTGGTTTCAAGAAGAACAGCTCAAGACCAATTTATTGGCATCAATGCCGGAAGAACGCAACATGATGGCTTAGAATTGGCCTTAAATTATAATTGGCTTCAAAAAGAAAGTATATCTATTAGTTCCTTTGTAAACTATACAAGCAATAATTTCATTTTTAAAGAATTTACAGACAACACAGATGATTTTTCTGGCAATGATTTAACTGGTGTTCCAAAAGACATTTTTAATGCTGGAATTGACTTTGATTCAACTTTTGGTATTTACGGGAATATTAATTATCAATATGTTGGAAGTATGCCTATTACAGATAGTAACAGCTTATATTCTGATAGTTACAATTTAACTAATGCTAAAATAGGATATCAAGCAAATATTAATAAAATGCTAAAACTAAATGTTTTCTTTGGTGCAAATAATATCTTTGATGTACATTATGCTTCTCAAATATTAATAAATGCATCTGGCTTTGGCGGTAATGCTCCAAGGTACTTTTATCCAGGAACCCCAGTAAATTATTTTGGAGGTATCAATTTAAATTATATATTTTAATGTAACTTTAAATCAAAATTGATAATGATGCAAAAGATATATTCCTTATTCACTATTATACTCATAACCTGTGTGGCTTGTGCGCAACAAACGCAATCGGAAATTAATATTGAAGAACCAACTAATTTAAAGTATACCACGGAATTAGTTGTGCCAGATTTAACGATTCCTTGGGGTATGACATTTTTACCCGATGGCAGTATGCTTATTACTGAAAAATCAGGAGAGTTAATTCACTTTAAAGATGGTACAAAAACTAATATTGCAGGTGTTCCAGAGGTATATGTGCGTGGTCAAGGTGGTTTTTTAGATATAGAAACACATCCAGATTATGAAAAAAATGGTTGGATTTACATAACATACAGTTCAGCAGAAGGCGAAGGAGATGGTGGTAATACAGCCTTAGCGAGAGCAAAATTAAGTGGTAATACTTTAATAGATTTTGAACCACTCTACAAAGCCGAATTGAACACAAAAAAAGGACAACACTGGGGGTCTAGAATTGAGTTTGATGATGCCGGCTATTTATATTTCTCTATTGGAGACCGAGGAAATAGAGATGTTAATCCACAAGATATTACAAGAGATTGCGGTAAAATTTATAGATTAAATGACGATGGAAGTATTCCTGAGAGCAATCCGTTTGTGGGTACTAAAAATGCGAAAACAGCTATTTATAGTTACGGTCATCGTAATCCTCAAGGCATGGCAAAAAATCCGTTTACCGGAGCTATTTGGGTGAATGAACACGGACCAAAAGGAGGTGATGAAATTAATATTATTCAAAAAGGAAAGAATTTCGGTTGGCCAGTAATATCGTATGGTATTAATTACAGCGGTACACCTTTTACTGATATTACCGAAAAAGAAGGCATGGAACAACCCCTCTTTTATTGGGTGCCTTCAATTGCTCCAAGTGGAATGGCTATTGTGTCTTCAGAAAAATACCCTAATTGGAAAGGAAACGTTCTAGTTGGTTCATTAAAATTCCAATACTTGGAACGTTTGATTATAGAAAATGAAAAAGTTATAAAACGAGAAAAGTTATTTGAAGATATTGGTCGTGTTAGAAATGTTGTTCAAGCGCCTGATGGTTATATTTATATAGCTATTGAAGGAAAAGGTATTTATAAAATAGTCTCCAAATAATAAAAACAAGTAGATATCTAGTGTCTGGACGGAAACACAGCAAAATTAAATTTGTTTCTTTTTGCGCCCTTTCAGTTTATTTTCAATCGCTTGATACTAAGGCATCAACTCATAAAAACTAAACAAAAATGACATCAAAAATAATTCAAATTATAAAAATCGTCTGTTTCCTTCCAGACACTATCTACAAATGAAATTATTCATAATTTGCTTTTTAGCCATCGCATCATTATTCATATTCAAGTCAAATACAAATACTTACACGCAGCAAACAGATCCTTTAGAAGAAAGCATTGTACGAGGCAGTGAAATTTATACTGATTTTTGTATCACGTGCCACTTGCCCAACGGTGAAGGCGTAGAAAATATTTATCCACCATTAGCAAAGTCAGACTATCTCATGCAAAAACAAGAAGAAAGTATTAGAGGTATTAAATATGGCCAAGAAAGAGCACTTGTTGTAAACGGAAAAACTTATAACGGCAAAATGGATGCTTTAGGTTTAGGTGACGATGAAGTCGCAGATGTAATGAATTATATTACAAATAGCTGGGGAAACAAAAACAACAAAATAGTTACTGAAGAAGACGTTTCAAAGATTAAAAAATAAGTGCAATTCTCTACAAATTATTTTACATTTAACTAACTTTGTAGAAAGCTAATTAAACAACAATTCATGCTAATTATAGGAATCGCAGGTGGTACAGGTTGTGGTAAAACCACTGTTGTAAACCAAATACTAAATGAACTTCCAGAAGGTGAAGTTGGTGTAATATCACAAGATTCATATTATAAAAACACCTCGCATTTATCTTATGATGAGCGTATTAAGATTAATTTTGACCATCCAAGGTCTATAGATTTCAACTTACTAGTAGCTCATTTAAAAGAATTAAAAAACAACATACCCATTCATCAACCTGTGTATTCTTTTGTAAAGCATAATAGAACGGGAGACACAATTTTAACTCACCCCAGAAAAGTGATGATTGTTGAGGGTATTTTAATACTTACAAATCCGAAATTAAGAGAAATGTTTGATATTAAAATATTTGTTCATGCAGATAGTGACGAACGTTTAATAAGGCGCTTAAAAAGAGATATCTCTGAAAGAGGAAGAGATATAGATGAAGTTTTAACACGCTACCAAAACACACTAAAACCCATGCATAATCAGTTTATAGAACCCATGAAAGAATATGCAGATATCATAATTCCTAACAATAAACACAATACAGTAGCAATAGATATAGTTAGAACTATAATAACAGAAAAATTATAATATGGCAGCCAAAAAAAACAAATACCTAAAACCTTTTAAAAACATATTTATACTTATTTTAGTTGTATTTGCTGTTTGGATGTTGTTTTTTGATGCCAATTCATGGCTTATTCATCATGAACTAAACACCGAAATTGAAGATTTAGAAAATGAAAAAGAATACTATAAAAAAGAAATTGCAAAGGACAACAAAGACTTAAAAAAGCTAAGTACAGAAGAAGGATTAGAGAAATTTGCAAGAGAAGAATATTATATGAAACGAGATAATGAAGAAATTTACATTATTGAGTATGAAGATAGCTTAAAAACAAAAAATAATGAATAACAATTTGTTTGATGAGTTTGACTCTGTTTCGTCAAAACAGTGGAAACAAAAAATACAGTTCGATTTAAAAGGAGCTGATTACAACAATACGCTTATTTGGAAAACCAATGAAGATATTGATGTAAAACCTTTTTATCATGCTGATGATTTTGATAAACGCCCAAACATTTCAAATACAAAGGCAACGCAATGGAAAATTTGCCAATCCATCTTCGTTGCAGATATTAAGAAATCAAATTTAAAAGCAATTGATATTATTGAAAGAGGTGCAGATAGCATTAAATTTATAATTCATTCGGATGATATTTCAATTAAAAATTTAATAGAGCACATCAATCTAGAAAAAACGATTCTATTTTTTGAACTTCAATTCCTTTCAGAAGGCTATGTAAAACAAATACTGAAACTAGTTCCCGATGCTAAAATTCATTTAGATATTATCGGGCAGCTTTCAGAAACTGGAAATTGGTTTAAAAGTTTAAACGATGATTTTAAATCCTTTGAGTGCATCATAAAAAATACCAATTCTTTTAGCGTTAATGGGTCACTTTATCAAAATGCCGGTGCTAACATGGTACAGCAACTAGCCTATGCCCTAGCACATACTAATGAGTATTTAAATGTATTGGAAAAATCAGAAAACAATCTACAAAAATTAGATGTTATATTCAATGTTTCAGTTGGTACCAACTACTTTTTTGAAATAGCAAAATTGAGAGCTTTACGAAAACTATGGAAAGTATTAGTTTCAGAGTATAAAGTGAATACAGATTGCCATATCATGGTAACTCCAACCAAAAGAAACAAAACTTTATATGATTACAATACAAATATGCTACGCACCACTACGGAGTGTATGAGTACTATTCTTGGAGGCGCAAATACCATAATGAATTTACCTTACGATAGTATTTATCATAAAAGCAATGAATTTGGCGAACGCATTGCACGAAATCAATTATTAGTCTTAAAGCACGAAAGTTATTTTGATAAAGTAAACAACCCTTCTGATGGAGCGTACTATATAGAAAGCATTACCAATCAACTTTCAGAAAAAGCCCTCGAAGTATTTAAAGATATTGAAAGTAATGGCGGGTTTTTAAGTCAGCTTAAGGCTGGAACAGTCCAAAGAAAGATTAAAGAAAGTGCGTCTGCAGAGCAACAACAATTTGATAACGGCGAAGAAGTATTATTGGGTTCCAACAAGCACCCAAACACTAACGATAAAATGAAAAATGAATTAGAACTTTATCCTTTTGTTAAAACCAATTCTAGAAAAACATTAATTGAACCTATAATAGAAAAACGATTGTCAGAACAATTAGAACAAAAACGATTAAAAGATGAAAATTAAAATGAACTCAAACATCACCCTTATCACTTGTTTATTATTTTTTACTGCATTTAGTTGCAAAAATAAAAGTGCTTTTTCAGATTTCAAATACGCTGATAAACCTATGGCTTTTGTTTGCGAAGGTGCCAATTCAAAATTATTAAATGAAGCCCTTTATTCTTTTGAAGATGACATCATAAATCATTACAAAAAAGGAAATCAAAATTACAGATTAGAACAAGCTTATTCGCAAATAATAAGAAATTCTGTTTTTGGCAGATTAAAACTAGAGGACATCGTTTCAAAACATACCGTTAAGGTATTTGAAGCTTTAAAAAATGAAGCCAATTTATGGGATGCAAATAATTCAAAAAGTTATTTAAATTACAATAGCACTGCCGTAAATTGTATTTCAAATAATATACAAGACAAAGCTCTAAAAGACACTTTCGATGCTCTTATAACAACGAATAGCATGAGTCCAAAACTGTTTGGAGCACCATTAACAACTAAATACAGAAACGTATTAAACGACAAAAATTTAGCTATGTATGTGGCATTAGATTTATATTATGCTAAAATGTTTAATATAAATTTCTCTAAGGTGAATTTAGAGAAACCAGAACAGAAAGTGGACTTTAATCAAGTGCCGCCAATGCCAGAAACCGATCCTCATGCTGGACATAATCACTAAGATGTAATGACCAGAAGAAATCTTCAACATATCGAAATAAAGTCAGAAGTTAAAAGTCAAAAGTCAGAAGCTATAACTTTTCGAACTGCTGAAGATATTGATATAAAATCAACTTATTCAAAAGAAGATATTGAAGGGTTAGAGCATCTGAATTTCGTAGCTGGAATTACGCCAAACCTCAGAGGCCCTTACAGTACCATGTATGTTCGCAGACCTTGGACAATCAGACAATATGCTGGTTTTTCTACCGCCGAAGATAGTAATGCGTTTTACAGGAGAAATTTAGCTGCTGGACAAAAAGGACTTTCTGTCGCCTTTGATTTGGCGACGCATCGGGGATATGATTCAGATCATGAGCGTGTTGTTGGCGATGTTGGAAAAGCTGGTGTAGCCATCGATTCGGTTGAAGACATGAAAATCCTCTTCGATCAGATTCCATTAGATAAAATGTCGGTTTCTATGACCATGAATGGTGCCGTTTTACCAATCTTGGCATTTTATATAGTTGCAGCAGAAGAACAAGGTGTAAAACCAGAACAATTGGCTGGAACGATTCAAAATGATATTTTAAAAGAGTTTATGGTGCGTAATACGTATATATACCCACCAACACCTTCAATGAAAATCATTTCAGATATATTTGAATATTCCAGTAAGAACATGCCAAAATTCAACAGCATTAGCATCTCTGGATATCACATGCAAGAAGCAGGTGCCACTTGCGACATTGAGTTGGCATACACTTTAGCCGACGGTTTAGAATATATTAGAAAAGGATTAGCAGCAGGCATGGATATTGATACCTTTGCCCCTCGCCTATCTTTTTTCTGGGCCATTGGCATGAACCATTTTATGGAAATTGCAAAAATGCGAGCTGCCAGAATGCTTTGGGCAAAATTGGTAAAACAATTCAATCCTAAAAATGATAAATCTTTAGCTTTACGCACACATTGCCAAACTTCGGGCTGGAGTTTGACTGAGCAAGATCCTTTTAACAATGTTGCTAGAACAACTATTGAAGCAGCAGCAGCAGCTTTTGGCGGCACACAAAGTTTGCATACAAACGCTTTAGACGAAGCTATTGCATTACCAACTGATTTTTCAGCAAGAATTGCAAGAAATACCCAAATATTTCTTCAAGAAGAAACTAAAATCACAAAAGCAGTTGATCCTTGGGCCGGAAGTTATTATGTTGAAAAATTAACTCATGATATCGCTCAAAAAGCATGGTCGTTAATTGAAGAAGTTGAAGAATTAGGAGGCATGACCAAAGCTATTGAGGCAGGCATTCCCAAAATAAGAATTGAAGAAGCCGCTGCAAGAAAACAAGCTAGAATTGATTCTGGGCAAGATGTTATTGTAGGTATTAATAAATACAGACTTGAAGAAGAAGCCCCCATTTCAACACTAGAAGTAGACAACCAAACCGTAAGAAATTCTCAAATAGAGCGATTAAACACAATTAAAGCCGAAAGAAATTCAGAGAAAGTTAAAGCTACTTTATCAAAATTAACCAAAGCGGCTAAATATTCATTAAATTCGATACATAA
>TARA_R110002072_G_scaffold176748_5_pt1 | contig 10384 bp, 12 predicted proteins | sample TARA_R110002072 | Tara Oceans TARA_R110002072 (sample SAMEA4397118) | marine metagenome | biome: Polar Biome; feature: [SRF] surface water layer (ENVO:00010504); material: water (ENVO:00002006), including particulate matter (ENVO:01000060) such as... | depth 5 m | reverse complement strand
GATCATCTAGGACGTAGGCCATTGCATCAGTTGCAGCATTATCCGCAGGCCATTGGTCACTAAACGTCTTCTGTCCGCTCGTTGGGTCCGTATAAGAACATCCCATAAAAATTCCTACAGCAGCCAAGGTAGCAGTTCCAGCATCCTTCTCAATCGTGCCGTTTGCTACAAGCTTGACAAAATCACCGTTAAAAATAGCGGTGTTATATGTAGTAATTATTGGTAAGTGACGCACTAGGCCCGTAAACGAACCTGCTGCGCTTGTAGTACCAATAGGTCTGGCCCCATACGGTGAAGCTGAAGTAGCCATTTTACACCTTATAAGTTCAGTTTGTTAATTTTGTAGCCTTAGCGTTTACCGCCAAACGCTACACGAGTCTTTCTATCGGGCGCAAGAACTGGCATCCGAGGATCGTTCTCACGCATATAATTGTTGTCAACAGCCTGCATCTGTGATTCTGCGTGGTTCCTGTAATAGGCACGCCTTTGTTCCACAAGTTCCTGTGGAGCTTTGCAGAGCAGTAATCCGCCAACTTCAATGTGACCCTTGCTTCCCCATTCTGATTTATGGTCGCTTTGGATTTGAAGCTCAGGGTGATCTTCCGCTTTGACTGGTTCCCAACCTTCCCTAAACCTCTTGGAAACATTGGTATTGTCAGCACTTCCAACCATTGATGTTCTAATCCACCTAAACACATAGCCATCTTGTGGGTCGGGATCTGGTAAAATTGATGCAGGCTCCCATGTCGTTGGGCGGGTTTCATTTTCCCGACTATCCAAAGACCTTGGTTCCCGTGATGCGCGTTCTTCAGCCATTTTAACTTCTCTCCTTCATAAGCTGTACAGCATATTGCTGTGGAGTTAAGCCAAGGCGTCTCGCGAGCCTTACCTGTGTCTGTGTTAATGTTACTTTGCGTGGTGCGGCACCGCTATTTCTAGAGGCTGGTGCAACCACGGGGTTCGCCCTTCGACGAGTCGCAGTCTCAACAATAACTTCTTCGTTATCATTGTTACTGAAGTGCGCAGGAAAAACTTCCACCATGCGTTTATCTATTAATTGATAGTATTCATCGCTGGCTGGGTCAATACCTTCATCATTAACAAGTTTGTTGTGTACCCCGTAAGCAAAGCTTGTTAACTCAGCATCTGTGCCAAACCATTGATTATTTTCTTGCCAAGCTACAGCCTTTTCATCGGGCTGTATTTCAGGCGCTACCTGTTGCTGAGGCATTTGAGATCTCTGCTCCCGCTCTTGAGCCTCAACCTCTCTTTTCCAGTTCTCAACAATATTCTTAGATACACTAGGTGCCCAGCTTTGTTGAAGCTGTGCCTGTGTCAGTGCCTTTTGTGCTTCAGCAAGAAGTTCAGCATCCCCAACCTCGTGCGCTCTTTTAAAATTTTCTTCTGCTTTAGCCAAAGCTATATCTGCACGGCTCTTTGCTTGCTCGGTTAGGGCAGCCTGTGAATCTTGAACCAATTTAACAAGTCTTTGGTTTTCAGTTTGAAGTGCCTGACCATACCCAACCGCCTCTGTGTTCATGCGCTCCAGGGCCTCCTTCTCCCTGCGCTCATCATGCCACTGGCCCTTTAGTTTATTAATTCTTTTTTGAACCTTGCTGCCGTAGCTTTCAAGTTCATCCTCGTCATCCGCTTCATCTCCAGCCTTGTTTCTAGCCTCTTGTCTTTTTTCATCTAGTGGATCAGGAAACCTTTGATCCTCTTTTGGGCGATCATCTACCACCTCGACATCCCAAGACTCGTCTGAATCTGAGCCATCGTCCTTTGGAGGCGCTTCAATCGTTGTTCTTACCCCTAAAAACCTTTCTTCGTCTCGTGTTCTTCCAGTTTCTTCGCTCATATTAAGCCCTTTCTACGCCTCTGGGGTCTTCTACAACCGCCTCTACAGTGTCATCATTAATAATTCGGAACTCTTTTCCGTGGATTTTTATTCTTGTACCACTAAATGCACGAAACACTACCCAGTCACCCTCTTTACAGTAGGGGCCACTAGGAAACCTAGTGAAACTTGAGTATGCATCTGGCCCCGCCTTAAGAACAAAGCCTACTACAGTAGAAATTGACTCTTCATGCTGACTTTGTGCCGATTTAATGATGCCACCTTCGGTAGCTTCATCAATTTCTGGGAGTGCAATTAGTAACTTGTAGCCTTTTGGATCTGGAAGTTGCGATGCGGTACGAGCAGAGTCGTCACCATCTTTAAATGTAATCTCTTCGACATCAATAACAGGATTTTCTACTTCTTTTGCGAGTGTAGTCATGCGACCTCTCGTTAAATTGTGGCATCCTTGCGGACGTTGCTCTTCTAATTAGAAGGTTTACTTTTTTTGGGCTTATCTATGTCCTTAGGCACCGCCCATAAGCGCCCATCTTCATCTACTTCCAAGTAAAATGGAAGTTCTTCCGATTGTACCCAAATATCAGCGTCTTTTTCGTCAATAACGCCAAAATATTTGCCCAATCGGACTAAAACGTCCCATTTCAATGTACTATTTCCTATATGGTTTTGTTTTTTTCGCTATTTTGCGTGGTTGCTTGGAATGTTGCCTACCTGCTGCGGTATCTTCTCGTTTTTTAACAGTAGTTCTGTTGTATTCTTCGGCAGACAAAGCCAATATTGCATCTTTAGGCAAATATCGCTCACCTGTTTCACCACTAGGCTTGCCGCTCTTTGTTTTCCACTCCTGTTTCGTCCAACTGTCTAAGCTTTTTTGGCTTTTTTTCTTAGTCATTTAGTTTCTATAGCCTCCACCCCTGGCCTTGTATTGTTTTGCAAGCATTTGTGCCTTGCGTGCAGACCATTGACCAGGTTTTCCACCCTTTGCGCCTGCCTTAATTTTGTTAAACAGATTTTTTCTCATAGTAGGCTTCGTATAGTTACCCGCCTCATTAACCCTGGACTTTGGTTTCCTTTTAGCCATTACAGTTCCCTAATTCTGTCCTCTAAATCAATAACCTCACGCTCCGCCCAGGCCAAACCCTCAATAATACCAGTAATTTTACGATATTCTTCTATATTTTTAGCTGAACCAACCGCTAAATGGTCGGCAAGGTCGTTCATTTGGTCACGAATCTTCTTTTTGAGCAACGATAGCACATCATCTGCCATCATTGCCTCCTTCTATGTCTTTGCCAAGCTGTTGTCCAAGCTGAAAACCCTTAAGCTGTATGTCTGCGTCGTTCTTTTCAGATTCTATTTCAGCCTTAAGCATTAATGCCTGCTCTTCTAGGGTTAACTCTGCCATCTCCACACGCTCCTTGCTCGCTAACTTCTGTTGTTCAAGCTGAAGTTTCTGCTGGTCAATCTGCTGCTTGGCCTGATCTGCCGCCTGCTTCCTTTGAACCTCTTGTTCGCGGGTCGCAACCTCACGTTCACGCATTTGAATGATCGGATCTTCTTGTTGCTGCGCATTGATTTCCGCCTGCTCCTGCGCCTGCTTCTTGCCCATCATCTGATCTGCTGCCTCAGCGACAAGCCTGCTAAGTTTTGCTTCAAGTCTTTCAGGCAACCTCTCACTTGGAGGTGGTAACTGAATACCAAGCTCTTCTTCTATCTGTTTACGGAATATAAACGCCAGATGTTCTCTGATGTGGGCATCTAATGCTCCACTAATTCCACCACCCGCAGGACTGTTTTGTATTTCCTGTGCAAGTTGTGGGTCGTTCTTAAGTGCCATATGCACACGCATGTGCGCTTCGTGATCCTGCCACTCAAACGCCTTAACGGGTGCAACCGTAAGCATGTTTTGATTTTCCGTAAGAGGATCTTTAGGTTCAACTTCCTCTTGGTTCGGAACAACCTTATCAGCATTTGGAATACCGATAAGTTCCATCATTTGCCTATGTAGCAATGGCATGTCATATAAGTTGGGTGCCTGCTGTGCAAGTTGCAGAGCGGCTTGGTACTGCATAATACGCTGCGCCATTGATGATGCGTTGGGATCTGATACTGGTACTACGTCAATACGATCATCAAAGTCTTCGGCTTTTACGTCTTCGCCCTCATCGGTTTCATAGGGATAGGCTGGGTCCGTGTAGTCACTAATAATTGTTGCAAGAATTTTATACTCTTGCTTAAGGCTTGCATGTATCCTGGCCTGAATAGCAGACTGCACCTTCATGGCCCGCTCCATAATTGCAAGCGTGGTTCCTACGGGAGCCTCTTGATTCATGTCGGCAATCTTCATATCTGCCATTGAGGCAAACCTTCTGCCTTCTTCTACAATGTTACCCAGTAACTGATAAAGGACCGACGAAGGTTCCTTATAAGGAAGGAAGGTGATGTTGTCACGAATAGCCCCACCAGGGACATCAACATCCCTGAACTCTCCTGGCATGATAGGCGTGTCGTCGCCTTTGATTCTAAGTCCACGAGTTTTCAAACCTCCAGGTAGATTGGATAGTGTACCTGCATCAACCAACTGCCTAAGCAAGCTGGTCGCAGACTTGGCCAATCCTCCAATCATATGAATCAAGCCAAGGTTATAAAATCCAATGCCTGGAACATATCCATAGTGAACAAAGTGTTGCTTTTTAATTTTCTTAGGATCGTCCTCAGACCAATTTCTATAAATAGAAAGAATTGTAGTGCTGCCCTTATCAATCGTAATCACATACGGAAGAGCAACTCCATCTTCGTCTTCGTATCCTGGCAGGTCTACATCAACGTGCATTTCTAAAAGTTGATGTCTTTCATTGTCCTCATAGGATGGACGCACGCCACCAATGTCATTGTACTTATCGGTAATAGCGTTGTCTTCTATGTGTGATGACGTAAGCTCTACATCTCTATAAAAATCATTAACCTGTAATTTTTTTATTTGGTTTGTACTACGGTTCATTACATGGGTGTAACGCTCTGCCTGTTCTAGCTCAGACTCGTTATAAGCAACAACGAAATCCTCTGCTGGAACAAACATAGAGGTGGGCCTACCCAAGGATGGATCAAAATAAATTTTACGAAATGCAGAACCAGCTAGGGGTAAGCTAAATAAAAGTTTTTCAGTTTCTGACCGATACTCAGTCATCACCTCAATAAGCTGATAGTTCATATACTCCTGAACTCTTTTAGCCTGTGCCTGTCTTTCTGGAGTAAACTTACCCCACACATGAGTTTTTACTGGACCCTGTGCTGGCATAATTTCCTGAATTGTCTGAGCCTGAAATCGAACTACTGCCTCAGAAAGCATCGGATGAAATACGCCACACGCCCCAGACCATGGTGTAGTACGTTCCTCAATCTCAAGACCTAATTGATCTAGGCCCTGTTCATATGTGTCTTCCCAGTCACCTCTGCTACTTTTGTCAGAATCAAATTTAGAAACAAGGTCAGACGCTAATTCATTTAATTCACTTTCCTCAAGATACTCAGCCAAGTTTGACTGAAAGGAATCTTCAGATTCCATCAATTCTGCCATAGGATCAAAATCAACAACGACACTGCCGTCATCCATTTCAACTACTGTTGACTCTTCAGGCGTTTCTTGATCTTCAACTACGGTGAGTCCATCAGGACTCATCTCAAAATCGTCTTGATTTAAGAGAGGTTCGATAGTTTTATCTATTGCCACGGATCATTCCTCTACGTTATAGACCAATATACAGAATGAGAAAATTCAAACAAATAGTCAACCATTAGTAATAATCGGCTTTTCTCATTGGAAAAAATTCTTCTTCCTCTTCGTCACTCTCTATTCTAATAAAACCACCCTGACGAAACCTCATAAGGGCCTGAGTAGAAGAATCAACTAAATCGTCGTGATCGCCAGTAGGAAAGGCAGCAAACTCTTCGACCACTAATTCTGCCCACCTTGTTCTGGGTGCCCATACATGTCCAGAGGAAAACAAATCTGAAATAGCATTAACTCTTGCAATCTTATCCCTACCCCTGCTGGGTGTGTACTCACCCACAGGTATACCCATTCTGCGCAACTCAAAAATTAATGGTGTTCCAGCCGCCTTTGCTTCCACAATAAACGCGTCAGGATCGTACTCTTTATACATTTCGTAAGCTCTAGCCTTTAGATCTGGAAACTCTAATCGTTCTTGAAGAGCATCTAGGAGTATAATGTTTGATACTCCGTCTTCGTCTGTAAAAACACCCCACGTTGTGCAGGCACTGTAGTCAGCAGTTTCTTTTGCAAGAAATGCAGTATCCCACGATTGAATTACAAAGTCACAGGGCGGTGGTTTTTTGTTAGGCCATTCGTTCCACCACTCACGCTTGATGATCGCAGATTCTTCGGAGGTCGGATCTTGCTGATACTGGGCACTCCACTTACTAACAGGCAATTCTGCCTTTAGTGCCTCTAGTTGATCAATCGGCCAGAACCCAGGCCAAAGAGGTTTTCCGCTTGGAAGTATTGCGGGAAACTCAATAACTTCCCACTCATCCGCACCACCCCTTTCTACTGATGCTTTAATGATGCTTCCCGTTAAATCCTTTTTAGCCCAACGGGTCATTACCAAGCAAATCGCACCGCCAGGTTGAAGCCTCTGGCGAGGACCTGATGTGTACCATTCATATGTTTTATCATACACAGATGGGTCGTTTAGTGCAGCTTCTTGCTCAGAGTGCGGGTCATCAACAATCAAAATATCCGCACCCTTACCAGTTACAGCACCACCCACACCAATAGCAAAATATTCTCCTTGCTTGTTTGTGCTCCACCGACCTGCTGCCTTGGAGTCTGTACTCAGGGTGACATTATTAAATATTTGTTGGTAAGCTTCTGAACCTACAAGGTTACGAACCTTACGACCAAAGCCAACCGCAAGCTCTGCGGTATGTGCTGTTTGAATAACTTTTTTATCTGGAAACCTACCCAAGTACCATGCAGGAAAAAGATGTGAGGCAAACTCTGACTTAGTATGCCGTGGAGGCATATTTACTATAAGCCTCTTGAGGGTCCCATCGGCAATTCTATTAAATGCATCTGCCATGATCTTGTGATGTTGGCCCTCAATAAAGGCAGGCCAAACTTCTTTTACAAAAGCAAGAAAATCACCCTGGGCTAATTCTTTAACTTTTATTCCACTAATTCTACCAATAAGATCAATGGCTTCTTTTTGTTTATCAGGAGGAAGCGACTGAACTGTCGCTGCAAGAGTCGTCAAATCTAAGCTCATTTGGTTCTTTCCCCCAGTTCGTCAAAGCACTCGTCGTTAATGTATTGGTCTCCCCACCAGCACCCACTTTTGCCCGTGGCACAGGATGCTAATGGCAAAAGGAAAAACAATATAACTAGAGCTTTGGCCCTCACAAAAAACTCCTATTAGTTAATATTACCTATACTAGATAATCTATACTAGGTAATCTATACTATAATATCTAGACTTATTATCTAATCTAAAAGAAATTTAGGTAACTAAGTTAGATACTAGACACCCCCCTCCGTAGTGACAAAGCGTAAAGATAGCTGTCATATCATCAAAAATTGGTGGTAGAATATGCAAAACACTGTTTATATATAAAGAGACGGCCAACCTCCAGCAGGGGTGGTCCCCCCTACTGGGGGTCGTCCATCTCTTTATTTTAAAAGCAACTGCAACTGCAACTGCAACAGCAACAGCAACAGCCACGGATTTCACGCACCGCTCGCAAGCGAGCTGTGAAACCATATATCTCATATGGACTCGTTCTTAACGCTCCCCTTTGAATGACCTACTCTAATTTTTCTAAAGAAAAATTAAGGTCATAGTCGGGAAGCTAAACGAGCCTAATTATACTCTCTCTCTCCACAGATGCTTCAAGATAATTTGTCTATCATGGTGTAACACTAAGTTTCTCAGTCGATAACTCTGACAATCTTACCAGCCAGATTGTCAATCGACTGATCTCCTAATTGTTACAACTGCACCATGACGCAAGCATCAACCAGCATTACTTCGTAATCTTGGAGCAAAAGCTCCTGCGATTACCTAGCAAGTAATGCAAGTTGACACCTGCTGTGAGCCAAATTTTCTCTTCGCATCTGCGAATAGAGGTTCGTAGGTAGTCATTTCACCTAGAGGGGAACACCCTCGAAGGAGCACAAATGAGTAGTAAAGACATTGCACAGCAGGCTAAGACTATCTCTTACAAGGTAGTGAAAGCCTGTTCAGAGCAGGTCACCCATGTAGCCGAAGAAGTTGCAAGGGCTGGACTGTATGTCGCTGGTGTAGCTGGTATGACCAAGAAGGCTTCGATTGCGATCCAAGACCTTCTATCACAAGCTGGTTCACTGATTGAGAAGCACCGCAGAGGAGACGGTAGCTTCAAGGATACTATGCCACGAGAAGGTCTTCTGGAGATTAGAGATGACCTTTACAACGATGTCCTTGAAAAGGCTAGGAACATCGGGAAGGCGAAGTATGACTCTGAAGTTCGGCAGGCCAAGGGTAACAAGAAGCTACTGCCGACCAAGAACAAAAACACCTACGGCAAGGATGCGAGGAAGAACATCTCCAATAAACTCAAAGCCTTCCGTAACTTCTTCTGGTGCTTGACACATCCTGAGTTCTATGAGGAAGCCGTAGCTGTTGTCAGGGATGCAGGAACTAAGGATGGTAACACTTGGACTCAATGTGCCAAGATCTTCCTTAAAGTCCAACTGGATGCCGTGGCTAACTGCAACCGCAAGGTCATGGTAGGAGTGCCAGTTAACGATCCCGCAGGTATCTGGTTTATCAGAACTGACCAGATCAAAGACCTAGCACCTTGGACTGATGACCAAGGCAGAAAAATAGCATCCATCACCTGGGGATCTGGTGATAATGCTTACACAACAGATGTTATCTTGACTGGTAACATGACTGTGAAGAAGCTCTACACGTTACTAGAAGCTAGACAGCTAGAGCTTGCAAGGTCTTCTGCAAAAGCTACGTCTGATCTTACGGCTCTGTTGGAAGTAGCTGTACCACCAGAACACGTTCTCACACCGAGGACTGCTGATTCTGACAAGTAGTTAGCAACTGGGTGGCTGGGGCTTCGGCCCTAGTCACCCTTTTTTTTACTCAACAGGAGTACATTATGAGCAACCACCCAGTACGTCCACTTAACGAGTGTAGCACTAGCGAACAGGTAAGGATAATAAAAGGTATCATACATGAGATGCTGGACATTGAGGATGCTAGGTGTAGCCTTGAGGAGTATGCCCTAACCCTCAAGCGGTGGAGGGTTGTCTACTCAACATTCATGCTTGCCATTGAGGAAGCCTACCAAGAAATCAGAGAAAGGAGGAAGTAACATGGTCTTCAGAAGTACTCTGTACTTACTAGTACTGATCTACGCACTAGTGTTATTCGTAGTGCTGGGTTAAACAAAAGGCTAGGGGTAACTCCCTAGCTTTTTTTTGTTCCGTTCCACACTAAAAGCAATTTATTTTATTTAAAACACGTTCCACGCAGGACCAGCAACTTCTTTTTTTTTGTGTCGCAACGAGGTACGGGCCGACTCACTCAGTGGGGGAAATTTTCCCCTACTTCTTACGCTATGCCGTAAGTTTCTCAGCTCGCAGCGATACGGCTATACAGTAGTTGACCCCCAGGTGTTGCTTTTTCTTTGGCCACAACGAGGTACGGGCCGACTGAAGTGGGGGGTTCGGGCCTACTGATTAGGTTAGGTTTTACTGGGGGAAATTTTCTCCCACCTAGAAAAACCAAGTTCTGAGTACTAAACCTAACTGCTATGCTTGGGTAGCTGATGACCACATAGCGAGCTTCTCCATCAACTCCTTCTCTAGGTCCTCTGAACTCCTGTTCTCAAACGTGACGTGTGTGGACTCATCGAATAGTCCCCCTGCCTTACCTAGCAGTTCTAACGCCCTGATTCTATTAGCAGGTGAGTTGCCTTCCTCTACTGCCTCCTCCTGTAATTTCTGCACAACCCAGTCCATGCCTAGCCTTTCGTGTGCCTCACGAGCAACCTTGTTGTCAGACTTGAGTGCCTCTATTGCTTCCTTAACCTTGGGATTCTTGGCGAGCTTGGATGAGTTATTCCACACCACCTGCTTGCTCATCTTGTCAGCATTGTACGCCTTGCGATAGGCTTCAGCATAGCTGTGGCCCTTGGCTACAAAGCCTGCAAATGCACTCTGTTTAGGGCTAATCGTAGTGGAGTTAGGCATAGGTGATCTTATCGTTAGGCTTTTATTAGGTCAAGAGTACTGATTTTTCCTATGATACATGGGGGAACTAGGGGACTACCATAAAAACTAAAATTCGATTAAATTTATTATGTCAAAGTAGTAGTAGTGAGTGAGTTCGGGGGGGAAATTTTCCCCCACTAAATAAAGGAAGCTGACCATGACCGACGAAGTTAAAAGGTACGTTCCAACGTGTGCCAAGGTGGTCTCACCTGCTGTATGGGTTAGAGCTAGAAACGCCA
>TARA_R110002072_G_scaffold81857_6_pt1 | contig 10389 bp, 8 predicted proteins | sample TARA_R110002072 | Tara Oceans TARA_R110002072 (sample SAMEA4397118) | marine metagenome | biome: Polar Biome; feature: [SRF] surface water layer (ENVO:00010504); material: water (ENVO:00002006), including particulate matter (ENVO:01000060) such as... | depth 5 m | reverse complement strand
CAGGCCGATGCCGCAAACGCCGGGAACCACCAGCATCAAACCGCCCGAGACGCCCGATTTTGCAGGCAGGCCAACGGCAAAGGCAAATTCGCCAGAAAAATCATACATGCCGCAGGTCAGCATCAGCGAAAGCGTGTTTCGGATCGCCGCCGGCTCGGCGATGCGGTGCCCTGTCAGTGGACAGACGCCGCCATTGGCCAGGGTCGCGGCCGCGACGGACAGCGCGCGGCAGTCCATCGAGATGGCGCAGCTGCGGAAATAGAGGTCGAGGGCGCGCTCGACGATACTGCCTTCGGGGAAGACGCCATGGCTTTGCATCAGCTCGGCGAGGTCGAAATTGCGCTTCGCCGTCTTGCGTTCCGACATGTAGACCGCCTCATCGAAACTGCAGGCCTGGCTGCCGACCGCCGAATTCCAGAACCGCATCAGCATGTCGAAGCGTTCGTCCACAGGTCGGCCCGGGCGGATCATGGCGCTGCACATGATCGCGCCGGAATTGATCATCGGGTTATGCGGCCGGTTGTCGCGATTGAGCGTCAATTCATTGAAACCCACTCCGGAGGGTTCGCGGCCGACATGCTCATGCACATAGCGTTCGCCGTTCAACCCCAGCGCCAGCGCGTAATTGAGTGGCTTGACCACGGATTGCAGGCAGAAAGGCGTTTCGGCTTCGCCGAGCGACATGCGCTGGCCATCAATACTGCACACCGCCAGGCCAAAGGCATTCGGATCCTGCTTCGCCAACTCAGGAATATAATCGGCAACCGCGCCGCCAGCGGCCGCCTGGGCGTGGGCGTAGATATTGGCGATGCGGTTCTCGAAAACCGGGAAATTTCCGATCGCCAGATCACCATCCAGGATTTGCAGCAGAAAGCGGCAGGTATCCGGGGTCAGCCCGGCCTCTATGGCAGCAGCGTCGAGGGTGATTCCGGTTTCGAGAAAGCGGCGAGCATCGGCCAGGCGCGGCATGTTGAGGTCGATACCGGCCTGCAACAGGAAGCGTTGCAGGTCTCTGGTGTTGATGAGGTCTTCTTGCCGGGCACGCCGCAGCAGGCGTGCGAAGAGCTGTCGCGCGGTGGCGGCATCCGGGCGGTCGTGCTCGAAGCGGGCGCGGCGTCCGGAAAAACCGGAAAAAGCTGAAATGGGGCGTGTGACCATGGCGTTAGATTGCGGTGGATCGGCCGTCTGTCCAGCGGTGAATACGCGCCTTATGCCGCTTTCAGACGAAATATCGGCCCGGACCACTTGCGCACAAAGGGCGGGGGCGCTACGCGAGCTGCACACAATGCGAAGGAAAAAGCGGCCATGAAGACTGCAGCCAAAGTGAAGAAGATCGTTCTTGCCTATTCCGGCGGGCTCGACACATCAGTGATCCTCAAATGGCTTCAGGATCAGTATGATGCCGAAGTGGTCACCTTCACGGCCGATCTAGGTCAGGGCGAAGAGCTGGAGCCGGCGCGGCGCAAGGCCCAGGCGGCCGGCGTCTCCGAGATCTTTATCGACGATTTGCGCGAGGAATTCGTGCGCGATTTCGTCTTCCCGATGGTCCGCGCTAACGCCGTCTATGAAGGCCTCTACCTGCTCGGCACATCGATCGCCCGGCCGCTGATCTCAAAACGCCTGGTCGAAATTGCCCACGAGACCGGCGCCGACGCCGTGGCCCATGGTGCCACCGGCAAGGGCAATGACCAGGTCCGCTTCGAGCTCGGTGTCTATGCGCTCGACCCGGATTTGCGCGTGATCGCGCCTTGGCGCGAATGGGACCTCAATTCGCGCACCAAGCTTATTGCCTATGCCGAAGAGCACGGAATTGAAGTGGCCAAGGACAAGCGCGGCGGAGCCCCTTTTTCGGTCGACGCCAATCTCTGGCACACCTCCTCGGAAGGCAAAATGCTCGAGGATCCGGCAGAGGAAGCCTCGGAGCTGGTGTATCAGCGCACCGTGCGGCCAGAAGATGCGCCGGACTCGCCGGAATACGTCACCATCACCTTCAAGCGCGGCGATGCCTGCGCGATCAATGGTGTGGCGCTCAGTCCTGCCACCCTGCTGACACAGCTTAATGCACTGGGCGGCAAGCATGGTATCGGGCGGCTCGACCTGGTCGAAAATCGCTTTGTGGGCATGAAATCGCGCGGAATTTACGAGACCCCGGGCGGCACAATCCTGATGGCGGCGCATCGCGGCATTGAGCAGATCACGCTCGATCGTGGCGCAGCCCATTTGAAGGACGAGCTGATGCCGCGCTATGCCAAACTGCTCTACGAGGGTTTCTGGTTCTCGCCCGAGCGCGAAATGTTGCAGGCGGCAATCGATTCCAGTCAGGAATATGTCACCGGCGACGTCCGGCTCAAACTCTATAAGGGCTCAGTCAATGTCGTCGGGCGCAGCTCCGATCACTCGCTCTACTCGCAGGCGCACGTCACCTTCGAAGAAGATGAGGTCTATGACCAGAAGGATGCGGCAGGCTTTATTCGGCTGAACGCGCTTCGGCTGCAATTGCTCGCACGGCGCAAGCGCCGGCTCGGTCGCAATGATTGAGGCGGGCGGGTCTGTATTGGCCAGCCGCGAGTCAATCACATGAATGTTTAATTCATCGGGTCGTTTTGTGCTTTACACACAGAACGATACGGGTGAGCTTGCGCCGCCGGTTTGACCGGGACGTCTCCGCTGGATGCCCCTTGGCCGGGTAATCGACTGCCTCGCGGCTCTCCTGAGGGGGCCGCGCATGAGCGAGAACTTCATGCTGTCAACGGCAATTCCAGATGCCATCGTGATACTCGCGCTCCTCCTCACATTGATTGTGATGGCGCGGGATCTTCCCGCGATCAGCTTTGCCGGGATTACGCAGGAGCTCGGGCTGGTCATGCTCGGCTTGGTCGTCTGGGGCTGTTTCCTCCTCGGCCATCTATTATTCTTGGCCGCGGGCCCGATATGGTTCGGTGAGGCTGAAATGCTCCGGGTCGATTCCGTGATCCAGACTTGGGTCCGATGGTCTGTTGAGACGGTTGCGGCGATCATTGTTCTGGCCGGTGTGGTTCAGATCCCGCGACGCTTCGCTGGCCTGACTCAGAACCTCGAACACTCGACATCGGCGCTCAAGTCCGAACATCAGGCCCGCGCGACGATCGAGAGTGAACTCAAGGCCGTGATGGCGAACCAACGGGCTTCCAGCCAGCAGGAATCCGAATTCCTGTTGGGGTTGAGCCATGAGTTGCGAACCCCTTTGAACGGTATTATCGGGCTCGGAAATTTGCTCGGAAATACCTCACTTGACCCGACTCAACGCAAATTGCTCGCCACGATGGAGCAGTCGGCGCAGACCATGCTGGCGCGCGTCGGCGTGGTGATTGAACTGACGCGGCTTAGATCGGAGCAGGTCGAGGTCCGCAACCAGGTGTTTTCGCCGGCGGAACTCGTCAAATCGGTTGAAGCCCTGTTCGCGCCAACCGCCCGAGACAAGGGTCTGGTATTCTCCGTTGAAGCTTCTGCCCCCGCCGCCACGCAGGTAATCGGTGACAGTCGGCTGACAAGGCAGTTGCTTTCGACGCTCGTCTCGCTCGCGATCAAACACAGCCCGACGGGTGCGGTCCGAAGCCTGGTCGAGATCGAACCAGAGGGCGAGGGGCTCGCCTGGGTAAAATTCACAGTGACGGCGACAGGACTGCATTTCCCGTCCGAGGTGGTCGAGCGCGTCCGTGCCCAATTTGGCAGCATGCGCGGTGATGAGGGCCTCGAACTGGCAATTTGCTGGCGTCTGGCCACATTGATGGATGGCAGTCTGGACGTCGACAGCAATGCTGATGCGGGCACGGTCGTCACGGCGCGCCTGCCAATGCGCCAGGAAGTATAGCCGGCGCGCGGCCCTTTTGGGCTGGATGCCTCATCGGTGGCGCTCTATGCTCCGGCGAAACCGGATACGAGGCTCCGCATGAAACTGTTTGTTCCAACACTCGCTCTTCTGTCGATGCTGGCCGCCTGCGCCGGACCTGAAACAACGGCGGAGTTTGATCGCCCGGCCTTGTTGGCCGGCGCAGCGGCCGACAGGGCCGCTGATCTCCGCCGCGCCGACCGGAATATCCTGGTTGTTCGGCATGCCCGCAAAGTCTCATCAGATTGCAATGCGCTCGATTGTCCGCTCAGCCCGCAGGGCGAGGCGATGGTGGCGCGCCTGGCCGAACTGATCGGTGCGCCCGCAATTGACCAGGCCTATTCCAGCGCCGCCTGCCGCACCCTGCGTACGGCCGAAGCCGGTGGTCGCCCGGTCATCGTGCACCAGGCCGGCGATGGTATGGAGGCAGGTTGTACCGCGGAGGAAGTCGTTACGCGCAATCGCGCCGCTGCCTTTGCGGACGCCGAAGCCTCGAATGCCCGCTGGACCTTGGTCGGCGAGCACTCCAACACCAGCTGCCTGTGGCTGGCGCAATTTGCTGGTGTGGAAGCCTCAGAAACTGTGGGCTGTAGCGAGGGACGTCTCGCCGATCAGGCCTATGGCGATATTTTCTGGCTCTATCGGCTCGATGGAAACTGGCAGGTGACGGTCTTGCCATCGGCGTTCGAGGTCGAGGCGCAGGACTAGTCTAGCCGAGCGGATAATTTCTCGCCGGCTGATAGATATTGGCCTCACCGCGACTCAGCCAGCTCGCATAGAGGCTGAAGCTTGCAATCCTGGCCGCTTTGCACCGGAACGTGCCGAGCGCCTGCGTGAAGCCGGCAAGCGCCTCGACCGGCGTTTGTCTCAGATAAGCGAGTGTGACGTGCGGCACGAATTTGCGCGACTCGGGGGCGAGGCCGGCGCGCCGGGCTGCGCGCTCGCATTTGGTCTGTAGGGCCAGCAGGGCCGTGTCGGGCTCAGCACCAATCCACAGCGCATGCGGCTCCAGCCGGCCAAACCAGCCGGCCCCCTTGAGCGTCAGGTCGAAGGCCGGGGCGGTGATTTTGGCCAGTTCGTGTTCGAGATCCTCGGCCTTGCGCTCATCGACATCGCCGAAGAAACGCAGCGTAAGGTGCAGATTTTCACGCGGCCGCCAGCTGGCGCCGGGCAAGCCCGATTGCAGCGCCAGTAGCGGCTCGCACACGCTGTCCGGCAGCCCGATGGCGGCAAACAGGCGCTGGCTCATGGTGTCGGCTCCGGCGTGGCTTGCAGCGGGGGCAGGCCGAACAGGGTTGCCGCGATGAAGTCGGCCAGGGGTTCGGCCATCAGCTCGACACCCGCCGCAGTCGGGTGCAGGCCATCGCGCTGCAGGAATTCAGGCCGCAGCGCGACCGGTGCGAGCAGGAATGGGTAGAGCGCAACGCCCTCTGAGTCCGCCAGCTCGGGATAGATCGAGTCGAATTGCTCTCGGTATTGCGCGCCCATATTGACCGGGGCGAGCATGCCGGCGAGGACGATGTCCAGATCGCGTGCCCGGGCCCGGTTAATCATGGCGGCCAGATTGGCCCGCGCCCGGTCCGGCGGCTGGCCTTGCAGGGCGTCATTCGCCCCAAGCGCGATGACGACACCGTCGGCATCCGGGCCGACCGAAAAATCAAACCGTGACATCCCGCCCGCCGTCGTATCACCGGAGACGCCGGCATTGACCACGCTCACCCGGGGCAGGCCCCGCGCCGCGAGCGCGCGTTCGAGTGCCGCTGGCAGCGCCTCGTCATCGGTCAGGCCGAAGCCGGCACTGAGACTGTCCCCGAGCACGACGAGCCTGTAGGCGGGCTCGTCATTCGCGGCGATGGCCGGCGCGGTAATCGCCAGCAGTCCGATCACGACAAGGTGAAGCATGTGACGCATGTTAAAGAAGGCCTTTGCCGAATGCTGTCCTATGACATATATCGAAATTCGATATCAACGCAAATTCCGGATCCGCGATGACAGATACCAGCCTTTCTCCCGTCCTGTCGCTGCGCGATGTGGAATTGACGCTCATGGCCGCGTCCGGCCCGGTGCATATTCTCGACCATGTAAGCCTTGATGTGCGGCATGGCGAGAGCGTCGCCATAGTTGGCCCGTCGGGATCCGGCAAATCTTCGCTGATGGCGGTCTCGGCCGGGCTTGAGCGAGCAACATCGGGCGAGATCATCCTGCTTGGCGATCCGGTGACCGGCCGCAATGAGGGTGAACTGGCCCGTCTGCGCCGCGGCCGCGTCGGTTTTGTGTTTCAGTCCTTCCATCTGATGCCGACGATGACAGCGTTGGAGAATGTGATGGCGCCGTTGGAGATAGCGCGTCAGGACCAAGTGCGTGACCGCGCCGCCGACGCGCTTGCCCTGGTCGGCCTCGAGCACCGGTTGACGCACTACCCCGGTCAGCTCTCTGGCGGCGAAAAGCAGCGTGTCGCTGTAGCGCGAGCCTTGGCGGTGGGTCCGGAGATGATTTTCGCCGACGAACCAACCGGCAATCTCGACAGCGCGGCCGGTAGCATGATTGCCGACTTCCTGTTCGAGGCTTCGCGTCAGCATGGCGCAGCTTTGGTTCTGGTCACCCATGATCGTGAACTTGCCAGCCGGGCTGACCGCATCGTCGAAATGCGGGACGGGGCGATCCAGTCATGAATGCGGGCCTGGCCCTGCGCATCGCGGGACGGGAATTGCGTGCCGGCATGCGTGGTTTCATGGTGTTCCTGGCCTGCCTGACGCTTGGCGTCGCCGCGATTGCCGCCGCCGGGTCGGCGAGTGCGATGTTTCGCCAGGGCGTTGCCGGCGAGCTCAGCCGGATTCTCGGCGGCGATGTGTCGTTTTCCGTGCAACGCGCGGCCTTGCCCGAGGATTTGGTCGGGGAGATGGCTGCGGCCGGACGCATTTCGAAAATCGCTGACATCAATGTCATGGCGAGCTTCAATGATGTCCGGCGGCTGATCCAGCTGCGCGGTGTCGATGCCGCTTATCCCCTGCTCGGGGCGGTCGTGACGGTTCCGGAGCGGCCGCTGGCCGATTTGCTGGCGCCGCGTGATGGCGTTGCGGGCGCTGCTGCCGATCCGGACATCTTCCGCGTCTTCAATGCGCAGATCGGTGATCGCATCGAGCTGGCTGGCCAGGTGTTTGAACTGCGTGCCGAGCTCGTGAGTGAGCCTGACCGGCTCGACCTCGGTTTCGATTTCGCACCGCGCCTTCTGGTCGCGCTTGACCGGGTCGAGGGCGCTGGCCTGATGGCTGAAGGCTCGATCTATCGCTCGGGCTTGCGGGTCGTGCTCGATGATGGCGAGGCTGATCTGGCGGCGTTCGGCGGGCAATTGACGCCACGTCTGCGCGACCAGGGCATCAATATCACCACGCGCGATGATCTGGGCGACCAATTCGATGATTTGCTCGAAAACCTCAGCGTTTTCCTTGCTGTGGCAGGCCTCGCGGCTTTGCTGGCCGGCGGTCTGGGCGTGGCGCAGGCGGTCTCTACATTCCTGTCGATGCGGACCGGCTCGATTGCCGCACTCAAGGCGCTTGGCGCCGACGGGGCGACGATCCGGCTGGCCTATCTGTCGCAGATTCTGGTGCTGGCTCTGCTTGGCTCTGTGCTGGGTGCCGGCCTGGGGGCACTCGCCCCGATCGCCCTGGTACAGGTTTTTGGCGATGCTGTGCCGATCCCGGTCCAGGCGAGTATCTATCCAGGGCCGCTTGGCCTGGCCGTTCTGTTCGGCATGCTTTCGGCGCTGGCTTTCGCGCTCCCGGCGATCGGGCGAGCCAGGGCGACCCCGCCTTCGGCTCTGCTGGGCGGCGAAGCACGAGAACAGAGCGCGACGCCATGGAGCGAGCGGATTGCCGCTTTGCTGACCGGGCTGGTTTTTATTGCGCTGGCCGTGCTGTTCAGCCCGTCGCCAATGGTGGCCGGTATGATGCTGGGCTTTGCTGTTGTGGTCTTTGCCCTGCTTTGGAGTGCGGCTTTCGGTTTGCGGCGGCTGGCACGCTGGTTGGCGCATCGGGCTCGCGGTGCTCTGCGCCTGGCCCTGTCCCAGCTGGGTGGGCCCGGTTCGGTGGCTCCGGTCGCTGCCCCTGCGCTGGGGCTCGGCCTGGCCCTGCTCGCTGTGGTGACCCTGGTGCAGCACAATCTGGTGACCCAGATCCGCGATACGGCGCCGGCCAGCCTGCCCAGTCTCGTGATCGCCCAGATTCCGTCCGACCGTGGAGAGGAATTTGATCGTATCGCGGCGGAGGCCGAGGCCGCGATCACAGATCCTGACCGCTATCGCCGGGCGCCGGCACTGCTGGGCCGGATCACCGGCATCAAGGGCGAGCCACTCGATCTGGAAGCGGTCGCCCCGTCTGAACGCTGGCTGGTCGATGGCGAGACGCGATTGACCTATCTGGCGCAGATCCCCCCCGAGACGGTGCTCGAGGCCGGGGCGTGGTGGCCGGAAGGCTATGCCGGCCCGCCGCTGATCTCGATCGAGGGTGATGCGGCGCGCGGGCTTGGCGTTGGCGTGGGTGACAGTCTGACCTTGCGAATTCTCGGGCGCGAGATCACGGCCGAAATTGCAAGTCTGCGAACCATCGACTGGGGTGGGTTCGGGGTCAATGTCGCCATCGTCTTCGCACCGGGCACACTGGAAGCCGCCAACCCAACCCAGACCGTGTTGCTGCGGGCGGAGCCGGGCCTGGAGGACGGGATTGCGTCGGCGATCGGGACTGCCTTTCCCGACGCGGTAATCTATCGCGTTCGCGAACGCTTGCAGGCGGCCGCCGAAGTCTTTGCGCAGACGAGTGTTGCGATCAATGCTGTCGCCGGTGTTGTGGCGCTGGCGGGGGCATTGGTGATGCTGGGCGCCTTCGCTGCGGCAGCACGGCGCCGTGTCACCGATGCGGCCCTGCTGAAGACTTTCGGTGTCACGCCAACCGGCGTGCTAGCGATCTTTGCGCTCGAATTCGGACTGGTCGGCGTGATGGCGACCCTGTTGGCCCTGCTGCTGGCGATCCCGCCAGCCTGGTATGTGATGACGCAATTGGTCGAGGCCGTGTGGGCGCCGGACTGGATCGCGGTCGGGAGTGTGAGTGCGGTCGCCATCCTGTCGGCTGCAGCCGGAGGTGCACTGGTTGCCCGGGCTGCGCTCTCGATTCCCGCCGCGCGGGCGCTCAATGCGACCCAGGCCTGAAAGCTCGGCCCAAAGGGGGGGATGCGAAGCCTTCGCGTCCCGTCTTGCAATCGCCGCGGCGTAAGCCAATATTGTATGCAAAGCGCCTGATCGGGCGCAAACAGGAATGAGAGACCGAAACCATGAATGACTTTTCACGCACCCATGCCGGCACGCCTTCGCTGGACATGTCCGTCGACGCCGGGTTGCGCAAATTCATGCTCGGCGTCTACAACAAGATGGGCCTTGGCCTCGTCTTGTCCGGCGTGCTCGCCTATGTGACGTCGAGTGTCCCGGCCGTAACCGAGATGCTCTACCATCCGGTTCTGGTCCAGACGGCCAGCGGGCCTGCGACCTATATGGCCCGGACCCTGCTCGGGACTGTGATCGCCTTTTCACCGCTCATCATCCTGTTCGGATCGATGTTCATGATGCGCAGCCCGTCAAAATCGGCGGCAAACCTGCTGTTCTGGGCTGTCGTTTCGCTGATCGGTGCCTCGCTCGGAATCTGGGCCCTGAACTACACTACAGAAAGCGTAACCCAGGTCTTCTTCATCACGGCCGCCGCCTTCGGTGGGTTGAGCCTGTGGGGTTATACGACGAAGCGCAATCTGACCGGAATGGGTTCATTCCTGATGATGGGACTGATCGGCCTGATCATCGCCATGGTCGTGAATGTCTTTCTGGCCTCAAGCATCATGATGACCGTGATTTCGATCATCGGTGTGGCGATCTTCGCCGGCCTGACGGCCTATGACACCCAGCGCCTCAAGGTGACCTATTACCAGCTTGGTGGCGATGAGGCCCAGATGTCGGTCGCGACCTCCTATGGCGCGCTCAGCCTCTATCTCAACTTCATCAACATGTTTCAGTTCCTGATGATGTTGATGGGCAATCGCAACTAGCTTGGCGCAACTGATCGGGATTATCCCGTTCCGAAATTGACCCCCGGAGCCTGGCTTCGGGGGTTTTTTCTTGGCCGGAAGACCCGGCTTTGAGCCTCAGTCCACGACCGAGAAGCGCTTCTTGTCGAACACCCGCAGCACCTGGGGCAGTTCATGGCCGCGTTTGAGGACCTGGCCGTCGACGGCGACGACCTTGTACATGCCCTGGCGCTGGGCATCGGCTGGTGTCTTGATGATGGCGAACATCGGGACTTCGCTGGCGCGGCGGTAAATCGAGAACACCGCATTGGTCGTCAGTCCATCAATCGCATAATCCTTCCATTCGCCCATCGCGACAAAGCGGCCATAAACATTGAGAATGTCGGACAGTTCGCGCCGGTTCCACATGACGAGGGCGGGGCCGCGTTTCGCGAATTGAGAGCCTGCCACCACGTGTT
>TARA_R110002072_G_scaffold1380_7_pt1 | contig 10389 bp, 3 predicted proteins | sample TARA_R110002072 | Tara Oceans TARA_R110002072 (sample SAMEA4397118) | marine metagenome | biome: Polar Biome; feature: [SRF] surface water layer (ENVO:00010504); material: water (ENVO:00002006), including particulate matter (ENVO:01000060) such as... | depth 5 m | reverse complement strand
TAAAAAACATTCAGCTTAATAAGGCTACAGAAAAAACATATGCAATTCGGAAAATTAATTTTGACAATAATAAAAATGCGCTTATTGCTCTTGATCGATTAGGCTTATTTGTTTTGAATCAAAACTTTGAAGTTGTTAAGAAATACAGTCATGAAGTAGACGATGCTAACTCAATAAGTCAAAATAGTATTTATGAAATTTTTGTTGATCATGCCAATGCCTATTGGTTAGGTTTTAGTGAAGGTGGTGTTAATATTATCTCTTCTAGAGATAACATTTTCTCTAACATCAAACATGTAGTTAATGAAAAAAACAGTATCAATAATAATAATATTAGATCCATTTTTGAAACCTCTAATGGCGATTTATGGTTTGGTACAGAAAACGGTGTTAGTAAGTATTTCAATAACAAATGGATTAACTACAATCAAGATCCAAAACTATACAACACAGCTGTTTTATCTGTAAATAAATATAACGACAAATTAATCCTTGGAACATACGGGGAAGGTTTGTTAGCCCTAAATGAAAAAACCAGAAAAGTTTCTAATCTTTCTTTTGAAAAAAAGTCAGATTTAAAATTCATCTTTCATACTGCCGTTTTTGATAATGACTTATGGATTGGAGGTACAGATGGACCGCTTTCGTATTATCATAAAAATACTTTTATAAATAACTATGCTGTTGGCTTAGTTAGATCTCTTGTTAAAGGGTATGACGAAATTATTTATGTAGCTTCAAGAACAGGTTTTTATGAGATAAATAAAAGAAACTCTAGCGTAAGAAAAATTAAAGAAAATATTTTCAATTCCTTTAATGAGGTTTATAATCTAAATTTTGATCATTTAAATAATTGTATATGGATTGGTAGTAAAAACGGAATCTACAAATACAACTTAAGTACAGAGGATTTAGAAAGCTTAGGAAACACTAACATTAAAGAGATGGGAACGGTCTACTCAATTGAGAAAGACAATAGGCAGAACATCTATTTAGCTTGTATTTCCGGACTATGGAAATATGACATAAAAAAGAAAATATTTAGAAAATATGATGACCAAGATGGCTTATTGGTTGATGAATTTGGATTTGGAGCTTCTGCAAAATTAAGTGATGGGAGCATTGCTTTTGGAGGACCAAAAGGAGCTGTTATTTTTGACCCTATCAATATAAAAGAAGATAGACCAATATCAGATATTTTTATTTCTAACTTTCAAATAAATGGAAAAGAGCCTGACAGCTTAACACTCCCCAAAAGTATTAACTATACTAAAAAACTAGTTTTAAATTACGATCAAAACTCCATTTCTTTTAATTTTGAAACCATCAAATTTCATGGCTCTAAAAGAAATTTATTTAAATGGAAACTTAACGGTTACGACAAAGATTCTTTAACTATTTATGGAACTGAAAAAATTACGTATTCAAATTTAAAACCCGGAGATTATTCGCTTGTAGTGAATGGATATAACGCAGATGGAATTAAAAGTAAAAACAACTATCAAATAGAAATTCTTGTAAAAAAACCTTTTTGGAAAACTTGGTGGGCTTTTACTTTTTACTTTTTTGTTTTTTGCTTGATCGTTTTTTTAGTGATAAAAATTAGTAGAGCAAACACTCAAAATAAAGTTGATGAAAATAGAATTAAATTCTTTGTAGAAGTAGCACATGATATTAGAACTCCAGTATCGCTAATTCAATTATTGGTTAAACAATTGGCAAATCAAGAAAATGTTGAAAAATCAATAGACCTAATCCAAAGAAATACTCAAAATTTAAACGAATATGTAACTCAGCTTTTAGATTTTCAAAAAATAGATAGAAAACAACTAAAACTATCAATTAGCAATGTAGATTTAAAAGATTGCTTAATTAAAATCATTAATGATTTCAGCCCTATTCTTCAAGAAAAATCTTTAGACATAATTTTAGAAGTTAAACATATCCCTGTATGGTTTGATGTAAAAAAAATGAATAGAATATTTTACAACCTCATATCAAATGCAATAAAGTATAGTAATGAAGGTGGAGAAATTAAGATTAAATCTTTTCTTTCAGACAAAACACTTAGAATTGACTTTATAGATAATGGGATTGGGATTCCAGAAAAACAACTAGAGCTAGTTTTTAAACGATTTACAAGAGGCACAAATGTCTCTAATAAAGGAATTCCCGGAACAGGAATTGGTTTACTCCTTTCTAAAAAAATTATCGAATTACATGGTGGTAAAATATCATTAGAAAGTAAGGAAAATATCGGTTCAAAATTCACCATAGAACTTCCATGTGGAACTGAGCATTATAATAGTGAAGATTTGGTTAATGAACCTATTCAAGCAAAAGAAACAAATACGGTTGGTGAATTGATAGGTAGTAATAAATTAATCCTTTTAGTAGAAGACAATAATGAACTTAGAGAAGCTGTAAAAAAAGAACTAGATGAAGATTTCAACGTAATAACGGCTTCTAATGGTAAAGAAGGATTGTTAATCGCACTTTCAAAAAACCCAGATTTAATCATTACAGATGTCATGATGCCAGAAATGGATGGAAAAGAACTATGCAATCTCTTGAAAACAAATTTTAAAACTAGCCATATTCCAGTTATTATGTTAACAGCATTAGCTGACATCGATGATAAAATTAGAGGCTTAGAAACTGGTGCAGATGCTTATGTAGAAAAACCTTTTAATGTGCAGGTTTTAAAAGCTACTATGAATAATTTAATTAGATCTAGAGAAAATATAAAACACTTATTTGACAAAAAAGAAGTAAAAAAAGAACTTACACCAGATGAAAGCTTTTTATCTGATGTAATCACTACCATAAAAGACAACCTGCTAGAGAGAGATTTCTCTATAGACACCTTGTGCAAAACAATGGGATTAAGTAGATCTAATCTATTTAGAAAACTGAAAGGTTTAATCCAAATGTCTCCTTCAGACTTAATTTTAAAAATAAAATTAAGTCAAGCAGAAGAACTAATGAAGAAAAAAGCACACAATAGAATTTCTGACATTGCTTATAGTTCAGGTTTTCAAGACCCAAAATACTTTAGTACTTTATTTAAAAAGCATTACGGTAAAACTCCTAAAGAATTTATTGAAGAGCTATAATATTATAAGCATCAACTACTATATTAGGTCTTTTTGACTATAATTTAAACCTTGTTGAATTGCTTGTAAACTCATTCGTCTATCTTTTTATAGATATTGCCTAATGAATATTATAGAATCTTGTAAATGAAAAAATCAAAATATATAAATTATACAATAAAATTACTATTGTTGTCCATTGCCCTATACTTTAGTTACAATGCCGTAAGAAAAAACAACTCTACTGAAGAAAAAAACCTAAACTCTGCAGTTAAATCATTTAATTATGCCATAAGCACACAAACGGTTGGCTCAAAGTATAAATTCACTGATGAAAGTATGTTAGTGGAAACTGCAAAGGAGATAAAAAAAATGGGGTCAAATCTCTTAAAGTTTTCTATGCATCCAAGATATAGTTCAGAGAACTATGGTTTACCAAACAACAATGCAATTAATTCCTTAACAAAACTAGCAACTCTTGAACCATCCGTTAAGGAAGTGCTTAATATGGATTTTACTTATTATCACATATGGGTATATGGCTTCTCTCAATATACTCCAGAACCAGCAGGAAAAAAAGATGACACAGCTCAAATAAAGTTTATAAATGGATACCCTAAGCACTATGAAGACGCTTTATATAAAGAACTTTATGAATTTACATCCTATTTATTAAACACTTATAACGGAACAGGTAAAGTTTTTTATTTAGGAAATTGGGAAGGAGATTGGCACTTAAGATCAGATTATGACAGAACGAAACCTGTAAATCCTAAAACTTTAGAAGGAATGATTCGTTGGGGAAAAATCAGACAAAAAGCGATAGATGATGCAAAAAGAGATAACAAATATCAAAATGTATCAGTTTACCACTATATCGAAGTCAACTTAGTGAGAAAAGCACTTCAGCAACCTGATTCAAAAGTTGTTGCTAATAGTATCCTAAATGTGGTAAACCCAGATTTTGTTTCTTATTCTTCTTATGACGCTACAAATCCATATAAAACTGAGGAAGACATTAATTTAAACCTTCAAAAATCATTAGATTTTTTAGAAAGTCAATTAAGCCCAAAACCAAACTTGCCGACTGGTAAAAGAGTTTGGATTGGAGAATATGGAAATCCAAGTATAAATCACAATGATGATTCTCAAAATATTAGATCTATTTGGACTATAAAATCAGCTCTAGACTGGGGTACTCCTTTTATTTTATATTGGGAAATGTATAATAATGAAATAAAAGAAAAAACAGGAGAACAAATAGGATATTGGTTAATTACAGATGAAGGCAAGAAGCAACCTATTTGGTATACGCACAATCAATTCTACAAAGAATCTCAAGATTTTGTAGAAGCATATTTAAAAAAGAATAACAAGCTCCCTAGTTTTGATGCCTTTAGAAAAAAAGCGATTCAGTTCACTAGTTTAAACCCATAAATTATATGAAAAAAATACTTTACATATTCGCTTTATGCATGTTTGGTTCTTTACAAGGTCAAAACTATGAATATGACCAGCCATTTGATTTGGAAAATTACAATTTTGTTTTAGGTACAAATAGTTTCACAAATACCTACCAGTTAACCAAGGATACAAAATTAATAGAACAAGCCAAACAAGCTAGATCTCTTGGGTCTAATATATTTAAGACCTCCATTTCTAAAAATAAATTAAAAGAGTACGGTTTAAAAGTAAGTGATGCAGATAACATCATGGATGTTATTAACCTAATCCCTGATTATGGCAAGGTTTTTCAAATGGACTTCAAGTACTATTTTTTCTGGATGCACACAGCTACCGGAATAAAATGGAGAAAAGGGATTAATAAAAAACAAGAAAAAACACTGTACAATGAGATGTTTGATTTCACAACTCACCTCTTAAAAAAGTACAACAATACAGGCAAAACTTTCTTTATCGGTAATTGGGAAGGAGATTGGCTTTTACATGGTGGGTATAACAGAAAATATACACCCACTAAAACTGAAGTAAAGAACATGACCAAGTGGTTAAAAATAAGACAATGCGCCATAGCTGATGCTAAAAATAAGTTTAAATCTAAAAACGTTAATGTCTATTATTATGTAGAAGTCAACCTAGCAATAAAGGGAATGGAAGGTGGAACTTGTATTACAAAAGATATTTTACCAAACTTAGATGTTGATTTTGTATCCTATTCAAGTTATGAATCTAGCAAGAAGAAAGACTATCAAACTAATAAAGAAGCGTTAACAAAAGTATTAGATTATATAGAAAGTCAATTAAAACCAAAAAAAGGATTGCCGTTTAAAAGAAGAGTTTTTATCGGAGAGTATGGTGGTCAAGCATTTGATAAAAAACCTAGAACACATTTAAGACAATTTGATAACACAAAACATATTATGCAAATATCATTAGAAGAAGATTTGCCATTTGCCTTACATTGGCAGATGTACAATAATGAGTATACAAAAGATGGAAAATCTAAAAATATGTCGCTAATAAATGAACAAGGAAAGAAAAGACCTTTATACTTTCTTCACCAAAACTATTACAAACAAGTTAATCAATATTTAAAAAACTACAAGCAAGAAAATAATGTGTACCCGAGTCAAGAAGACTTTAAGGTTGAAGCATTAAAAGTTTTGGAAAAGGTTTACAATGAAATAAGATTAGAAGTTTTAACATCCCTAAATTTAAAAAAATGAAACAGTTTTTTACAAAAACGAGAGCGATAGTTTCACTGATTTTATTTTTGTCTATCAATAATACATTTGCTCAATTATCGCTAATTAGCGATCAAAATATTGATTTCTCAACGGCTGTTAGCACTATTTCAAGTGGTAACTGGAGTGATGCAGGAATTTGGAGCAACGGAGTTGTTCCAACAGCCACAACAGATGTAATCATTGAAAACAATCATGTAGTTTATATTGACATAGAAGGCTCTAGTTCAGGCGAAATTGTTGATATTTCAAGAAATCTTCAAATTAAACCTTTAGCTATTTTAAGAATGGGTCATGATACTTCTGGTTTTGCAAAAGACTTAAGAATTAATGGTAGCATCTTATGTAATGGAACTTTTTCTGCGGGAAGAGAGCAGCCTGTAACTTCAGGTGATGGCTCCGTATATCAATTCAATAGTAGAATCTATCTAAAATTAAACCAGCAAGACACTTACATTTCTGGCTCAGGATATTTTCATCCAAGATCATTAAGTATCTCTAGTGATTCAGAGGATAATAATCTTATTATAGACATCTATAATATGGTTATTGATGATAATTTTGCAATTAAATCAGACAATAGAGTAAATGCCATCATCAAGTATAACTCATACGTACACATAAAAAAAACATTAGGTCTAACTGGAAGTATCTTTCAATTTAGTTCTCCAACAGCAAAAGCAAATCTAACTATTGAAGGTATTGTAATCGCTAATGACATTAGTTTATTTACTAGAAATACTACAGCTGGAGAGAGTTCTAGCATAACCATTGCCAATAAAGGAAGTTTATTTATAGAAAAAATAAATGATGACGTCTTAAATATCGCTTCTGAAGCAGCTGGCTTTAACTTTACTATCCAAGAAGGTGGTCTTTTTAGAATCTCTAAAAACTCTTTTTTTAATAATCTTACACAATCCAACCCTCATTTTAATTTCACAAATAATGGACAACTTAAGAGACATTACTCTTACACAATGCCCTCTAAATCTGAAATTACTGCATCAATAGATGCTAACGACCCAAATGAAGGAGTAGATGTTAGTCAAATAAAAGAGGTGTTTGGCGCAAGTCATATTGCAGGCTGGTATAATTTTACAGACAGACCATTTATGTTAGAAGGCTTGGATTTCTATAAAGAATTTGGAGCTACTTCAATTAAAACAACTGTAAGTGCTGTTAATGGAAAAATGTCTAGTGCATATCCATTTAATCACACTTGGCCAAACTTTCAAACAATTAAAGATGTTACACAATACAAACACTTAGATTCATTATTTAAAAGAGCACATATTAAAACTCACACTTTTTGGACTACTACTAAGAACCAAGGTGATTGGAAAAAAGGTCCAGATTTTGACCATGAAAGTTTTTTAAACGAAGAACAACAATTCTATGATTTAACAAAATACCTATTAGAGACTTATGGTCATTTAGATAAAAAATTCATCTACCAAAACTGGGAAGGAGATTGGATGTTAAGAGGCCAGGGTGTTCAGTGGGAAAATGACCCTTCTTTAATTCCTGGTGACATCAATTGGCTTACAGAAGGTATGGCTAGAATGTTTAGAGTTAGACAAAGAGGAGTTGAAAGAGCTAGAAATGAATTTCAAAACTCTACAGCAAAAGTATACCATGGAATTGAGTTTAATAAACTTTGGTTAACCATAAATGGGAATAAAATATTGACTATGGAACACGGTACACCAAGTGTTCTTGAAAATGTAATACCTCATACAAGAATAGACTTATCTTCATGGTCTTCTTATGATTCTAGTTGGGAAAATACAGACAACCCTCATGGCCATGCCATGTGGAAAGGATTAGAAGTTGCTAATTATTTCACAACAGATACTCAACAAATTGAAAATGGTATTCCTGTTCAAATAGGAGAATTTGCAATTAATGAAAACCCTCCTTACAATGGAAACAATACAGAATCAGTAATAAGAGATCGTTACGGAAGATATATTGGAGTTGCATTGGGTCTTGGAATTCCCAACTTTTATGTGTGGAATTTATATTGTTCCGGACAGCAAGGTGGTCCTGCAGGATTTGAATGGGAAAAAGGAGTTCAATATGATACAAGTTTCTTATATGAATGGATGGATGGCAAATGGATGGTAGAACCTGACGAGTCTTGGGGTTTTGCAGCAGGTTTTTTAATGGAACAATGGGCAAACACTTTGTCAGATGCTGATTTTATTGATCCACAAAAAAATATAACCCTCTACCCTAACCCAACTAATAACTTTATTCACATTAAAGGAGTAGAAAACAATACAGACATCTTTATCTATGATATTAATGGAAAAATAATTAAAAAAATTAACGATGTAAAAGATAAAAGGATTGATATTTCAAACCTTAAATCTGGAACTTATTTCGTAAAAATTTACAACCACAATCAAAAATCAACCTATAGAAAACTTATTCTATACTAAATCACCTATCACATGAAAAAAATATTTTTTCTAATTTTTATCTTTCCAATAGCACTTATAGCTCAAGAAATCACTATTTCTGGTAAAGTGTTAGATAAAAAAACAAAAGAACCATTAACAGGAGTAGCTATTATTGTTAAAGGAACTAAAAAAGGAGTCTTTACTGATTTTGATGGAAAGTTTGAAATCAAAACAACCAAAGGAGCTACTCTAGTCTTCACTTTTCTTGGAATGAAAACAGTTGAACAAGTTACATCTAGCACAACGCTAGAAATATTAATGGAAGAAACTACTTCGGAACTAGATGAAATAACAATAAGTGTAGGTTATTTTGATGTTAGTAAAAAAGATTTATCAGGTTCTATCGCTCAAATTAATTCCAAACAAATAGAAAAAAACAGAGCAAACACTTTAGAGCAATTACTTCAGGGTCAAGTAACAGGTGTAATCATAAGCGAAAGTTCAGAACCAGGTGGTGGAATAGGTGTGTCTATTAGAGGAGCAAATTCTATCCTTGGAGGCACACAGCCTTTATATGTAGTAGATGGAATTCCAATAGACCCTCTTTCTGATGCCCAAGGAAACTCAGGATCTGGTCAATCACAAAACTCTTTAAGTTTTTTAAATCCTAATGATATTGATAAAATTGAAGTCTTAAAAGATGCAGCTGCTACAGCTATGTATGGTGCTAGAGGGGCAAACGGTGTTGTTTTAATAACAACAAAAACTGGAAGTAATCAAAAAGGAAAAGATGCATTTTCAGTCATTGCTGATTTTTTTGTTACGGATGTTATTAAAAATTTAGACGTTATGAATGGCCCTCAATTTGAGAGCTATATGAATCAAAGGTCTATTAATCAACTTTATATTAATATTACAAATCCTACTAGAGCGGGAGGCCCATTTGATGGAACACAAGATTTAAATGATGTCAATTTTCCAGAACTATCAACATTTAATGTCCCATTTCCAACCAGTACAGGAATTGATAATGATTGGCAAGATCTAGTTTACAGATTAGCATATTCTAATTCATATAATTTATCCTATCGCGGAGGAGATAAGAATAGTAACTTATCTGTAAGTTTAGGATTACAAAACACTAGAGGAGTTATTAGTAATACAGACAATAAAAGAACAACCTTAAGCATAAATGGTCAAAAAAGAGCATTTAATAATAAAATAAATATAAGAACAAATACTAATATCGCTTATAATAAAGGAAATGCATCTTCAGTTGGTAACGGACAAGTTTTTCAACAAAGGAGTGTCGTATCTCAAACGCTACAATTTCAACCAATTTTTGGATTACTAAATGTAGGTGAAGATGATGATATTTATGCAGATTTAAATGAGGGAAATATAGTATCCAATCCGTTTACACTTGCAAATGATTTAATAGATTTAAAAGAATCCATCAATTTAATTCAAAACATTTCAATTACTGCAAAAATAACCCCAAAGTTAACTGGTGTAGTAAGAGGTGCTTTTAATTATCAAAGAAGTAACAGAGATAGTTATTATCCAACAACTACAACAAGAGGAAGAAGAAACAATGGAGAAGCTACACAATCATTTATTCAAAATAAAAAAATATATGGTGAAGCTAGTTTAAGATATATAAATCGTTTTGGAAAACATAGACTAGATGCTATTTTAATTGCTACTGCAGAACAAAACAAAATAAGATCTCAATTTAACAAAGCATTTGGTTTTGGTTCAGATGTTACCTCGTACTTTAATTTTAACGCTGCAACAGATGTATTGGTTCCTATCTCTCAATTTAGAGAATTTGGGTTATTATCTGGTCTTTTTAGAGTTGGTTACAGCTATAAGAGAAAATATTTTGTAGATGTAAATGCACGTGTTGATGTTTCTTCAAAATTTTCAAAAAACAATAAAAGTGCACTTTTTCCTTCTATTGCTTTAGCTTGGACAATGTCAGAAGAAGACTTTTTACGTGATTCAGAAACCATAAATAACTTAAAGTTAAGATTCTCTTTTGGTAAAACAGGAAGTAATCCAATTGCCCCATACCAATCATTAGCTTTAATGACGCCTATAAGGTATAATTTCGACAATCAAATTGTTACAGGGTTTTATGAATCTAATCTTGCAAATGATGACTTAACTTGGGAAACTACA
>TARA_R110002072_G_scaffold51389_10_pt1 | contig 10394 bp, 6 predicted proteins | sample TARA_R110002072 | Tara Oceans TARA_R110002072 (sample SAMEA4397118) | marine metagenome | biome: Polar Biome; feature: [SRF] surface water layer (ENVO:00010504); material: water (ENVO:00002006), including particulate matter (ENVO:01000060) such as... | depth 5 m | reverse complement strand
GCAGCCGGACCCGAACGACTACTTTCTGATGGTGATGGAGGACACCAAAAAAGGACGGGTAGTCGGCACCTCCGCGGTCTATGCGCGAACCGGCAGTCGGCAAGCATTTTATGCCTATCGCATCATGTCTGTGACCCACTACTCCCACTCCATTAATAAGGAAGTTCGCAGCAATCTTTTACACCTGACCAATGACTACACCGACTGTTCTGAGGTTGGCACATTGTTTTTGGATCCAGAATATCGGGGCAACGGACATTGGTTATCTCGCAGCCGGTATTTGTTGATGGCGCAATACCCCGAGCGTTTTGCTCCGGATGTGATTGCAGAATTGCGGGGTTGGTTTGATGAGAATGGGGTGAGTCCTTTCTGGGAAGCCTTAGGCGCCAAATTTTTTCAAATGCCCTATGCCGAGGCGGACCGACTATGTGGAACCGGGTCCAATCAGTTTATTACCGAGCTCATGCCAAAATATCCTATCTATTCAAACCTTTTACCGGCATCAGCGGAATCCGTTATGGGCAAGCCCCATGATTCAACTCGCCGCGCCATGGAGTTATTGTTGGAGGAAGGTTTTCAATACGAGAATCTGATTGATGTTTTTGACGGTGGGCCTCTAGTACGGGCGACGATTGAGCAGATTCGCAGTGTTCAACGGGCGGTCACATTTAAAGTTTCGGCATCGCATACCGGATTGGATGTGGAAATGGATGCGGGAACAAATACAGACACAGATGTCGAAAAAATGCTCCTGGCGAATGATCGTTTAGAGAACCTTCGGATCGTATTTAGTGACGCCTGTTGTCAAGATAGCACCATCTTGCTTGGAGCCTCTACGCGGCAAGCGCTCCAGGTAACGGCAGGGGATAGGGTTGTTGGAATCCCAGCCAAGGTTACCTAAGCGATTTGAGTTATAACTATTCAACAGGTCTATTCAATAAGGCTATTCAATAAGGGAATGTATGCAAACCTATGAAGTCAATTTTGATGGGTTGATAGGTCCAACCCATAACTATAGTGGTTTGTCCCGGGGTAATCTGGCGAGTGAGGCTCATGCTGCGATGGTGTCCCATCCCAAAGCGGCTGCGCTCCAGGGAATTGCAAAAATGCGCACCCTGATACAACTTGGCTACAAGCAAGGTTTTTTCCCTCCTCAAATTCGCCCGGAGTTAGGTCTTCTAAAACAACTGGGTTTTTCCGGTAATGCCGAGGAGGTTCTACAGGCTGTAACAAACCAGGCGCCCCATTTGTTAGGGACGGTTTACAGTGCGTCGAGCATGTGGGCAGCTAATGCCGCAACGGTGACGCCCTCGGTGGATGCTTCCGATGGTCGCGTTCACTTTACCGCTGCAAATCTGGTGACCACCGTACACCGTGCCATTGAATGCCAACAAACCACCCACTGCTTAAGTCAGGTTTTTGCGAATACCGATCACTTTGAAGTGCATATGCCCATTGCGGGTCATCCTGCCTTTGGTGACGAGGGGGCGGCAAACCACAATCGACTCTGTTCTGGGTATCAGAATCCCGGTGTCGGATTGTTTGTTCATGGAGATGGTAAGGAAGATGGAAAGGGAAATGGTACCGGAGGACCCAGGCGGTATCCGGCCCGTCAAACTCTCGAAGCGAGTAAAGCCGTGGCGCGCCAGCATGGTGTTTTAGAAACCAGTGTGTTTCTCCAACAACATCCCGATGCGATAGATGCCGGTGCCTTCCATAACGATGTTGTTGCGGTGGCAAACGGCCCCGTACTGTTTTATCACGAGAAAGCCTTTGAGCCCGGGGCTGCTGAACTGGCCTTTAACTCGATTCGAGACGCCGTTGCCGAATTTCAGCCTATTTGTGTGCCCGATAACGTGGTCGGGCTCCGTGATGCAATTGGTTCCTATCTGTTCAATAGCCAGCTTTTGGCGGCTCCTGCATCCCATGGAATAACGGCAACAAATGGAACAGCTGGCAAAAATAGCTCGATGAATGAAATGACGCTTATCGCACCTCTGGAATGTATGGAAGTAGAGTCCGTTAGAACCTATTTGCAAACCCTGTCTCGGGATAGGTCACAGCCAATCCGGGATGTGGTTTTTGTCGATGTCAGGCAAAGTATGAGTAACGGCGGTGGGCCCGCCTGCTTACGTTTGCGGGTTGTTTTAAACGAGCAAGAGTTTGCAGCCGTTGATCAGCGGTTTATTGCGACCGATAACGTCCTGGATGAGCTCGAAGGCTGGGTGAATCAATTTTACCGTGACAAGCTAAGCCCCGATGACCTGAAGGATCCGGGATTTATGGATGAATGTCATCGGACCCTAAAGGCTCTCGAAGTTGTACTCGGCCTTGAGGGTTTCTACCCGTTCTAATACGCAGGACGATTTGCTAAGGTCACAGCTCCTGATTCGAATTTTAGACCATCATGTTTCGTACTAACCGACCTTTTGTTACCTACTGCCTTGTGACCTGTTTGTGTCTGTTCCTCTCGCCAGCTTTCGCTGAGGAGAAACCATTTTGGCCGGGCGTCAGCTACGATCCTGCTGTTCCGACCCTGAAGTCTGTGCTTGGCCACAATCACGGCGAAAAAATCACAACCCCTGGGCAGGTATTAAAATATTTAGCTGCGATCCATGCGGCTAATCCCGAGCGAACCCGATTAGTCCAGTACGCTACCTCCTGGGAGGGGCGGCCCCTAAAGTATCTGGTGATCTCTAGTGCGAGCAATATGCAGCAACTCGAAGTGAATCAGGATCGAATGCGAGTCTTAGCAGATTTACGGCAAATTGATGAACAAACCCGGGAAAATCTCCTGCGCCAGACCATACCCGTTAGCTGGTTATCCTACGGCGTTCACGGTGATGAAATATCGTCCACCGATGCTGCATTGTTAGCGATGTACCACCTGCTTGCTGCGCAAAATGATGAGACTGCGGAAAAAATCTTAAACGACACTATTGTGGTGCTGGATCCGTCACAAAACCCCGATGGCCGGGCCAGGTTTGTGCACCACTTTGAGCAAAATCTGGGCCTTGAACCAGCGGTACACCAGCTTGCCGCGGAACATCGTCAAAATTGGCCCGGCGGGCGTACCAATCATTACTTTTTTGATATGAACCGTGATTGGTTTGCACTGACCCAGCCGGAGACGAGGGGGCGGGTTGAACACTTTCAAAAATTCTTCCCCGTGGTACATGCCGATGTCCATGAGATGGGCGTGGATAACAGTTACTATTTTCCGCCCCCGGCTGAACCCTATAACCCATTTATATCTGAACCCCAGCTTAAGAATCTGAATTTGTACGGCAAAGGTAATGCATCAGCTTTTGATCGGTTCAATTTTGATTACTTCACCAGAGAAACCTTTGATGCCCATTACGCGGGCTATGGCGATACCTGGCCCGCATTCCACGGTGCCATCGGTATGACCTTTGAGATGGCATCCGCACGGGGTCTGGTGCAAAGAAAAGACAATGGTGAACTGCTCACCTATCGAGATGGTGTGCATCGGCATTTTGTTAGCTCCATTGCGACGATGCTGACAACAGCAACCAACGGCCAAAAACTGTTAAAGGATCTAGTGGACTACCGAGCGTCTGCGTTAAGCAACGAGCAGCTCTATATCTTTTCTACCGGTGACCAGAGTTTGCGGCGTAAATTGGCCGATAAGCTCACCGCCCAGGGCATAGAAGTTCATACGCTGAAAAACACAACCAGAGCGTGTGGTACCTCTCATCCGGCTGGAAGTTATGTGGTGAAGGCGGGTCAGCCAGCGGGGTGGTTGGTCAGGACGCTACTTGATGCCAATAGTCCTATCGAAGCAGAATTCTGGAAAGAAAAGGAGAAGCAAAGAGCCCTGGGTCTGCCGGTGAACCTTTATGATGTGCTTGCCTGGTCGATGCCAGGGCTGTACGGATTAGATGCAAGTATTTGTGAAAGGAATCTCGACGGCCTTGTACTTTATGATCCTAAAACTCCCCTTAATCAAAATCTCGACAACGCCAAATTTGCTTACCTGATTCCTAACAATACGTCTGGGTCGATGCAGTTTCTAGCGGCTGCCCTCAAGAGTGGTTTGCCGGTCCTAAATGTTGATGCGGCGTTCACGATGTCCGGGCGAGAATATGCCCGGGGGACACTCGCCATCAAAGTCGCAGAGCTCAGTGACGAGATGCGCAGTCGTGTCATTGAGTTGGCGCAGCAGTTTGATGTTGAAATGGTCACAGCCGAAGGTAGCTGGACGACCGCCGGGGTCAATTTTGGTAGCCGTCAGGTGACTCAATTAAAGGCACCCCGAATTGCACTTGTCTGGGATGAACCAACCTATTCCAACGCGGCAGGTAATACTCGATTTGTTATCGAACGTCAGCTTGGATATCCAGTGACAACGATTCGAACACGATATTTGGCCTCCAGGGATCTGGCCTACTTTGATGTGCTGATTATTCCTGAGGGTGGTGACTATGCCGATGAGATGGGTAAAGCTGGCCAGGATAATCTAAAAGCCTGGGTGAAAAACGGCGGGGTACTGATTACTGCAGGCTCCGCGAGTTACCTATTAATGGATGAGGGCCTGAGGTTGCTGGCGACTCGATTAGAAGCGAATCAGGATACCATAGCTGAGGACAAGGTCGAGGGTTCCCTGGCCGTCGCTACTACCATTAAATCTGAAGCTGAGTACCTAAAACTGCTGAGTGAAGGCGCGGTTACACCGGACTATGTGCCCGGCGTGATTGTGCGGGGCAAGGTCAATCATGATCACTGGTTGGCGTCTGGAGTAGGCGACACCGTTAATTTGGTTCTCGGCGGCAGCGATATTTACACGCCTCTTAAACACGGCAGCGGTACCAATGTGGTACGTTATGCAGCGGCAGATAATCTGCTTCAGGGCGGATATCTCTGGGAAGAAAATCGTGCCCAGTTAGCCTATAAACCCTCTATTATGGCCCGTAGCATTGGGGCGGGTGAGGTGATTGCTTTCACGACAGATCCAGCCTTTAGGGGTTACCTCGATGGCCTGCATGTGATGTTAGGTAACGCTATTTTTAAGGGGCCATCTCGCTAAACCATTGATAAAACATGAATAGAAGTTCGCAACACAACTAATAGAAACGTTAACAAGCAAAGGGGCAAGTCCATGCAAGTCACTCCATCAGGCCAAGCCTGCGGCGCCGCGGTTACGGGCGTTGATCTCACCGCGCCATTAACGGCCGAGCAGGTGGCGGATATACATTCTGCCTGGTTAACCCACCATGTATTGTCTTTTCCTGATCAGCTATTAACGGACGATGATCTGGAGCGATTCTCCCAGTACTTCGGTGAATTTGGTGAGGACCCGTTTATTGCGCCAATCCAGGGCCGGGAACATGTGATTGCCGTTAGCCGCGCCGCAAACGAAACGGCGCCACTATTTGCTGAAACCTGGCACTCGGACTGGAGTTTTCAAGCAACACCTCCCGCTGCGACTTGCTTGTTTGGCATCACCATCCCGCCCACCGGAGGGGACACCTGGTTCGCAGATCAACATAAAGCATTGGCAATGCTACCGGCAGAATTGAGGGCAAAACTGGAAGGTAAACAGGCCATTCATTCTGCGGTTGGGGCCTATGCCCCGGATGGGTTCTACGGCGAGGATGACAAAGCATCGGATCGGAGTATGGATATTCGACCTTCTGACGACGCAAGAGAAACCCAACTGCATCCCTTTATCCGCAAACATCCTGAAACGGGAGAAGAAGGGTTGTTTAGCTGTTTGGGATACATTATCGGTATTGAAGGGATGGCCCAGGATGCTGCAATGGAACTGCTCCGAGAGGTCTATGAATACCAGGGCCATGAGGATGTTGTATACCAGCATAGGTGGCAGAAGAATATGTTAGTGATGTGGGACAACCGCTCGGTCTTGCACCATGCCACCGGTGGTTATGAAGGCCATGATCGGCTGCTACACAGAACCACCGTGGCGGGCTAAGAATCTGTATTTGTTGTCTGTTATCGAGATTAAAAGCTGGCTATTAATAGGTAAATATCAGGTAAATACGTACAATCTCGTTTTTAATTTACTGCAATTAAACAATTGGGGACCTCCATGAACTTTAAGAGAACTGGCCTGGCTGTTGCTGTGGCATTGCTCGTACCGGTATCCAGCTATGCGGCTGAATACGAATTGGAAGAAGTTGTTGTCACCGCGCAAAAACGCCAACAATCGCTTCGAGATATTCCGGCTTCAGTTACCGCAATTTCCGCAGAGCGGGTTGAAGATCTTTTAAATGGTGGTGAAAACATTCGGGCCCTCGCTGCCCGGGCGCCCAGTTTGAATATTGAATCCTCCAATGGTCGGCAGTCCCCACGTTTTTATATTCGTGGTATTGGTAACTACGACTTTGATGTCAACGCGACTCAACCTGTGTCGATGATTCTGGATGAAGTTGCCCTCGAGAATTCTGTTCTTAAAAGTATTCCGCTTTTTGATATTGAGCAGGTTGAAGTGTTAGCTGGGCCCCAGGGTACTTTGTTTGGTCGTGGTACCACGGCGGGTGTCGTGAAGATTGACACGATAAAGCCGAGCCACGAAACCAGTGGATATTTGAGCGCTGGTCTGGGTAGTCGAGGTACTTACAATATGACTGGCGCCGTTGGCGGCAGCTTGTCTGACACCGTGGCTGCCCGGGTTGCGATCAATTACCTGGATCGAGACGCCTGGATTGATAACTCGGTCACCGGTGATGAGTTTGGTGGGTTTGACGAAATCAGTTATCGGCTACAATTTTTGCTCACGCCTTCCGAGGAACTTTCCACCCTGTTCAAATTTCATGGCTTCCATCAGGAAGGCGATATGCCCCAGGTGTTCTATGCCAACGCTTTTACCCCCGGTGTAAAGGGATTGCGTTCCGGTTTTGATGAGGAAGAAGCCTCCCATGATGCGCCAGCGGGTTTTGATTTAGACCAGTTTGGTGCCAGTGCAAAAATTGAGTATGACTTTGGTTCATTTGCTCTGACGTCGATTACCTCCTATGACACGGTAGAAAGTTTTAGCCAGGCAGACATCGACGGGGGTTTGCAGGGCGGCCCAGAGGCGATTGGTGCCCTGGGCGGACAGGCGTTTTTTAGTGTGGCCTCGGGTGACGGTTTGAGCGACCACGGTCAGTTTACCCAAGAGATTCGTTTCTCCGGTGAGCGAGATAAGCTCTTCTATCAAGTTGGTTTTTATTACTTTGATGAAGAGATTACGGTGGATAGTTCTGACTTCACCAATACCGGTACACCACTTAACCTCACCCAGGTGGAACAGAAAACAGAATCAACCGCACTCTTTGGCCAGATTGAATATGATTGGACCGATCAATTTTCAGTGATCCTTGGGCTTCGATACACCGAAGACGAAAAAGATTTACAGGTGATTCCCCGAACGGGTTCTACGGCGCCGGCGGCCTCCATTGGCGATGATGATTCTTACGTCAGCTGGGAAGTTGCCGGTAACTACGATGTAAACCCAGACTTGAGCGTTTACGCCCGTGTTGCTACCGGCTCCCGTGGTCCGGTTACGCTCGGTCGATTTGGCTTTACCAGCCAGGCAGATACAGAAACCATTACTTCTGTTGAGTCAGGATTCAAAGCAACCCTCTGGGATGGTCGAGCCCGCTGGAACGGTACAGTTTATAGTTGGCAGATTGATGACCAACAATTAACCGCTACCGGTGGTACCGGTAACACCAATGAGATTTTAAATGCCGACACTGAAGGTCATGGATTTGAAACCGACTTTGAGGCGTTTCTGACGGAGAACATCCGTGTCACACTTAACGCTAGCTACAACAATACAGAGATTAATGACTCTGGTTTGTTGACTGAGCTGTGCTCCGCAACGCCGATATGTACAACAAAAGATCCGATTGTGGATACCTTTCCTGGTTTCTTCGGTACGGTGAATCTCGTCTCCGTTGATGGCAATCCATTGCCAAGGGCGCCAGAGTGGATTTACAACGTCATTTTTGATTATGAGCGTAGTTATGGAGAAGGCATGGTCTATGCCTCTACCGATTGGAACTATCGGGATGAATCCAACATTTTCCTCTACGACTCAGTTGAGTTCGTGTCAGAAGATCGCTGGATCGGTGGTATTCGTGTGGGATACCGCTCCGATACCGATGGCTATGATGTCGCTTTAGTCGGTCGTAATATTACCGATGAGATTGTTGCCGAGGGCGCTATCGACTTCCTGAACCTGACAGCTTTTGTTAACGAACCTCGCTACTGGGGAATTGAGTTCCGCAAGAACCTCTAGTGAGCGCTGATTCTTCGGAAATCAAAGACTGAAGTAACTTAAAAAGCCCCTTTTAGACAGGGGCTTTTTTTTGCGCCTCGAATGGTATTCTTATCCTATGACAATATCCCTTGAACAATTTAGACAGGAAACCCGCAGCTGGTTAGAAGAAAACTGCCCAGCGGGCGCCCGGGGTCCCGGCATGACGCCTCTCGGCAGCAGCAAAGTTGAGTTGGATGCCGATACCCGACTTTGGCTCAAGCGAATGGCCGAGAAGGGCTGGACGGTACCTACCTGGCCAAAAGCATACGGTGGTGCAGAGCTTGAACGGCCTCAATACGAAGTCCTTATTGAAGAGTTGAAGCGTATCAATGCCAGAACCCCGCTCACGGGCCGAGGCGTGAATTACATCGGACCGACGATTCTAGAGTTCGGTACCGATGAACAAAAAGCCCGGTGGCTGCCACCTATCGCCCGGGGCGAGGGTGCCTGGGCCATGGGCTATTCTGAACCGGGTGCTGGCTCTGATCTGGCGAGCCTGGCGACTAAGGCCGTAAAGGATGGTGACCACTACATCATCAATGGGCGAAAAACCTGGACCAGCGATGCGCTGATTTGTGACTACATTTTTGTCCTGGTTCGCACCTCAGCCCATAAGTCCAAGCATGATGGGATCAGTCTGGTGCTTGTTGATATGAATCAGGAAGGGGTAAAGGTGAGTCCGATTCGCTTGATCAGTGGTGCGTCGCCCTTTTGTGAGACGCTATTTGAGGACGCGGTTATTGGTCTTAACGACGTCATTGGCGGCGTGGATAATGGCTGGACCGTAGGTAAACGATTGCTTCAGTTTGAACGCTCGACCCACGCCGGGATTAATATTTCCGGCTCCCAGGGCGGTCGTCAGGAGGACAGTAAGATGCCCGCTATGGTCAAAGAATTTGTCACCATGCAGGACAATAAGATTGCTGACCTGGGTATTCGAAAGGACCTTGTGACCTACGAAATGAATAGTCATGCGCAACGGATAACCCAAAGACGTGCCATTGCGGAGCTCAGCTCTAGAGCCCCGGGCTTTGCGTCTTCGGCGGTCAAGTTAACCAATGCACTGAATATTCAAGCGGGAGATGAATTGCTGATCAAAGCCATGGGCAATGCCGGGATGGGTTGGGATGCTGAGAGCAATTCAGCCCAGGGTAAGACGAGAGACTTTCTTTATAACAAGTCCCTAACGATTGCCGGCGGCACCAAAGAAGTTCAACTTAATATTATTGCCAAGCGTGTGCTGGGCCTACCGGATTAGCTATGAGTGAAGTCTATTGTGAAGCGCCGTTCAACTATGTAACCAATGTCGATGCACCTGAAGGCGATAGGGTTTCTGGGATACAAAGAACGGTTTTAAATGGTCGTCTTGCGCAGCTGCCTGACTGGCAAGAATGTGGATTCGAGTTGATGCAGCACCCTTCAGTGGTATCGGATTGGCGGGATGACAGTGCAATTGTAGAGCAGCACTACGACGAGATTCGTGCATTGGCAACAAAGCTCACGGGTTGTGATTTTGCGCTGGTAGGTGGTCACATCAAGCGGGGGCCGGAACAACAAAAGCTTCATTCTGATTTTGGTCCCATCGCCTTTGTTCACTCGGATTTTGCTGAGAGTTACGGGGACCTGATGAGACAGTACTATAGCGCAGACACACCGGAGGCTGCTTTGGGGTTGTCTAAGTCCGGTGCAACGGTTGATGATGTTAAGCAGTGCGGACGGCTCATGATTATTCAGTTTTGGCGAAATCTTGGTGAACCAAAAATGGATACCCCCCTTGCATTTTGTGATGCTCGAACCGTCAGTAAATCTGATTTGCGACCATTCCCAGTTCAGGATTATGGCGGTGCTGGCTTTGATTTTGAGACCCTGGGTATTGCCCCTTCTGACGCTCATACCTGGTACGCTTTTCCTGAAATGAACCGCGATGAAGTAGCTGTTTTTAGAACCTACGACAGTGACCGGATTGAATCTGATAAGCCATACTGGACACCACATTCTGCATTTTCCGACCCCGATGTTGAGCCTGGCCATCCAAGTCGGCTGAGTCTCGAACTTCGTGCTACCTGTCTGTTTAAGTAACCTGTGTAATTAGCGTTCATGTTGAAAA
>TARA_R110002072_G_scaffold218265_1_pt1 | contig 10406 bp, 8 predicted proteins | sample TARA_R110002072 | Tara Oceans TARA_R110002072 (sample SAMEA4397118) | marine metagenome | biome: Polar Biome; feature: [SRF] surface water layer (ENVO:00010504); material: water (ENVO:00002006), including particulate matter (ENVO:01000060) such as... | depth 5 m | reverse complement strand
CAACACTTTCAGGCTCATTCAGATTAAGTTTGTGATTAGTTAGCCCTGCCTCTAGGTTCCCAACGACACAATCAGCCATATCAAACAAATTTTGTACATTTTCAAATACATTATTATTTTTTAAAAAGCTTAGAGGGCCATGACCAAAAGAGGTGTAGTATTCACCCAAATTTATATCACCAACAAACATTATTCGCATTCATACACCAGCCAAAAGCTTCACCTTTACCTTCACGACAATAATGACGGCATTGAAAAGCATTAGTTTATTTATAACAGTTCTGAACTACCATCTGATATTTACCATTTTTTCCTGGCTGGATATCATCAACTAACTCAACAACTATATTCATACTGTCCCCAAGCATTTTCTTTAGCTCCCAAACCATATAGTCTTTTTCTTCGTTTTGAAACCCTTCAGTAACGGCTAATTTTGCAATAACCTCATTAGGCTTATTTTGAATAAGCTGAGATTTTTTTACATGAGTAAGGTACTCAAATGCTATCGCAATAGCAGCAGTTGGTACTGTTTTATCTTCACTTACTATTACAGCACCCACCTTGCCATAGAGCTCTTCCAAAACAGGTGTATGTCTGCCACATTCACATTCTTTCCAAGAGACCTTACCTAAATCACCAATTCTGTAACGAATTAAAGGCATAACATCATTCAGCAAGCTAGTAACGATTAACTCACCCTCACCTTCACTTTGAATTTCCCCATCTTTAGTTAATATCTCTACAACACCATATTCCATTGCAATATGCTTACTTCCATACTCACATTCACCAGCAAATACTACCGATTCAGCGGAGCCATACTGATCAAAAACTTTACACTTAAATGCATCTTGAATAGTATTTCTTTGCTTTTGAGAAATATTTTCTGAGCTTGTACTAATCCCCTTTGGCGCAAAATCCAACTTAATTTTATTCTCTGTTATATATTGAGCCAAGCGATGAATAGACATCGGATAGCCTTCAATAATAATAGGCTTAAAACTATTAAGCTTTTCAACATATAAAGATAAATTGTCTTTACTAAGATGATAAGAGGAAAACAACAATTGTTTATCGATAATATTATATCGCCAAAATGGGGGGGCATTATTATCTGGCTCTTGAAGTTTACGCCCAACAAAGGATGCTTTTTTCTGTCCTATCTCGAAGCCAATCCTCTTGTAAAAAACATCCCAAAAAGCGTAAGTTTTTTGTCTGATATCACTATTGAGATAGACTTTTAAGGGGTTTCCTGTACTGCCACCTGTATATAATGTGAGAAGTTTATTCTTATCAAACTTGTTTGAGAGAAAGCTATCTGTATTTTCAAAGACATCAACTCTATCCAAAATGGGAAAATCACTTAACTTACTACCTCCTATATTTTTTTTTTGGTAATGAGGTACATTTTCTAATGCATCTTTGAGTACATTTTCTAAAGTAATTTTTTGCTCATTAAGACGTTTTTCTTGGCTATCATTTTCCTTACTTAGTAAGCCATTAGAATAATGTGCAAATACACCTTTATAGCGCCGCCTGTGCTCCAATACCCCATAAGCACTAACCAGTATATTTTGCAAAAATATGGGGGCAGACAAGTAAAGCTTTTCTAAAATATTTGTTTTCACTTTAGTTAACCTTTTACGAACAAATGACCCATATGACATTTAAATAAATATCACTTTTAATTTCGATTAACTAACTTTTGTATTTACAAGTAATAAAAAGTTCTATGGGCATGATACAAAAACGGCCATTATCAAACAGTTAATAACGACCTCATTATATTGTGAATACAACTAATATAAATAAATGCTTATAATTTCATTTAGCTTTTCCAGCAAAGTTCGGCGGAAAGCCAGCTAAAGCTTTCATATCTGCAGGAAGATCATCATACACCTCAATATTATCAATTGCATACCATCGTTCCCTCTGCGAAGGTACTCCTTCTAAATCAAAATGGAAGCGGTCATTACCACCGATTGCAAACATATTCCACTTAGCGTTCATATCACCCTCCACACCGATCCATGGTATTTGATTCATGTCAATAATTTTCTGTCCATTAATCCAATGCTTAAATTCACCATCCTGAACTCCAGAAGCACTATTTAGCTCAAAGTAAAACTCGAGTTTATTCCATTTATTGCCAAAAACTTGATTATGATAATTCAAATCCGTGTAATTTAAATTACCACCATTAACTAAATCTGGAATTTTTGCTCCTAATTGAGCGATGTTTTTTCCATAATCAGCGCTCATATCCCCAGAAACAATCTGACGAGGTGCCCCAGTAATAGTTGGGCTAATACAGAAATAATTCCCTTTCTGCTTGTCACATCTAAAAGCATGAAAATGTCTTAAACCATATGAGTTTTGCGACCAATCATAAAAATATAATGGTGCATTATTGCCGCTATTGCCAAATCTGTAACGCTCTCCTGTTCCTGAAAGCTGACCATCCCAGTGCCCTACTCTAAGCATTTTTAATTGACCAACCTCAATATTTGAAGCCCATCCAGGCTGAAATTTTACATAAAACCTGATAAACAGCGTACTAGTCGAGGGAATGTCCTTTGTTAGTATGCCATCTGATTCAAACCCATTATCATCTGATGGATTATTAGACTCAGAATATGTTATGAACGCCTTGCCACTACTACCATAAATTTGCTCCGAACTATCTCCATTAATCATCATACTTGGCTTTGTTCCAATATCTCCATCTGATGGGTGCCATGCCTCATCTGTCCTAGCTGCATCCCAGTTAAGAGGTAAAGTCCCAACTGTTTTCCTTCCAGTTGTTGTCCAATCAGGCTGCGCATCAAAATTTTCTTCAAAAATTAATTCTGAATGGACACTTAATGAAGCAAAGAATATTGCTCCTGACAAAATAATGCGAGTAACCATAACACCCCCCTAATACAACAACTGTTATATTCTTTAAAACAAAAGTATAGTCGACTTTTCAGCGACACTTTGTAAATAGATATTTAAAGAATGTAATTATGAGACCCTGTTCTTTATTTAAACAAGAACAAATTTTATATGCCTAAGTCCCATTTCTGAAGTTAATTATGCAATCAAAACTTTTAAAAAGCTCCTACCTCCTTGTTTTAATGCGTCTCATATATCGATCCTTGGGCATTATAAGCATGCTTGTACTCGCTCGCCTTCTTGTACCTGAAGACTTCGGCATTATTGCGATTGCAGGCTTATTTATTTTCTTTTTTGATGTGCTCTCCAATACCGGCATACAGCAATACCTAGCTCAAAAAGAAAGTGTCGACTCTGAAGATGTGGATTCGGCCTGGACTCTCGACATCATCATCAAAAGTGTTATGGCATTTTTATGTTTAGCCTTATCCCCTGCCGTTGGTTATTTTTATGACAACCCTGATATTGGTTACGCTGTTGCGACCCTGTCTTTAGCTATTATCTTTAGGGCCTTGATGAACCCTGGCTTACATGTAATGCGCAGAAACTTAGAGTACCAAGTCATTTTTAAAATAAGCGTTTTGCAAAAAGTTCTTGCTGTGGCTGTTGTTATTTCAATTGCGGCTTATTTCAAAAGCTTTTGGGCTATGATTGCAGGGGATATACTTTCTGCATTGGCAGGAGTGTTCTTCTCTTATAAGTACTGTGACATTAGACCATCGCTTAGTAAAAAACGAATAAGGGAGCAGTGGGACTTTTCAAAATGGATGCTTTCTCGTGGTTTTGTTGGTTATGCAAGGGCCCAGATAGACGTATTCTTAGTATCACGACTATTTCCACTTAACGCATTAGGGCAATACAACTTAAGTAAAGAAATCACCGTGATGCCTGCTTTTGATGTAATAGGGCCCGCTGTTGAGCCTTTGATAGCAACATTTTCTAAACAGAGATATAACTTTGATGAATTGAGGAAGCAGTTCTCAAATGCTTTGCTTATTATTTTATTATTTGTTTCCCCAATCTGTTTCTTTTTATTCTTTCATTCCGAACTAGTAATTAGCGTCGCCTTAGGAGAAAAGTGGTCGGCAGCGATTCCAATTACAAAAGCCTTATCTTTAATGCTTTTCGCTTTTTCAATTGGGCATATTCTGAATAACCTATTTTTTGCCTTAGGACGCGTCAAAGAAATTTTTATTTATGATATTTTATCTTTAGGCATTATTATTTCGGTATTAATCTCTCTGACATTTCAAGACATTGTGGACTTTTCTTATTGGCGAGGCGGTATTGCACTTACTGTTACTTTTGCCTTCTTTATTTATGCTATTTACTCTATTCAATTAAAGCTAACAAAGGTGTTAATTACGTTGTTATTACCCACTACCTGTAGTTTCGCCGCATCGTTCACACTACATCATTATGACTATGATATAAATATCGTACAGTTTTTCTTAATCGGCACTTTATTTGTTTTATTTTATATTTTACTTATATTTTCCATCTCTTTTTGCTTTAAACAACAGAGTAATACATGCAATTTAATTTATGAGCAGTTCGTTAAGTACATAAATACGTTAAAGATAAGGATATTAAAAGATACAGACTAAGTATGTGACGTGATTTAAGTGACATATCGTCTAAAACCGCCTACCAAAATTCATCGACGGTTTTTCAACAAACCTATGAGATATATGAGCAAGCAACTGAGTAATCAAAAGCGTACCGGCTAGCAATAGATAAAAACGATGAGTACCAGTAATAGGGGTATTTAGAAGGACAAGCATAAGCCCTCCTATTACTAAATTATGATAAAGGTACGTGCTATAAGATATATCTCCATATTTCTTTAAAAAAGAAGCCATAGAATTCGGTATTTCAAACTGTGTATGGAGGACAATACCTACCAATAAAATAGCTATAACAGAATAGAAGTTCCAAACGTTAGAAATGAATATAATATCCGGTAACTTGAATACAGATAAATGCTGAAGAGAAACTAGAGTAAAACAGATGAGAATTGCAATGACACCAGAGAGTTGATTCAAACTAAACCACTGCTTCCTGTAAATAAAACCTACACTAACACCACCACAAAAACCTAAAGCCAATGTAAAAACCTGGCTGGTATTAACAGGCACAAACTTAGGTAAAAAATAGACCACCAACCCTACTATTATTGGGCCAAACATACCGATAAACCTAGTAGATAAAACCAACAAAGGAAACAGTAAATAATACTGAAACTCTACCGGCAAACTCCAATAGGCATTATTAACCAAAGTCGCACCCGTAAAGTTTGAGAACAAAAACGCCTGTTCGAGCAAGTCACTAATTGTTACCTCATCTAAGAACTGACCTTCTATCCAATGCCCACCTGTATAAGCATAAAGCTGCTGGAATATCTGTCGAAATAAACAATAAAAAACAATAGAGACGACAAAGGCAGGCCAAATTCTAAAAAATCGCTTGATATAAAATTTACCTACCAATTTTGATGTGAGTTTATAGCCATTACTAATATACAAAGTACATCCGCTTAGTGCGAAAAATAATAAAACGCCAAAAGTACCTAAATCTAGAGAAGAGAAAAAACCATGTGAGGCTGAGGTATCATTTTCAAAATATTTGACTTCTGTAGCGCGAATAGTGTGGGAAATAATCACCAAGAAAGCTGCAAACCCTCTAAGCCATGTTAGCTGGTCAATATAAGAGTGTGGTGTATTGTTTTTTGTCATCAAAATACTCTTTGATCACTATTGATTAGTGATCGCTGTCGAAAAGTTTGGTTAAGGTAGTCAATCATAACGGCATAACCTTGCGGGCTTAGATGAACGCCATCGCCAATATGATATTGCTTACGAAGGGATCCAGCACTATCTATAAGCTTTAATCCTGGGTTTACAATGGTTACGTTATTATATGTTTTTTGAAATTTGACTAGAGCCTCGTTCAGCCTATTGATTCTACTATTTGTCACATTAACTTTTCTAAATACTTTTTCATCGATAGGTGGTAGCAATGATATAAAAACAGGCTTATCACCTGGGAGCCCTTCTATAATTTTACCGAAAGTGAGTAAAATTTTTTCATTGGACCTATCCTTTAAATCATTGAAGCCTACCGCTAAATATATGAATAATGCATTATTGGTTGATTCATATAACGATAAGCGATTCAAAACACCTTGGCTTGTGTCCGAGCCAATACCAAAGTTTATAGCAGGCATATTCAATTCTTGCACAGCAAGACCTTGAATATGTGAGTCGCCAAAAAAAACGGCGTAAGGCCCAACCAAATTTTTATCTATTCTTAATTGAAATGCTAAGGTTTCATTATGATACCTTTCAGAGAACGGAACTTGCTGCTCATATATTATATAAGCAGCTATAATTAGCACTACTAAGCAGAGATGAATTACGAATATGTATATTTTAGACAATAGTTTGAGCCATTTAAGAAATTCATATGATCTGATCTATATATTTAAGCATCACAATCACATTTAAAGAGAATCAATATGTTAGATATATTAACAAAGCTTTTAATCGCCTACCTTACATTTGCAGTAATTTATTACTCCGTCAAAGAAGAAGAGAGTAAATAGCAAATGCTGAGCGATATTCTGTGGTCGTTAATAATTCTAACTTTCTGTATTTACGGATTATCTCGACCTTATATCGCTTTAAGCGGCGTAATATGGATGGATACATTAAAACCACAAAATCTGTCTTTTAGCTTTTTAGCGGGTAAGCCATTGTCTCTTATAATTACCGCGCTCTTTTTTATGAGCTTATTGCTAAATTTTAAAAAAGGCCTCAAAAAGCCATGCGTAAAACTGCCAACACTTTTACTGTTTATGTTTATGATTTGGATAACGATCACAACTTACCATGCTCAATTCCCAGCTTCGGCTTGGTTCAAATATGATTTTTCTATAAAGACCATGATTCTAGCGTCATTTATCCCTTTTGTAATACATAAAAAGAATCACCTACACACTGTAATTACCATATTAACGGTCGCTATTGCTTACTATTTACTTATAGGTGGGTGGAGATCTGTAACAGGAGGTGGTGCATACGGTCAAAGCTTAGTACAAACTAGCGCAGGAGATAGTGGCATTACAGAAACAAGTACCTTATCAATGGTTGGCGTTTTTACCATCCCACTTATTTATTACATTTCAAAACACAGCATCTTTGCGCAAAAAATTTCTTTATTTAAACCCATTTCCATTTTACTAATAGGGTCTAGCATTCTGACCGTATTTGGTACTTACGCACGAACAGGCCTTGTAGGCCTAGGGGTTCTTGTTGCCTACAGCTTTAAGCAAAGTAATAAGAAAATGAGATATATCCTAATTATCCCTCTAATAATATTATTCAGTTTACCTTTTCTTCCTGATGAATGGAGTGAGCGCATGTCTACAATAACCAATGCATCCGAGGAGAGCTCGGCATTGGGAAGAATCGTTGTTTGGCGATGGACTCTTGACTTTGCCTCAGAGAACCCAATTTATGGTGGTGGATTTAATGCTTATATGGCCAACAAAGGTGTACTTCACCTTTACCATGATGAACAGGAAGTCTCCGTCAATTACCGAGAAAATGGCAAAGCATTCCATAATATATTTTTTGAGGTATTAGGTGAACACGGCTATATAGGTTTAGTTTTATATTGCGGCATTATTTTGGTGCCACTATTTTTAAACCGAAAGCTATCAAAAGACATAACTGCAAATTTTTGGGCACAAGACTTAGCCAAGACACTAAATTTATGCATTATTATTTACTGTGTCTGCGGCATGTTTATTGGCGTCGCGTTTTCACCGTGGATTTACTTATTTATGGGAATGACTGTGGCATTACAAAATGTAGTTCATTACGAGAAAAGCACCGAGTTAACTTACTCTTCCGCCAGAGAGCACTGAATATAGTTTAGGAAATAGCTTACTTAAAATATATGCAGCAAAAAAAGTTAGGATAACCGCAACAGGAAAATTAAAATAAAATACATAGGCATCAGGTAAAAGAAAATGCCCTAACTTTGTAACGACATAACTTAAAGGCAACAGGTGGTACAAAAACATAAAAAAAGTAAAACTTGCCATATAAGATAAGCCTTTGAAATCCCTGCCATAAGACATACTCAGTAAAGCAACTACACCTGCCACAATATATAGCTTATAAATAAGCAGGCTGGCAATGCCATAATCATACGCGGCATAACCTAACATAAAAGTTGGATCTATAAAGATACGTAAAAACACCAAGAAGAATAACAACACAATTACACTTATGTTTGCTGACTTAGTGACTTGTTTAAGAGCGAAGTCAATCCATTCTATTTTAGTAACCAGAAAACCGCCCGAATAGAAAAAGAATAAGGTTTCAATAGAAATCAGATACTTACCACCCAAGGTTGGCATAAACTGTATTTCTGAAAACCATAAAACACTTATAATAATAAGCCCTAGAGTTGCGCAATACTTTATAAGAAGAAATAATAATGGAGAAATCAGAAACAGAAACATTAAGTCGCGAAGAAACCACAATTGAACAGATACAGGCACAATAAGGATTTTATGAACGAAGCTCCAAAAATCAAGTGGGTAACTTAAGTCTTTGAGTACAGTTAGATAAAAATATTGTGCAACAAACATAAAAAGAGAACAAATTATGTAAGGAATCAATATACTTATTGCACGCTTGCGAAGATTACCTTTATAAGAGATCAATCCAGTATATTTCAGAAAAAAAAAGAAGCCTGAACTTAGTGCAAAAAAAGGAACCGCTACTCGAGCAATACCGTTTGTTAGAAACTCTTGAATTAAGTAATTCCAGTTGTCGTGACCTTGAATATAGTACTTCGATTGGTAATGAATAGAGATAACCAACACAGTAGCCACAATGCTCGCCAACTGAAAACACTTGCTTAACTCTTTAGATATGCTATTCGACATAGTAATAATTAACTTTTAGTACAATAATTTAAAATGATTTCTTGATAGTATTTTTTAGCTACACCATCCCACGTGAGACTATTTTTTACCTTTTCTTTACTACGCTTTGACATTTCCAGCAACTTCCCATTATCAATTACATCTTTTATAGACGTCACCCAAGATTTGATCGATAAGTCATCAAATAATAACCCATCTTCATTATTGATAATTAAATCTTCTGGCCCGGCTGTTCTTGTTGAACAGAGTGGCACACCATGAAACATGGCTTCCAAGACAACCATACCATATATTTCATAGTTGCTCGCTAACATGAACAAATCTGAAATGCCGTACAAGCTTGGCAAATATTTTTGCTCTATTCGCCCGAGCATACTCACATTCTGTAAGTTTTCAGCTTTAATACGGTTTTCAATACTTTCCTGTATTGGCCCTTTACCCGCTATTAATAAATGATACTTATCAGAGCCAAGCTCTTTAACTAGGTCAAGCAAAAAGTGGATGTTACGCCTATTTTCAAGAATACCGACATATAAAAGAATATGTTTACCATCTGGGATACCGCATTCATTCTTCCAATTTCGCTCAAGAGATTCATTTTCTAAAAATGGGCCTTCATCAAGCCCAACCGGTATCACTGTTGTATTTTTAAACCCTTTTGCCTGTAGGTGCTTTTCTGCTCTGGTTGTTTTACAGGCAGCAAGCACCACATTTTTCTTGAAAGAAGGCAGTATCAATTTATCAAAGAAATACTGAAAAAATGCTCGAATTCGTCCGTCAATTTGCTTGTACATTCCCTGGTAAATAATGACGGGGACATTTATTTTTTTTGCCATTCGAGACACAAGATAGTTATTTATTTCACTTTCTTCGTTTACTTGAATTAAGTCGTATTGATTATTTTTAAGCAGCTTGAAAAGCTTAGGATAAATAGCATGATCAATCTCAGGTACTTTAAAGAACGGCACTCTAAATAAGCGAACAGTTACTCCATTTAAAAATGATATCTCAGACTCTTCGACACACTCTTCAGCACCAGCCACATAAACATCCACGCTAACACCTAGCTTCATTAAGCCTTTTGCCAAGCCGACTTCTTGACTATTATAAAACTTGAGGTCTACAGGTGTTCCATCGGGACGAACTATCGCGATTTTATAGGTCATTATAGATATCCAAAATAGAGCATATATTGATAATTAATATCGACGAGTAGTTTAATACAAATCCCAGTTAAGCGTTACACCCACCGAAAAGTCTTCATATTCCCTAAGCGCATTTTTATTATTCTCTCTAATTTTATAAGCAATAAACCCCTTGGTGTAGAAGTCTTTTGTCCAACGATATGTGCTATCTATTGTGTATGTCTGAGTATCATTACCGTTATCGCTAGGCCTTTCAAATAGCACTTGTTTAACTTGTTGGTAGGTAAAGCCTGCGGTTAAGCCTTCTTGTATTTTCTGACGCAGATTAAAGGTTAAGCCGGTTGAGCGCTCGTCGTTTAGTT
>TARA_R110002072_G_scaffold302977_3_pt1 | contig 10422 bp, 6 predicted proteins | sample TARA_R110002072 | Tara Oceans TARA_R110002072 (sample SAMEA4397118) | marine metagenome | biome: Polar Biome; feature: [SRF] surface water layer (ENVO:00010504); material: water (ENVO:00002006), including particulate matter (ENVO:01000060) such as... | depth 5 m | reverse complement strand
TTTAAAGTTGATTTTGAAAAAGAGCTACTTTTTCAGTGCCCTCGTTGATTACTTGCCCCTTTTTTTGTTTATAAACTCTCTAGCGTACCTTAAAGGTAACCCTTCTACTTTTTGCCATAACTAGTTCAGGGTCATCCCCTTCTTCAACTTCCTCATTCTTCATTTCAGAGCCTTTCGAAGAAGCAATCATTCTCGATTCAGGTAATCCTTTAGACATCAAATACTTCATAACAACACCTATTCTTTTATTATCCATATCTGCATAATAATCGTTTTCGACTCCTACAGAATCTTCCATTGCATTGTTGTGTCCTTGAATCTGTAATTTAGCTTCGGGATTAGCTTCTAACTCTTTCAAAATAAAATCAAGTGATGTCTTTCCTTCAAGCGTCAATTTTGATTTCCCAAAAGCAAAAAACACTTGTTGAAGTTCAATTTTCTCTTTTGACGTCATTTCTTCATCAGTTGTAACCACTTTCTGATATATTAGTGTAGAATATGCATCATTTCCCTCATCAGCCAAGCAGTCGCAAGATTCACCATCATTTAATAACTTCACTTGAACGTCATCTAAATAATAGTAAGCGGCAATAATTTGCTTCGTTTTAACACGAGGGTCTTTTTTCATTCTAGTTGACTTCGTATCGTCGTTGGAATCAAAATTTCCTATCGTGATGAATTTCTCTCCTCCTTTTGCTTCAAACTGACCACAAATCTCTGTCCAGTTATAACGTGCAGTAAAAATTTTCTGAGAATTATTAAAATGTTGAACGCTTGCATCCTCAATAATTGATACTTTCGAGTCGGAACCAAAAGGCTTTTTGCTAAGCATTGCTCCAAGATTATTGGAAGCATATTTAGATGCCTCAGCTAGGGATACATAAAATTTCACGCAATACCTCATTCCTTTTTTCAAAGGAGCATCTAGTTTTGTCATCACATAAGAGCGGGGTAATTTGTTACCATAAGAGAATCCATAAAAGCCTGCGTAATTTTCTCCTTCCTTCCCAACTTCTTTGCCATATATATTTAAAGGAACATCAATATCGGGCATTTTTGAAGAGGTAAATAAATCAGCTCTAACGCCTGTTGGAGAAACCCAACCAGTTGCATTTTCTATAGAACCTAATCTCTTCGGTTTTTTACCTATTGCTTCAAAACTCCCGTTAGAAACTAAATTTTGTGCTTCTTCTTGACCAAATGAAACTACCGATAACATTCCAAAAGCAATCGTTGCTAGTATTGTCCTCATTTTTTTAGTACTTGATTTCATAATTTTTCACTGTTTTAATAAACGTTTTTACCTTTTCTGGATCAACATCAGGATAAACTCCATGTCCTAAATTAACAATATGTCTCTTACTTTCGAAAGAATTGAGCATATTATTTGTCAATCGCTCTATTTCTGAGTGTGATGAATACAAAGCACAAGGGTCCAAATTACCCTGAAGCGTTCTATTATCACCCACTAAGGCTCTGGTCTTTATAATATCCGTATTCCAATCGACTCCAATTGTATTACAATCCATTTTAACAACTTTTGAAAGCGAACTATGTGCTCCTTTTGCAAATAGAGTTACTGGAACTTCTGTTATTGCATTTGCAATTTTTTCCGTGTACTTTAATCCAAACTCTGCATATTGATCTTCTCCTAAAATGCCTGCCCATGAATCAAAAACTTGAACCATGTGAGCTCCAGCATTTATCTGAGCCTTCAAATATTTAATAGTCACTTCTGTTATACGACTAAGCAAGTCGTGTGCCAAAGATGGATTTGTGTATAATATTTTCCGAGATTCTGAAAAAGTTTTAGACCCTTGACCCTCTGTCATATAGCAGAATATGGTCCAAGGAGCTCCAGCAAAACCAATTAGTGGAACACGACCATTTAATTCTTTATTTGCAATTTTAATTGCTTCAAGGACATAACTCAACTTGTCTTCAACATCAAAATCAGTATTTGCATATTTTAATGCTTCTTCTGTTCTAATGGTTTTTTCGAACCAGGGTCCTTTTTTCTCTATTAATTGATATTCTAAGCCCATTGCTTCGGGAACAACTAAAATATCTGAAAATATTATAGCCGCATCAACTCCTAGTAAATCAACAGGTTGAACTGTCACTTCAGCAGCTCTCTCCGGTGTTTCAACAAGTTCTTTAAACCCAGAAAGAGAAGCTCTAACAGCACGGTATTCAGGTAAAATTCTACCTGCTTGACGCATTAACCAAACAGGGTATCGTTCAATATTTTCTCCTCTTGCCGCTCTTAAAATTAAGTCATTGTCCAAATTCATAGCGCAAAGATAGGAAGATTTGGAAATTTTCACTTCTCCCTACCATTCAATCTTCTTCTTATGATGCTTTTCTAGGTAGTCATTCGTTTTTGAGAATGGTTTTGAACCGAAAAAACCTCTATACGACGACAATGGAGAAGGATGTGGAGATTTTAGCACTAAGTTTTTGTCTTCATTGACACTCTTCGCCTTCTTTTGTGCTTTTGCACCCCATAAAACGTAAACAATATTCTCAGCATGTTCGTTTAAAACGTTAATTATGGCATCTGTAAACTGTTCCCAACCTTTATTCGAGTGACTGTCTGCCTCCCCTTCTCTCACCGTCAAAACAGTATTTAGGAGCAAAACTCCTTGATCAGCCCAGTGTTGTAAATTACCATTACTTGAAGTTTTTGAACCTATGTCAGTATTCAACTCTTTGAAAATATTTTGTAAACTCTTAGGCAATGGCATCACACTCTTTTCTGTTGAAAAGCAGAGACCGTGAGCATGACCTTTTGTTGGGTAAGGATCTTGCCCGAGGATAACTACTTTCACCTCTTCAAAACAACACGCGTTTAATGCCCGAAAGATATCTTCTTCTTTTGGAAAGATGGAAGTTGGAAACTTTTCATTTTCCAAAGCTAAAAACCGAAGCAATGACTGAAAGTAATCTTTCTTAAATTCATTTCTAAGAATAGAGGCCCAAGAATCATTCAATCTAATCTCCATGAAACAAAAATAGCTGTTTTTTGAACAGAAAGATTAAATTTGAAGTATGAAACAAATTCTTTTTTTATTTTTATCTCTACTCCTCTTTTCTTGTACTCAAGAAATCAAAGACAATCCTTCAGATGTGGATAAAGGGGTTATTATTGAAACGATTGAGCAAAAAATCGTACATCATATTGAGGCTAATTTGCAAATTCCAGCAACTGAAGAATACACGTATGAAACCTATGAATCTCATCTAGACAATGACGACAGTATAGACATGGTGATCACTGTTAATCTATTGGACAGAGCCATGAAGAAAGCCATTGCTGGAAATCGTCTTGCAAAACGTGCTGAAACAGGTTTCTCTGGTAGATATAACTACTTTTTCATAATGGATGGGGCAAGCAAAGAAATATCAGTTGCCAATCCGGTTTCCTCAAGTGCTAAGGCTAAGTTAACAATCAGTTTTGAGAATATTAGAACAGAAGCCTACAAAGACATTATTATTGATTATAAATTAGATAACGCCTCATTTAGGCGTTACTTAACAATATACGATGGTATTTTAACAGAAACTTTCGAAATAATGATGTACGATGGACTTGGTGATATGGAAAACCACTCGATTGTAACTGAATATGATCAAGGAAGTTATTCGCTTGCAAAAGATATTCTTATTTATTCGGGAGAATTAGAGAAAGTAAAATTTGATGACCCTTCTAAAGTGTATGACTTTGACCCTGAAATTAAAAAGACTGATATTCTTGAGCGACGATGGTTTTACAATGATAAACAGCGGAAGTATTTTACGAAGAAAGATTAGGGAGTGATGAGTGCAAGTTAAATACGACTGCAAGACATTCGTTGGTTTATAACTAAAAAACAACTTTAATAGACACTGTAAAATTAATTCCTGGTGAAGAAATACCTGATCCGAATGTACGGTATAATTGATTGGTGATATTTTCAACTCCTGCATTCAAAGAAAGATGTTTATTAAAAAAGTAGGCCCCTTTAAAATTAATAGTGTACCAAGATGGTGTAAATCGATCACCATTCACATCTTGTGCATAGACCAAGTCATTTCTTTCTTGGAGAGGTAAATCTTCAGGTTTCATTCTGCCTTGGTAAACAATATAAGCTTCTAGATGCAGATGTTTTCTTTTAAGAATAAAACTAGTCCTACCAAAAATTGGTGCAACGTGTGATTTTGGGAAATAAGCAACACTGTCAACTCTGTATTCAAAACCTTTTTGATAACTGATACTACTTTTTACACTAAATCCTTTTCCTAGTACAAATTCTATTCCACCTTGAGCCCCAAAAACATAGGCATTACTACTATTTTGAATGGCCATAACACGACTTAAAGAACCTTCATACATAATACTATCTTGACCATTAAACAGAAATGATGATCTCGCTAACGCATCTTTCAAATAAGTGAAATAAGTCGCTCCATCGATTTTCAAAATACTTTTAATGGCTTTAACAAATCCAAGTTCAAAATTATAAGCAAATTCTGGTTTGAGATTTACATTTGGCACAATGACACTGCCTGGTTCTGAATCAAAAACTTTCCCAATGTCATCAATATTAGGAGCTCGATAACCTGTTGAAGCATTAAAATAAAGTTGAGTTCGGCTAGATGGATTAAATGCTATTCCGGCACTTCCATTTAACGCACCATTTGAGTTTTTAAGACTTGTAACAGGGTAAGCAAAAAGCGAAGTGTCAAAATCTACCCGAATATCATAAATACTATAACGAATTCCAGTAGTCACTGTCCATTTCTCGGAAAATGAATGTTTAAGGTTAAGATATGCACCATACGTTTGCCAGATACTACCATCTGGATACCTAGAATTTACAGCAGTTTGGAGGCTACTATTTATTTCTTCTTTGTAAGCATTTGAATTAACTTGATTAATTACACCTTCCAATCCATACACCAAACCTGTTGTTTTGGTCCACTCCTTTTTGAAGTCAATATTCAAAGAGAAAGCATTCACTTCTTCAAATTGCCTTCTAGTTAGGTTACTTCCTGTTTTTCTATCATTTCTACTTTCGTTATATTTCTGGTAGGCCAAATTGACACGAAACTGATTGTAAAATCTTTTTTTTGAAGGTTTATTCAAGAGTGAAAATCGGTGCATCATCCATTCTTGTGGACCATAATACCATTCTGCGTTATCCAATTTGCCGTCTTCATCTTTATCTAAAGTTAATCGATCATAACGCGGAGCATTCGAGGAATTAGAATAATTAAAATCATAACCAATAAGCCAATCTTCATTCAACTTAAAGTGAGCTTTATGAAGAATATTAAACTGAGAATAACCCGAATTAATTTGTCTTCGAGGATCATCATTCACAAGAGTAGTATCTACCCCATTGATTGACGTTTGATAAGTTGGTCTTAAAAAATAGTTATTTCCATATTTTCCAGTTTTTAAGTCACCAAAGCGAGAAAATGAAACATCCGTCACCGTTGACCATGATTTTTTTCCAAGATTAAAACTTAAATGCGATGTTGACTCATTACTTGCAGAAGAATAACGAGTGAATACTGTTGTTTTTGTCAAAGTTTTTGATGTGTCTGGAGAAAAAATGGGCATTTTAGTTGTAAAATTCATCACTCCACCAATCGCATCACTACCATAGAGAACAGAGCCTGGACCAAATTGTATTTCAACTGATTCTAATGAATTGGGATCAAGAGAAATAATGTTTTGCAAATTACCTGATCTAAAAATAGCGTTGTTCATTCTTACCCCATCCACTACAATCATTATGCGATTGGCTCCAAATCCTCTCAACTGTGGTGAGCCTCCAGCAAATTGACTTTTTTGAATAAAAACGTAGCCACTAGCTTCCAACAAATCAGCTGTGGTTTGTGGTTCTAGCAGAGCGATATCCTTTAAATGTAACTTTGTAATTCTTGTGGGAGATTTTGCCTTATCTTGCTCCCATCTAGAGGCCGAAACAGCCATTTCAGAAACCACTAAATGACTTTCAGAAAGTTGAATTCCGGTGAGCTTTGATAATTCAAGATAACTAAAAACGAGTGTTCTATACTCTGGGTACGAAACGAAAATAGAATCACAACCTTTAAATGCGTCTGCTCTAAAACGACCTTCACTATTTGCTACAAGTTGAACTTTAGGGTTTTTAGAATAAATTTTAACACCTGGGATGTGTTCAAGCGTGACCTCATCGGTCACTGTAATTTCCTGAGAAAAGCTAACCGAGGAACAGAGTCCTAGAAGACAAAATAAAAAGCTCAGTAGAAATTTATACATGGAGACAAATGTACATTTTGATTTGGAATGAATTCGCTTTATAGCAAAAATCGTGCAAAAAGAGAAAAATAAAGAATAAATCTGATACAATCTCAATTAACAAACTCACACTTCACAATCCCATCTCTATCAATTTCTGTCATCTTGATTTCTTGGAAGGTATTCGTCAAATTTGCCTTGAATGGGGTCTTGATTTTAACATAGTTTGAAGTAAAACCATACATCGTTCCTTCATTGTTTTCATTTTCAAGAAGAACTGTTTCATTCTTACCAATTTGCGACTCATAAAAAGCTCTTTTTTTCTTTGAAGAGAGAATGTGCAATTGCTTACTGCGTTCCTTTCGAATATTCATTGGCACAGAATCTTCTAACTTAATCGCTGTTGTATTGGCTCTTTCTGAATACGTGAAAACGTGTAAATAGGACACTTCTAATTCTTTGATAAAATTGACAGTGTCCATGAAATCTTCATCCGTTTCACCAGGAAAACCAACAATTACATCAACACCAATACAAGCATTTGGTTGTAGTGATTTTATTTTACGAACTCTATCTGCAAAAACTTCGCGTCTGTACTTTCTTCGCATTGCTTTTAACAAACGATCATTTCCAACTTGCAAAGGAATATGAAAATGAGGTACAAATCGTTTGGATTTTGTCAAACAGAATTCAATGATTTCATCTGACAGTAAATTGGGTTCAATCGAAGAAATTCTAAAACGGTCAATTCCATCTACTTTATCCAATTCTTTTACCAAGTCGAAGAAAGTTTCCTCTCCTCCCTGTCCAAAATCACCAATATTCACTCCAGTTAAAACAACCTCTTTTACATCTGTCTGAGCAATTTTCTTAGCTTGAGCAACTGTTTCCGCAATAGTAGCGTTTCGACTTTTACCACGAGCTAAAGGTATTGTGCAAAAAGTGCAGAAGTAATCACAACCATCTTGAATCTTTAAGAACGATCGTGTTCTATCTCCCATTGAGAATGCTGGAACAAATTCTTTTGTTTTCTTAATACTTTCGTTTGAGATGACAACATCATCGGAATCGAAAGACTCAATATGCTCGACAATATTAAATTTTTCATTCGCTCCTAAAACAATATTCACACCCGGAATTTCTGAGATTTCTTTCGGCTTCAATTGTGCAAAACAACCTATTATTGCGACAAAGCAATTCGGATTTATTTTCTTCGCTTTTTTTACCAATTGCCGACACTTTTTGTCAGCATTTTCTGTAACAGAACACGTATTTATTACATAAATATCCGGTGTGTCATCAAAGTTGACTTTTGCATATCCAGCATTCTCAAAAGATCTACCAATTGTAGAAGTTTCAGAAAAATTTAGCTTGCAGCCAAGCGTATAAAATGCGACTTTTTTGTATTGATTCATTGCGGGCTCAAAGATAGAGAATTAAGTATTAAGAATGAAGTATTTTTAATTCGATGGCAACCTACTTCACTAATTGTTATTTCAACATCTTCTATTAATCTCACAAATTAAAAAGTGCTCCAAAAGAAGAGCTAACAAAAAAATCACTTTTCATTCTAATAAATTTGCCTTAAAATCCGTACTTTCGCAATGCAACAAAAAGCATCAAATTGAACACCTATGATGGAAAGAGTAGAACCTTACAAGCCTCAGAATAAAGTTAGAATAGTAACCGCAGCATCTTTATTTGATGGGCACGACGCAGCGATCAATATTATGCGTAGAATTATTCAAAGTACGGGCTGTGAAGTAATCCATTTGGGTCATGATCGTTCGGTAGAAGAGGTAGTTGATTGTGCTATCCAAGAGGATGTTCAAGCTATTGCAATGACTTCTTATCAAGGCGGACACAATGAGTACTTCAAATACATGTACGATTTGTTACAGGAAAAAGGTGCGCCAAACATCAAGATTTTTGGTGGAGGTGGAGGAACTATTCTTCCTACAGAGATAAAAGAATTAGAAGATTACGGAATTGAAAGGATTTATCATCCAGACGATGGACGTGCAATGGGATTGCAAGGAATGATTAACGATTTAATCAAAAGATGCGATTTCCCAGTTGGTGATCAATTAGTTGGTTCAGTTACTGATATTAAGGAAAAAAATGCTCCAGCTATTGCTCGAATGATTTCAGCGGCAGAAAATTTTGCAGAAAAATCCAAAGATGTAATCAAAGAAGTACATGAAATAGCAAGCAAAGTTTCAATTCCTATTCTAGGAATAACTGGAACAGGTGGCTCAGGTAAGTCTTCGCTGGTAGATGAATTAGTTCGACGTTTTTTAATCGATTTTCCCAAAAAAACGATAGCTGTGGTTTCCGTTGATCCGTCTAAACGAAAAACGGGTGGAGCATTGTTAGGAGATAGAATACGGATGAATTCGATTAAGAATGAACGCGTATATATGCGATCATTGGCAACACGTCAGTCTAACTTAGCATTGTCGAAACATGTTTCTGAAGCATTAACAATTCTCAAAGCAGCGGAATACGATTTAATTATCTTAGAAACTTCAGGAATTGGTCAGTCCGATACAGAAATTCTGGATCATTCTGATATGTCTTTGTATGTTATGACTCCCGAATATGGAGCAGCAACGCAGTTGGAGAAAATTGACATGCTAGATTTTGCTGACGTAATCGCATTGAATAAGTTTGACAAACGCGGAGCTCTAGATGCATTGAGGGATGTGAGAAAACAATATCAACGTAATCATAATTTATGGGAAGATGATGTTGACTCAATGCCAGTGCACGGAACTATAGCATCTCAATTCAACGACCCTGGAATGAATACTTTGTACAAAGTAATCATGGATATGTTATCAGATAAAGCAGGTGCTGATTTGAAATCTGCTTTTGAAATTACACGAGAGATGTCCGAAAAAATATATGTCATTCCGCCAGAGAGAACACGTTATTTATCGGAAATTTCGGAAAATAATCGAGCCTATGATAAATGGGTGAAAGAGCAAGTTGTTGTTGCAGATCGCTTATGGGGCTTGAATTCTTCAATTGAATCATTAAAAGATTCTGAAATTGACGATAGAGACAGACTGGTAAAAGGTATTAAAGAAGCATTTGCCAAAGAGAAATTAAACTTTGACCCGAAGAATTGGGAATTGATTCAAAGCTGGGAAGCAAAGAAACAATTATACATTGATCCAGTCTTTAAATTTAAGGTAAGGGAAAAAGAATTAAAGATCGATACGCATACAGAATCTCTTTCTCACTCTCAGATACCGAAGATTGCAATGCCAAAATATACCGGCTGGGGTGACATTTTGAAATGGTCTTTACAAGAGAATGTTCCTGGTGAATTTCCTTATACTGCAGGTTTATTTCCATTCAAAAGAGAGGGCGAAGATCCAACAAGAATGTTTGCAGGAGAAGGCGGTCCAGAAAGAACGAACAGACGATTTCATTATGTGAGTAAGGGAATGCCAGCGAAACGACTTTCAACAGCTTTCGATTCTGTGACACTGTACGGAAATGATCCCGACGAACGACCTGATATTTATGGGAAAATTGGAAATTCAGGCGTTTCTATTTGCTGTTTAGATGATGCGAAAAAACTCTATTCTGGTTTCGATTTAAGTCATTCTATGACTTCAGTGTCTATGACAATTAACGGTCCATCACCTATGATGCTTGGTTTTTTCATGAATGCGGCAATCGATCAGAATTGTGAAAAATACATCAAGGAAAACGGATTAGAAAAAGAAGTTGAAGCGAAAATTGCCAATATTTACAAAACGAAAGGAACAAAACGACCCGCTTATCAAGGCGATTTACCAGAAGGAAATGATGGTTTAGGATTATTATTGCTGGGTGCAACAGGAGACATGGTATTACCATTGGCTGTTTACGAAGAAATTAAGAAAAAAACATTAACCCTAGTTCGAGGAACTGTTCAGGCGGATATTCTCAAAGAAGATCAGGCACAGAACACCTGTATTTTTTCTACCGAATTTGCACTGCGATTAATGGGAGATGTACAAGAATATTTTATTGAAAACGGAGTTCGAAATTTCTATTCAGTTTCCATCTCTGGCTATCACATTGCTGAAGCAGGCGCAAATCCAATTACTCAACTGGCATTTACTTTAGCAAACGGTTTTACGTATGTTGAATAT
>TARA_R110002072_G_scaffold81680_6_pt1 | contig 10424 bp, 10 predicted proteins | sample TARA_R110002072 | Tara Oceans TARA_R110002072 (sample SAMEA4397118) | marine metagenome | biome: Polar Biome; feature: [SRF] surface water layer (ENVO:00010504); material: water (ENVO:00002006), including particulate matter (ENVO:01000060) such as... | depth 5 m | reverse complement strand
GTTGTCAGGTCGTCCTTTCTTTATGGGCGTGGTTCGCTGCGGTGTTGTAGATTATACCGTTCGGCTCTTTTGGCTAGAGCTTTCATTGTCAGAGCTCCCTTTTTAGGGAGTTCTTTTTTTTCTCGTAACAGGAAAATTTACATTTAAGAAACCTTAATTCAGAAGAAATGGTAGCACGAACAATCGAAATTACAGAAGTATCCGTTGACGAGTTAGCAAATATTGTAGCCGAAAAATTGTTGCAAAAAATCAAACATTATTTAGATGATTTACATTCCGGCCAAGCGGACGTCTTTCTGACCAGAAAAGAAGCAGCTGATTTTCTAAAAATCAATTCCTCAACCCTTTGGCAATGGACTAACAAAGGAAAAATTAAATGTTACGGTTTGGGCAACAGACGGTATTACAACAAAAAAGAGTTAATCGAACAATTAAAAGCAAATGAACTGCGACATTAACCCGATTTTCAAAGAAAATTAGTGCAATGTTTTTTCAAGTGAAAATTAAAAGAGAAAAGCGAAGATAGGCGGATCCGCACCAGCCAGCCGCACAAAAGGATTGTAAAGGTCAAGCCCTACGGGTTTTGAAAAAATCTCCACCCTCCGGGTAGTATTTTTTCCAAAAACCTTGACAACCCTCCCGGACCCGCCTTATTAAAAGCTTTCTCTTTTATTTTTTTTCCTTTTTTCTTTTCTCTTTTGAAAAAAAATATGGGAAATGGATGGCTGTTGAATTTGCGAACATCTTTGAAAATGCAAATTGAAGTGGGCAATCGCGGCAGGCAAGGTTTTATTGGCTCACTGTATGAAAACGTTTCAAATCAGACCTCATCGGCCGGTTGACACTTATTCCAACCCCCTTTTTGTTATCCACAATAAGGGATTGACTTCCGGGAGACAGATTATCTTGTAGAAACTATTTAGCCAATCATTCACATCCTGAACCCGGTACCTGACAAAAAATCAAATTCCACAAGGCAAACAAAAGCAAATAGAAGCAACAATTCCCTTGCCCGAACCATAGCATATATATTGAAGTAATTTTGAATGAAAGGGCAAAAGCCGAGTCAAGTCCGTGCCAAGTCCGAACATTTGTTTAACCCATAAATACATATAAATTATGGCAATTATCAATCAAGGTATTCTCGGCGGTGTATCCGGAAAAATCGGGAATGTAATCGGTGGGACCTGGAAGGGTATCGATTACCTACGAATCAAACCTTCCAGCGTAGCGAACCCCAAAACCGAAGGACAAGTTGACCAACGCTCAAAGTTTTCAACCGTGCTTCGCTTCCTACAACCTATGACAGACTTCCTGCGGGTTGGTTTCAAATTGTATGCAAACAAGATGACCCAATTCAATGCTGCAATGTCTTACAACTTGTACAATGGAGTGACAGGATCCTATCCTAACTATTCCATTGACTATGGAAACGCTTTGGTAACCCGTGGCAATCTAACCGGAGTAATTGGCGGTGCCGCGGCTTCCACAGTTGCATCAACGGTTGACATTAACTGGACTGACAATTCAGGCAGTGGAAGTGCAATGGTAACAGACAAAACTTTGATTTTGCTCTATAACGGGACAAGAGGAGAAGTAGTATTTACCACAGCTGGACCAACAAGATCAGCCGGAACAGAAAGTATTTCAGTACCACCTGAATACACCGGCGAAGATGTGGAGGTGTTCTTAGGGTTTATTTCCGAAGATGGTTCTAAAGTGTCCAATAACGCTTATTTAGGTTCTGTAACAGTTGCGTAAAAGCGATTGACGTTTTCTTGGAAAACCGTCCTCATTTGGGGGCGGTTTTTTTATATTTACACCTCCCAATTTTCTTATCTTTAGTCCTTAATTAGCTATAATTCAACACTTTTTGTTGCTTATTTGTATCTATTAATAGTTAATTAACTGATAATCAGTTATACATTACATTTTGTATAGGAAAGTAAACACTAAAATAAATTTTTCTTAATAATGATCAACAAACAACACCTCATCAACCGTTTTATCTCCTATGTCACCATTGACACCGAAAGCAACCCCAACAGTAATACCACACCCAGTTCAAAAAATCAATGGGAGTTGGCTCACAAACTGGTTGACGAACTCAAATTCATTGGTATGGAAGAGGTCACGCTAAATGATAACTGTTATATAATGGCTACTTTACCTTCAAATGTAGAATTTGAAGTACCGGTCATTGGGTTTGTTTCACATATGGATACATCGCCTGATTTTACAGGAAAAAATGTCAAGCCACAAATCATTGAAAATTATGACGGCAAAGACATTGTTTTAAACGAAAAGGAAAACATCATCCTCTCCCCTTCTTACTTTGATGATTTATTGCAATACAAAGGACAAACTCTCATCACTACAGATGGCACCACACTTCTGGGTGCCGATGACAAAGCCGGTATCTGCGAAATTGTTTCGGCGATGGAATACCTTATTCAGCATCCTGAAATAAAACACGGAAAAATACGCATCTGCTTCACGCCCGATGAAGAAATAGGTCGCGGGGCACACCATTTTGATGTTGAAAAATTTGGGGCAGATTGGGCTTATACTATGGATGGTAGTCAAATTGGCGAACTCGAATTTGAAAACTTTAATGCAGCTAAAGCCATTGTTACAATTCAAGGAAAATCTGTTCATCCCGGTTACGCTAAAGGAAAAATGATTAACAGTCAACACATCGCGACCGATTTTATCAATTCACTGCCACGACTTGAAAAACCGGAACATACAGAAGACAGAGAAGGCTTTTTTCATTTAAGTTCAATTCAAGGAGGTGTTGATCAAACGGTACTTGAATATATCATTAGAGACCACGATAAATACAAATATGAAGCGAGAAAAGCCATGTTTGTTAAACTGGCTGAAGAATTAAACTCTCAATTACAAAACAACCTAATTACTGTTGAACTAAAAGATCAATACTTCAACATGCGTGAAAAAATAGAACCGGTTATGCACATTGTTGAAATCGCTGAAGAAGCAATGATTGCTGTTGGAGTCAAGCCTATCATAAAACCCATAAGAGGTGGTACAGACGGTTCACAACTTAGTTTTATGGGGTTACCGTGTCCCAATATTTTTGCAGGCGGTCACAACTTTCACGGAAGGTATGAATATGTCCCTGTAGAAAGTATGCAAAAAGCTGTAGAGCTAATCGTAAAAATTGCTAACCTGACTTCAGAAAAATATCCATCTTAAATCGTCATAAAATAAAATCAATTTGGTAACTTATACCTTTAATTTACAATATTGAAATATTTATGTTTAACTTTCTGTGGTCTTAATTTTACCTCAAATTCAAAATTTCTAACAGAATTTTTATGTATTACTTACTCTATCAGCCTAAAGAAAAAGAATTTATTGAGGAAAATATTGAAGTTTTACTAGATAACATACCCTTTAAAAAAGTTCCTTTCGAAGATCGATCTCAACTCAAACTTGACGAAAATGACAAAATCCTTACTTACTTAAATGACAGTGATTTAAGGCTTTTTTTACCTGAAGCAGCAAATGGTAAATGGAAACTAGGGATTCTTCCACATCAAAACATGAACTATGTATCCCAAGGATTGGGTGTTCCCAAAAATCTTGATGAAGTAGTCAAAAAAATTATAGAAACCGAAAGTACGCATCAAGTCGATTTGTTGTTTTGTAATGAGAAAATCGTTTTTCAATCTGTTAATGTGGGTGAGGTTTTTGAACTTGTTGATGATGGAAAACGCAAAGGAGTTTATGGGCAATTATTTCGATTTTTAAAACAAATTAAAAAACTAAGGTCTCTAAAACACAAGCCCTTTAGCATTTATATTGAAGATGAAAAAGTAATTGACACTTCTGCTCTTGGTCTGATTGCTGTGGAGCATTCCGGAGGGTCAATCGTTTCAAAAAAAACCATAAAAACAGACATTAGCAATGATGGCTTATTGCATTTATTAGTACTTGCACCTCAATATATTTGGGAATTGGTATGGTTCTTCTTCAAAAGCCTAATGCCTGATTTTTTGGTCTCCAAGGAAAGACCCAATTTTATAGGTTTGATTAAATCGCCTGAGGTAACCATTAAATCAACCAATGCAATAGATTTTACGATAGATGGTGAAAAATTTCAATCAGATATACTGCATTTAAAAGTTGATTTTCAGTGTTTGACAATTATACACCCCATTGATAATAAACAATTGGAGGAGAATACTTCTCAAAAAAAATCGCTCCATATTAAAACATTACCTCAGGGCGAAAAAAGAAATGAACTCATTAAACGAAAACTTCCCTGGTTAAGAAGAGCGACTTTTGAAGAATTTAAAGAGCTTTTTACAGTTTTAAATGAAAATGCACGATTATCAAATGCTTACATCGTAATGATGATTTTATCAACGCTCATCACAGCATTTGGTTTGTATGCTAACTCAGCCCCTGTAATTATAGGTGCTATGATACTTGCTCCATTAATATCTCCTATAGTTTCATTTTCAATGGGTTTGATAAGATATGACACAAATTTATTAAAGGCTAGTTTTAAAACAATTATTATAGGAACAGTAGCATCTTTACTTTTTGCTTCATTTGTGAGTTTGATTATTCCCTTAAAAATAGTCACTTCAGAAATAAGTGCTCGCCTCACTCCCACGTTGCTTGATCTAGGAATTGCTGTAGCATCAGGAATCGCCGCTGCCTTTGCTCATGCAAAAGAAGGCATCGCAAAAAGTCTTGCCGGAGTTGCAATAGCTGTAGCACTGGTACCACCACTTGTAGTTGCAGGAATTGGTATTGGATGGATGGACTGGAGTGTTTTTTCCGGCGCTTTTTTACTTTACTTGACAAACCTTGCCGGAATTATCATGTTTGGAGGCCTCACCTTTTTAGTGCTTGGTTTTGCGCCATTTAAGACTGCAAAAAAAGGACTTGTTTATTCTTTACTTATCATACTTGTTGTTTGCATTCCCCTCACTTTGTCATTTTACAGAATCAAACAGGAGGCTGAAATTACAAGAGCATTGGAAGGGTTAAAGATTGAAGATATTCGTTTAAAAGAAGTAAGTGTACGTTCCGGGGAGGTACCGGTTGTTTCGGTAAAAATTGTGTCACCTCAATCTGTCCCTGATGAAAAACTTAAAGAGATAAAAACCATCATTGAAAAAAAAATAAATCAAAAAATAATTTTAGAAATTCTATCTGCCATTGAATTTTAATAATCAGTTAATTTTTACACCTGTTATGTTTAGTAAAACCAAGTGGTTTGCTATCTTTGCCCTTCTTATTTTACATTTAGACGATGAAGATTTCATATAACTGGATCAAGCAATTTATTAATTTAGACTGGAATGCAGAACAAACCGGCAATCTTTTAACAGACCTCGGTTTGGAGGTGGAAGGTGTTACCTCTTTTGAATCTATTAAAGGGGGTCTTAACGGTATTGTAGTGGGAGAGGTATTAACCTGTGTTAAACACCCAGATGCAGATCGTTTAAAAGTTACAACAGTTAACATTGGAGATAAAAAACCATTACAGATAGTTTGTGGAGCCCCCAATGTAGAAGCAGGTCAAAAAGTACCTGTCGCTAAAGTTGGAACGATACTTTATTTTAAAAACGGGGAGCCTCTGGAAATTAAAAAGGGAAAAATTAGAGGTGAGGTAAGCGAAGGAATGATTTGTGCAGAAGACGAGATTGGACTTGGTACAAACCACGACGGTATTCTCGTTCTTGATAAAAATGCGAAAGTTGGCACTCCTCTTTCCGAAATTTACACTGTAGAAGTTGATGAGGTATTTGAAATTGGCCTAACCCCAAACCGCGCTGATGCCATGAGTCATTGGGGAACAGCGAGAGACCTTAGAGCCGGCCTGCTTCAAAAGGGTATGGCGCTTGAGTTTATTACACCTTCAAATGTAAATTTTAGAGTCGATAACAGAACTCATAAAATTAATGTTGAAGTTATAAATAAAGGCTTGGCACCAAGATATTGTGGCGTAACGATTTCAGGCATTAAAGTAGAGGAATCTCCCGCTTGGATTCAAAACCGTCTAAAAGCCATTGGATTAAAACCAAAAAATAATGTTGTCGACATCACTAATTATGTTTTGCATGACCTTGGACAACCACTCCACGCTTTTGATAGCAGTAAAATTAATGGTGAAAAAATAAACGTTAAAACCCTTCCTCACGGAACAAAATTTGTAACCCTTGACGAAGTTGAAAGAGAACTTCACGAAGAAGACTTGATGATTTGTGATGCAGAAAAACCCTTATGTATCGCAGGAATACTAGGCGGATTAGACAGCGGTGTTACAAAAGAGACAACTAGTATTTTTCTTGAAAGTGCTTATTTTAACCCCATAAGCATAAGAAAAACAGCTAAAAGGCATGGAATAAATACAGATGCATCTTTTCGGTTTGAAAGAGGAATTGATCCAAATATAACAGAATATGCACTTATGAGAGCAGCCATCCTCATTAAAGAAATAGCCGGTGGGATGATTACAAGTGATGTCATTGACTTGTACCCAAAAAAAATAGAGGATTTTCAGGTTTTTCTTTCTTTTGAGAAAACAAGCAAACTCATTGGCCAAGAAATCCCAAAAGAGACGATAAAAAATATTTTAACCTCGCTTGAAATAAAAATCAATAATGTCACAGAATCTGGATTAGGTTTAACCATTCCAGCCTATCGAAATGACGTTACGCGTGAAGCAGATGTTGTGGAAGAAATACTCCGTGTTTATGGATATAATAATATCGATTATAAAGAAAAGTTAAACGCCTCCATTTCAAAAACATTACAAATTGAAGACTATCAAATTCAAAATAAAATTGCCTCACAATTAAACGGTCAAGGATTTTACGAAATGATGGCCAATTCATTGACTTCCACAAAATTTAATAAACTTGATGAAGTTGTTGATGAAGAAACAACCGTCAAAATGTTAAACCCCCTGAGTATTGATCTTTCTGTAATGCGTCAAAATATGCTAATCTCAGCTTTGGAAGCTGTTGCATACAACAGAAATCGAAAAAGAAATGATCTCAAATTGTTTGAATTTGGAAAAACCTATCATCAAGATAAAAACAAACGAACTGAACAAAAACATTTATCAATAACCCTTAGTGGCAACAGAAATAAACCCCATTGGAACTCTTCAAATATTAAAAGTGATTTCTTTTTAATGAAAGGAATAGTTGATTCAGTTCTAGAGCGTTTAGGAATTAACTTTAAAACAAACCCCAAACTTGAAAACCCTGTCTTTAGTGAAGGAATTTCTTATGAAAATAATGGAAAAATTGTTGTTTCCTTTGGCGTTGTAAAAAAGAACATATTGAATCACTTTGAAATAGACAACGAGGTCTTGTTTGCAGATTTTAACTGGGATGAGCTCCTCAAGCAGATTCAAAACAAATCACTAACTGTAAAAGCAATACCCAAGTTTCCCGATTCAAACCGAGATTTTGCTTTATTAATAGATGACAAAGTCTCTTTTCAAAGCATTTATGAGATTGCCAAAAGCTCAGAAAAACATCTTTTAAAAGACATACAACTATTTGATGTTTATGTAGGGAAAAATTTACCAAAAGGGAAAAAGTCTTATGCGGTAAGTTTTACCCTGAGAGATGATAAAAAAACACTGACTGACAAACAAATTGACAAAGTGATGAATAAACTACGGCGAGAATTTGAATCACAACTCGGTGCTGAATTAAGATAAAAAAAAACGCTTTTCGATTTGAAAAGCGTTTTTTACTACATAGCAATTTTAATTCCCCTTATGACTTTGGTAATACAACAGCATCAATAACATGAATTACACCGTTTGACTGGTGAACGTCAGCAATTGTAACTATTGCAGTTCTCCCATTTTCATCAGTGAGTTGTACATTTCCGTCTTTTATGTTTGCCATTAATTTTCCACCGGCAACTGTTGTAAATGTTGCAGTTCCTTTTCCTTTCTTTATGGCAGCTACCACAGCAGCAGCATCAAATTTCCCGGAAAGAACATGGTATGTCAACACACCCTGCAAAGCTTCTTTGTTTTCAGGCTTTAAAAGTGTTTCAACAGTACCGGCAGGAAGTGCCTCAAATGCCTTGTTCACAGGTGCAAATACTGTAAATGGACCATCAGACTGTAAGGTCTCAACCAATCCTGCTGCGGTTACTGCTGCAACAAGTGTGGTGTGATCTTTTGAGTTTACGGCATTTTCAACAATGTTTTTAGTGGGGTACATTGGAGCACCACCCACAGTTTTAACATTAGATTCTTTGCTCATTTTGTTTTGTGCAAATCCCGTAGTTCCTATGATTAAGGAAAGAGCAAGCACAACTGTACTAAATAAATTTTTCATTTTCATAACAATTTTGTTTAATTAATTAATAGTTTCTAAACTTATATACGAAAACAATGTCCTTTTGGATTTTTTAAAAAACACATTTTCTAAATAATGTTTAAAATTACATATAAAAGATTAAACAAAAATAATGTTGGCAATCAATTAGTATATATTTAACGCGAAGTTAACTTGTTGTGGTAAAGTACTTTTAGATTATTTTTATTGAGGAATTGCTAAACCGTCTGTAATATGGAAAAAACCTTTATTATGCCGAAAGTTTGTTTCAAGTAATCTACTTTTAGACCCATTATCTGCATAAATAAAAATATCATTGTCTTCTAATAGAAAGCGCACGGTTTTTCCATTCAAAGTTCTAAAACTGGCAGCACCATTTCCCTCAGAAATAGCTTTTCTGATGGAGTGGTCATCTACCCGGCCGGGTATAATATAAAAAGATACGATTTCTTTTAATTGCTCCACATTTGCAGGAGAAAGAAAGGCTTTGCGTTCTTTATCAGATAAATGAGCAAACGCATTGTTGTCTGAAATAAAAATAGTTACCATTTCTTCATTTTGAATCATTCCCTCAAAATTAATAACCTTATAAAGAGATGCTGTTTGTGAAAAAGTGGGAATATCAAAAAGATTTTCAGATAGAGATAAATTTGAGTTTGTGGTGTATTCACCCAACTTTTTTGTGATCTCTCGAGAGTCTGTAGTTTTGTACTTACTTTGAGAAAAAGTAACACTTACAGTTAAAATAAATAAAATTGCTATGAGTCGCTTTGAATTGCTTAGATGATGCATTACTTATAAGTTTAGACTGTAAATATACAAAGTTCACTTTAGTTAACATAACGTCTAATGGAGTGAAATGGTATATTTTTAAAAGAACAATAATTTAATTAAAACATTTATTGTATTTTTAAGTACGCTTAAGAGTGCGGCAGCTGTAGTTTTTTTTATTTAATGGCACTTTGCAAGAATTTTAATAACCAGATTTGGATTAATAACTATTTTAATGGCTAGTGATATGGAAGAAGAAAATGACGATTATAAAAGAATATATACAGGGTCAACTGTGATGATAAAAATGCTTCAAAGCAGACTTGAGGAAATCGATGTATTTCCTATTGTTAAAGACAACTTATCAAGTGGAACTTGGGGCGGTTTTGGTGGTATTCCCGGTATGATACAGCTTTTTGTTCATCGTGACGAATATGACAAAGCAAAAGTGATTGTTGACAGTGCTCTTGAAGATTTGGAAAAAGAATAAGCAATCACCTATTAACAAGAAGCTACTATTTTTTCTTACATAAAAGTAAATTTAATCTTCATTTTTTGTATTTTTGACAGTAGTATTTACTGGAAATCAATAAGGTATGAATAAAAAAACCTTACTAGTGATAGTTATTGTTTCAATCACAGTAGCCATTTTGACTTTTTTACTCTTGAGGTTGATTAACTTAAGTGATAACACTGCTATTGTAGGTGGAGTTACTGGTGGGGTTGTTGGTGCTATAATTGGCAGCAGGCTTAAACCCAGTTAATTTTTTTAATACATTTTTTTTCGCAACTCTTTTATCTTAGTGTCTTCCATATATTCGTCAAAAGTGATGTAGCGATCAATGATGCCATTTGGAGTTAATTCTATAACCCTGTTTCCAACAGACTGAGCAAACTCGTGATCGTGAGTGGTTAAAAGCACAGTTCCCTTAAAGTTTTTTAATGAATTGTTGAAAGCTGTAATAGATTCCAAATCAAGATGATTTGTGGGTTCATCAAGCATCAAAACATTAGCACGCATCATCATCATTCGGCTTAACATACAACGCACTTTCTCCCCTCCTGATAACACATTTGAAGTTTTTAATGCCTCCTCGCCACTAAAAATCATTTTTCCTAAAAACCCTCTTAGATATACTTCTTCACGTTCTTCTTCAGTTTTAGCCCATTGACGTAACCAATCAACAAGTGAAAGTTTATTTTCAAAAAATTTTGAATTATCAAGGGGTAAATAACTCTGAGATGTTGTGATACCCCAGTTAAATTTTCCGGAATCTGCTTTCAGGTTGTTATTCAAAA
>TARA_R110002072_G_scaffold157353_1_pt1 | contig 10429 bp, 6 predicted proteins | sample TARA_R110002072 | Tara Oceans TARA_R110002072 (sample SAMEA4397118) | marine metagenome | biome: Polar Biome; feature: [SRF] surface water layer (ENVO:00010504); material: water (ENVO:00002006), including particulate matter (ENVO:01000060) such as... | depth 5 m | reverse complement strand
ATCAGAAAAATTAAAAAATAAATACAATGAGAAAGAATATCTTATATCTAGGCATTGCTGTAATAATTGGAATAATAGGCGGTTATTTACTATTCAGCAATAGCACAGCAACTATTAATCAAGAAATAGCTAACAGTCACAGTCATTCGCAAGTTTCTGAAAATCAAATGTGGACTTGCTCTATGCACCCACAAATAATGCAACAAGATCCAGGAGATTGCCCCATATGTGGAATGGATTTAATTCCAGCAGAATCAAGTGCAGAAGGTCTTTCTGTAAATGAAATAAAAATGACAGACAATGCAATGGCACTTGCTAATATCCAAACAATTATAGTCGAGCGTTTTACAAATTTTAATAATGACGGATTAATTTTAATCTCAGGAAAGATAGCTGTAAACAAAGAAAACAATACAATACAGGCAAGTTATTTTGACGGTCGTATAGAAAAATTAAATGTAAGTTATGAAGGTCAAAAAGTAAATAATGGTGAATTATTAGCCACAGTTTATTCCCCTAATCTTGTTGCAGCTCAGCAGGAATTAATTGCGGCTACTAGTTTAAAACAGTCCCAGCCTGAACTGTATAAAGCAGTTCGCAACAAGTTTAAAAATTGGAAGTTTTCAGAAAGCCAAATAAATGCAATTGAACAATCTGGAAAAGTAACTGAGAACTTCCCATTATATGTGACTGTTTCAGGAACAGTAAATAGGGTGTTGTCTGCAGAAGGTGATTACGTAAAGCAGGGACAACCCATAGTAAAGCTAAGCAATCTTAATTCTGTTTGGGCTGAGTTCGATGTATATGAAAATCAAATTTCAAAGTTTAAAAAAGGGCAAAAAATTGTGGTGGCCACCAATGCATATCCAAACAAGGAATTTGAAGCAGAAATTTCATTTATAGATCCTGTTTTAAATAACCAAACAAGAACTGTAACCGTACGGGCAACTTTAAACAATAAAGGGGCTATTTTTAAACCTGGAATGTTTATTACAGGCAAGATAAAGGGGAATACAACAAATGAAGAGTCGTTAATAACGATCCCAGTAACAGCAGTACTGTGGACGGGAAAACGCTCTTTAGTTTATATTAAAAACAGCACTAATGAGCCCATTTTTGAAATGCGTGAAGTCACTTTAGGCAATCGAAATGGAGCAGTTTATTCAATTATTTCTGGTTTAAAAAGCGGAGATGAAATAGTGACTAATGGAACTTTCACTGTAGATGCAGCCGCACAACTACAAGGAAAAAAATCAATGATGAATAGAGCGGGAGGCAAGACTATGACAGGTCACGAAGGACATCTAGAAGCAGAATCTTTAGCTATTAAAAATGAATCAACTCAAATGGAGGAGATGAAATTTCCAGAAGCATTTCAAAAGAATTTCTCAGAAGCTATAATTCCATATTTTAAAATGAAAGATGCATTTATTGCTAGCGACATAGTCCAAGTTGTGTCTTTTGCAAATAGCACAACTAATAGCTTTAAAAGTTTAATTACTCAAGATTTAGGTGAAGCTGAAAAAACATATTTAAAAAAGATTTTAGTGTTGTTAAATTTAATAGCAACTGAGAATAACCTTAAAAATCAAAGAGAATTTTTTGTTCAATTAAATGAATATATTGTTGCCATTGTGAAAAATATTAAATCTCCCACACAATTGCTCTATATTCAAAAATGTCCAATGGCAAATAACAACAAAGGAGCTATATGGCTAAGTAGGGAAGAGGAAATAAAAAATCCATACTTTGGAGACTTAATGCTAAGCTGTGGTGAAATTCAAGATATAATAAAAATAAATATTTAATTGATTAATGTGAATGCAGCAAAAAATACTTGCATAAAACAATGAACATCAATGCTATAACCAAAGCAAATGTACCTGTTATGTTAGGGGGACATGAGATGTGGGTAGGGGGTTATACTAGACTCATTCTTATAGTGTGTCCTATAAAATAAGTGGGTCAAAACTTTATTCTTTTATAGTCATATAACATTAGTTTTTACCCATTTTTAACTTTGTATATCTTATTGCGTTTGTCATAAGTAAGTGTCATGTAATTTTTAAGCACTAACTCGATAGCTTTGAGACTACATTCTCTTATTGGTGATACTTTATTGTATACCTCTTCTATGTCTTTCTTTGTAAACTCTTTCTTTTCTTTTAGAGTTTCTATAAATCGTTCTATTTTTTCTTTTTTAGCTAGCTCTATTTGTGTTTTTGCATTTTTCACTAAGTGAATGGTTTCAATCAGATATAGCTGGTTGTTAATAGCTTGGTTTCCCTGCTGCTTGCCGTTTTTAAAGATGATAGTGAAAGGGTCTATTCCAAGACTAAGTAGTCTTGAGTAATATTTATAAATAACTTCAAAACTACTTAAGTTAGAGGCTATGAAGTCGGCATTTTCTTCATTAATTGACACAGGGCTATTTTTTAAATCCTCTCTTGTCTTAGGGTCCTTTGATTCTGTCATTAGAACAGTCAAGACAGTGTCAAAATCTTCTAAACATATAGTAGCTATTCGAGCTTTTTTTTCTGCTAAAGAAAGCCTCATTTCACTTTGATCTACTTTTATTTCTTTGAAGCCTTTATCTCTAATAATATTTATGCTATAATTAGTTTTCAGGTAATAATCATACTCATGACTGGTAGCTCCTTCAAAAGTTTTATTGGTCACGTAGTTCGCTAAATAGAAGTCATTCACACTACCATCTTTTAGATAAAAATTTTCTACACTAAAGATGTCTTGATATGATTGGTGGTAATTATTTTTCTCTCCATCCAACATTTTGTAAGAACAAGCATACTCAGACCTTTCATCAAAATATGTACTAGATGTATTTGCGTTATTTCTATAGAGATAGTTTATCCTTTCAGGATCATGGTTTCTAAAACGCGCAAAGAATTGTTTTGGAGCTTCAGGTCTTAAAAGCCTCTCGCCTGTAGCAATATAAACTACGCTTTTAAAATCCTCTTGATTTATGCTAATACCTTCATCGATAAGTGAAGTGATTAAAACTATTTTAATGTGGTCACTGAATTTTCCATTTTGCAACAGTAATTTGTATTGTGATTCTTTGTTTTTATTGCCTGAATGAATCACCACTATTTCATTTTTATCATATCCATGATTCTTGCATAAGTATTTTTTAGCCTCCTCTAGATGGTCTTTATGATTATATCGGATGAGCATTTTACCAATGTTTGAAGAGACGTGGGATATAATGACTTGGTAGCCATTAAGTTTTGTAAAACGTTCAATGACATCCGTTTTGTAATGGTTTAAATTCTTTATTTTAAGAAGACTGAAGCCAATTTGTTTAAAGATATCCAAGGGTGATCCTGTCAAAAGGATGACTTTAGATTTTGACGTTTTTATCATGTAGCCTAGCTCTCTAATAACCTCCATTTTGTAACTGTTGTTGATAATTAAGTCATGGCCTTCATCTACAATGATGTAGTCGAATTCTAGATCTGCTAAGTATTTTACCCCTTGTTCGTTTGTTGCTACAAATACATTTGATTTTTTAGCCAATGAATGAATAGCTGCTGAACTGTCTGCAATTAAATAAGGGATTTTATGATCGCAATGGATTTGGTATGCTATAGATTGTAATGGAACCAGAAATATAGCTTTTAATGAAGGATTACTTTTTAAATAATTCAAAGTAGCCGTAGTTTTCCCTGTACCTGTATCGGCATATATACATACGTTTTTATACTTATTTGCATAGTTAAATACATTTTCTATTTCCTCTCCCACATATTTCTGTATTTGAAGTTCCGCATCATATTTTATCTCTAAATCTTTAACCATTAAATATTCATGTACGTGTTTTAAGGTAAGTTCATCTACATTTAACTTAGAGATCAAATCTAATTTCTTATTAATGGGTATAAACTTAAATGGATCGCATATCTCAAAAATATCTATTGAGCCTAAATTCTCATTATTGAGCCTCTCAATTGCTTTGTCTATGTCAGATTTGTCTAATGGCTTCTCTTCGTATCCACAAGCCTTAGAATATTTGACAAACTCTTTGTGTGACTGATTGAAACACTTTCTGTGTAGTCGAGAAGGTGTGCAAAGACCGATCCCAAAGCTAGAACTGTGAGAATAAAAGGTATTTGTGTCTAGGTTGACTTGCCCCGTGCTATTACTAGTTGATGTTGGATGAAGCCACCTACCTGGACTAACTTCATGAAAGCCACACTCAATGAGCTCGTCTTCAATATTTTTAGTGGCATTGTATTGGTAATATATATCTCCAACGTACGCTTGTGTTGTAGTATGTGAAAACTTAGGGATACCAGATAGTGTATACTCTTCTTTCTTGTTGACAGTGACTTTAAATTCCTTTGGAGAGGTATTAAGCTCTATTGGAAATTCTTGCATGGCTGTAAATCGGATCTGTCTAAATTTACTCTGTGCCCCGTCAAAAACAACTTTAATGCCAGTTACTTTTTCAATCTCTTTACTAAGAAGAAATGTCACATGATCTCCAATCTTTTTGTGTAATTTTCTTACGTCTTCTAGTAAGGATTCTAGATATGGAACATAAAGCACTCCAGCCATACCAAGTCCGCTATTGGTCCTAAAGGTTACGACACTAATTTCTTTTAGAAAATCATAGACATCACTATTTTTCTTTTTGTCGAATAAGGCTAAATTCTCCTTCTTTTTTTTTGTGTCTTTTACATCTATATCAAAAAATAGGAATGGTGTCGCTTTGAAACAATTCTTCCCAGAAATACCTCCTATAAACAAACCCTTTAAAAGAGCAGGCGCTTTATTTTTTTTTGGTTTTTCAATGATAGAATTAATTATATCCGTTACTCCAACCAAAGATGCGTACTGAATGATACCGTTATTTGGGTAGTTATTTTTTTCCGCATTATAGTATGGGTGTACTTGAGTAAATTGTTCCTCTGAAATATTTATCTCCTTCGTTAAGTCTATCATCTCTACATTAACCTCTGTAATAATTTTCGAGATAATCTTGTTACCGGCTGTTGAACTTATCTTTCCCATGATGATTAAGATTTAAGTTGAACAACAGCGTTATCAATGTCAGATCTTTTAAAAAAGACCTTGCCTCCAATTTGACAGGCTAACAGGGTTCCTGCTTTTCGCCAATTGTGGACAGTAGATATACTGATTTTAAAAAGTTGTGAGACCTCAACTGTTGTGAGGTACTCTTCGGGTGAAGTAGTTGAGCTTAATTGAATGCTTTTAAGCTGTGAGGCTAACGCCTCATTGAACATTGTTTGTAATTCTTCAGGGCTAACCTGAGTGATGTTGAATTGTTTCATGTTGTAGGTTTTAAAGTTTTCTACAACACTACTCGCGGTAATTTTTCGGTATTACCGAACTTTGTTATTCACTTTTTTCGATGCCTAAAGAAGCTAAATAAACATCTACTTTTAACTCATTTTTTTCATTACAAGATGGATGTGCTGAACGACTTTTATCTCCTAAATCTAGTGCTCTTATAACGGGTTCAACTGTATTTTGTTTTTCGCCAACTAGCCTTCCAACTAAGCCTGACAATGCGTTTCTATTTTGTTTGAAAGGTGCAAGTGTCCTCAAGTGCTTTAGTATGCCCAGCTTATCTAATAAAATGATTTTTTGTTGAAGCGAGTATTCTCCTGGTTCAGGTTCCTCTTGGTATTTTGACTCTAAACTTCTAGAAAGTTCGTTGACTGATGATAACTTATTGTTTTTTATCTCGTATCCATATCCTAAAGCTTTGTTGGTTAGAAGCTCATTTCTTTTTCTAACTGCGCTTATTATGTTTAATTTCGCTTTTTCATCTAACCAGTATTCGTTGTAAGGCTTTTTATCCTCTTTTAGTTCAAGCTCAATAAAATCTATTTCATTTGTCTCAATTGTATTTTCTAAAAAAACTCTTAGTCTTTCATCGTATAGGTTTTCGTATACACTAAAAGCGCATCCATAGAAGTAAGTATTATTGGTCATGTATAAATGATACTCTTCATTGAATTTTTCATAAACATTGCTCCAAAGGTCTTTGATTGCTTCTTTCTCTTCTTCATATAAATCGTCAGGGTTTCCAGTATATGTTTTTCCCATTTCATGGTAGGCAGCTGAAACCTGGTGAGCTGAACTCTTAAATTCATCATATACATGTTTTGTTGCTTCAAATAATTCTTCCATGGTGCTAGTTTTTCGTTTGTGAATATTTCTTAGCTAAATCTATCGCTAGATCTCCGCTTGTCTTACCAATATACTCAAGAAAAGTGGATTCTTTGGAGTGTCCAGTTACATTCATAATCAGTGGAGTAGGGAATTTACCATATAGATTAGTAGCAAAGGACCTTCTTCCAATGTGAGATGTTATAAGTTCATACTTGGGATAAGTCCCAAATACTTTCCTATTCTTAATGCTATCTATTTTAGTTAATATACCTCCATAAGTTGGCTCGTCTATACCTGCTTTTTCTCCAACCTCCTTTACATATTTGTTGAATTTCTGTTCAGAGATGACAGCAGGAAACCTCCCGTTGTATTTATTAAGTATTTCTAAAACTTCTGGAAGTAGTGGTATGGTAACATACTTATTAGTCTTTTGCTGTGTTATGTCTAAAAGGGTTGCTCCATCAACTTTCCTAATATTCTTTTCGTCAAAAAGCAAGAAGTCTGAAACTCTCTGCCCTGTGAAACAACTAATAAGTAACCAGTCCTTAACTTTTGTTAGTCTTTCGCCTAATTCTGAGTCATTGAGTGCTTTGAGTTTATCTATGTCAATTTCGTTTAGATATACTACAGAGTTTTTCTTCTTCCGAAGCTTTATAAGTTCAAATCGGGGGCTAAGCGTTGCTCCATTTTGCCTTGCATCAACGCAGAGAGACTTAATAACTTCGATAAATTTATTTGTGGTGCTGTTGGCGTAGTTCTCTTCATTACAAAAATCTTCAAAGTCGCTTTGGAAGTTAGGATCTATATCTTCAATTAAAGGGTTTGAACCTGAAAAATCTACAAACCTTTTGAAGGTATTGTAAACAGTCCCATACCTAGTTAAAGTTCTTTGCGCTGTTTTGTTTCTTTTTCTATTGAGAAAGATTGGGAAGTAGTCAAGAACAGTCTCCGGTAATACTTCTTTTTGCTTTGGATTGTAAAAGTCCTTGACAACACTCTTAAGCCAATCTTTACTTATAAGGGTGGGGCTTGTTTTATTGAATTTTGAAAGGACATATGTTTCAATCTCAGCGCAGTCTCTATCTAATTCAAGCTTTTTGTTCTTTAAATTAGCATCTGTAATTTTCTTTCCACTTTTTATTTTAATCCAGTCAGATTTAGAGATTACTATTTTTGTTTTAGCACCAAAGACATAATCATTGTCTTCAAACCTATATAGTAATCTTATGGTCAATTCAGATGAATCTCTAGTAGAACGATAAAGAAAATTAACTGCAGCCATTTGTACGATTTTTGTATTGTAAAGTTACATTTAATTGTATATCATTGCATCTTATTGTACAAGATATTTTATATTTACACTGATAATAAGGGATTTAAGAAGTGTTTAGATACAATCAAATATAATTATGGTACTCCCGCCTCGAGTACTTAAACCCTTGTTAATCATCTGATTTTCAAGGGTTTTTTGTTTTAATTATCTTTTTCTGGCATCATATTGGCATCAAATGCAATAATAAACCCGTTTCAGGCATAAATATTTAAAAACCAAAAAAATTCAGTGCATCGCTTAATTTAAAGAGAGGGGTGGGCTATATATAAACCGTTTTCCTTTTTTGAGTTTGGTTCTGGTATCTATATATAATTTAAACTATGCTTGAGTGTCATTACACCTTCCTCCAAATTCTCTTTTATGGGTGCAATTATTACAAGTGTGATTTTATTTAACTTATCTTTAGATGATTTTTTAGATGTTTAACTAATTTCTTATAGTTTTTTGTTTAATCTTTCAAGAAACTATATCAATTTCAAGACACTAAAAAAATTTAATGAGAAAATTAATTCTCCCTTTATTTTTCATTCTCCTAACTAGTATCCTGTATTCGCAAATACCAAGACAAGACAACCTTCTTTTATATTATCCATTCAATGGAAATACAAATGACGAAAGTGGAAATAACAATAACGGGTCAATAATTGGAAGTATTGCATTGACTCCCGATAATAATGGCAATCAAAATTCCGCTTACAATTTCACCGACGGTGAAATAAGATCTACCAATTCTATAAGTGTTGCAAATAGTTCATTTACTATAAGTGTAATGACTAAAGTTTTAGCAAATGACACATATCAATCAAATCCCCATATGTTTTCATTAGGGAATGCATCAACAAGGAATGGTCTGCATTTAAGATATCAACCAAATGGCACTTTAAGATTTGGATATTGGAGTGATGATTGGGACTACTCTCATACAGGAGATTCCACAGATTGGAAACACTGGACTTTTGTTCATGACACATCTACGGGTAAAAGAAAAATTTATTTAAACGGATCACTTTTAGGTACTGATACTAATCAGGCATCTTTAGCTAATGGAACTTTTGTTGTAGGCGCCATTGTTACAGATTACAATAATAGGTATAGATGGAAGGGGATCCTTGATGAGGTAACAGTCTGGGATGTTGCATTAACTGACAACGAAATTTCAGATAATTATATAGCTGCCATAGAGGGTAATGGTCTTAATGGCCCTCCTCCACCAACAGATATTTCACTAACATCTAATATAATCTCTGAAACTGCATCAATTGGAAGTCTTGTAGGCACGCTCTCTGCCACTGATCCTGATACATCTATAAGCTCACTCACCTTTTCTTTTACCTCTAGTGGAGATGCCCAAGATGATGATAACGGAAGCTTTACCATCAGTGGAACTTCACTTTTAACAAGTACTACACTTGACTATGAAACTAAAACGAGCTATAATATTTATGTTAATGTAAGTGATGGAACCTCAAACTATGCTAAAGGATTTACGGTATCAGTTACCAATGTTTTAGAACCCGTTACTGATCTTGGATTTGAGGTAGCGAGTGTGGTGACCGATGGATTAGTTTTACATCTTGATGCCGCAGATTCTAATTCTTATTCAGGTACCGGAGAGACATGGAATGATTTAAGTGGAAATAATAATGATGTTAGTTTGCAAAATGATGGAAGTATAGATTTTGATTCTGGCGGAAAATTTTTTAATACTGGCAATGATGGTTATTTTACAAAATCAAATGGCAACAATATACCTGTAGGTAATTCAAATTATACTCTTGCTGTTTATGTGAATCAACCTCAATGGGGTAATTCTAATGGGTTTATTTCTATAGGCGGATTTGGGTCAAGTTATAAATCTAATGCTCTTAGAACTAAGGGAGGTTCTTATGCTTTTAGACATTATTGGTGGGCTAATGATCTAGACCCAATTTCTAATCAAGTAAGTTTAAATAATTGGTTGTTTATTGTTGCAAAATTTGATGGAACTACGAGATCAGTTTGGGTGAATGGAATTTTAGCAGGTCAGGACACACCAACTGGTCATAATGTTCTTAATTCAGATATCCAAGTTTCAAAAACTTATGGAAACGAATATCAGAAAGGTAAAATAAGAGCTGCTTTGATCTATGATAGAGCTCTTTCCGAACAAGAAATTATAGATAGTTATAATTATTTTAATGGTAATACCTCAATATCTACATCCACAAATACCATTTCAGTAAACGAAGAAGTTTCAATAGGAACAGTTGCAGCAACACTTACAGCCACTGATTCAGACACCACCAGTTTTACATTTAGTTTGGTAAGTGGTGATGGAACGAATGATCAGCATAACTCCTCTTTTACGATCTCAGGCACTCAGCTTTTAGTGAATAGTATTATAGATTATGAGACCACCCCTACTTTAAACATCTATGTCCAAGCTAATGATGGCAACAGTACCTTTGCTAAGGCGCTTACTGTAAATGTTAATGATGTAAATGAGCCTCCTGTCATTACTTCTACTGCTATAATTACAGATAATTCCACAGTCTCTGTCACATTTTCTGAGCTTGTATATGGAGGATCCTCTATCGCCACCTCCACTTTAGAAGTTACAGATTTTGCTTTGTCTATATCTGGAGGAACAGCTACTCTTTCTTCCTCTACGCCTTCTAGTATTACAATTAGTGGCACTACTATTGGGTTAGGAATATCACTTTCAGGCATAGCTGATGGAAATGAATTACTCACTATTTCACCAGTGGCAGATTCTATATTTGATAGTCAAGCAGGGACTGCCTCTACTACCCAAACCAGTAATACAGTTAATTTAACACCACCTAATAGCGCTCCATCAGATATTACCTTATCCTCTTCATCAGTAAATGAAAATGTAGCTACAGGCACAACTATTGGTGCACTTTCTACTACTGACTCAGACTCTGGAGACAC
>TARA_R110002072_G_scaffold1533_6_pt1 | contig 10439 bp, 12 predicted proteins | sample TARA_R110002072 | Tara Oceans TARA_R110002072 (sample SAMEA4397118) | marine metagenome | biome: Polar Biome; feature: [SRF] surface water layer (ENVO:00010504); material: water (ENVO:00002006), including particulate matter (ENVO:01000060) such as... | depth 5 m | reverse complement strand
CTAAATTAAACCTTGCGAGATGTAAAAAAAAACTGTTGGATAGAGAGCACTACACAGCTAAGTGAGCAGCCGACCGAACTCGCCTTACAGCGCCTGAAATCGTGGGGGACAGATGAAAGATCAAGATATAGCGGCGGAACTGCAGACGCTGAGAGCTCAGCTTAAGCAGTTTGAGCGCGACCGTAGTCAGCGTAAATCGCCAGCACCGGAGCCTACCGGGATGGCACATCCGGAAGCCTCAGTCACAGCACAGGAAAGCCCGTTAGAGTCTGCTGAGGACTGGCTTAAGGGCCTTGAAGACCTCGATCCCGCACAAATTCTGGAACGCATGAAGGACGTCACCGGCGACTGGTTTGTTGAGCTTAACGACGAACTAAAAGACGTCAGACCCGCCACCATTCTTCTCATTTTTGGACTTGGTGTACTCGTAGGCCGATTAACATCGTAGGGAGATTCAATTGTCTGATTCAATTTTCAAGCTGCAACTACTCGCCAGGTCCGAACTGGCACTTACGCAAATCCGTACGCGACGGGCCATCAGTAAAGGCACTTATGTTGCCTTTGCTTTGGTGCTCTTTCTGCTCGGTGTTGGCATGCTTAATGTCGCCGGATTTCTGGCGCTCGAGACATCATTCAGCCCGGCAAACTCAGCGCTAATCATTGCCTGTGTTAACGGACTCGTGGGCGTCATTGTGCTCCTGCTCAGCCGAAAGGCAGGGCCCTCGGAGAATGAAGAGCGTATGGCAAAGGAGGTTCGCGAAATGGCATACCGTGAACTGAGTGAGGATGTTGATGAAGTGAAAGGTCGATTGGAAAATCTTGCCCAGGAGGTGAGCAACATTGGCGAAAACGTTACCCGCGCCACGGGAGCTCTGCGATTCCTTTTAGGTCTGCTAAAAAAATAGCCTGTAGACCTCATTGCCCCACTGCATAAAACTACAGCGGAATCTTCATTAAGTCATTTGCAAAAATAATGGGCCCTTCATAGGATGCCTGAACTTCATTTAGGCTGTCGGATTTGTTATTTAGGCTTAAATCCATAAAATGGCTTAACACTAACAATTTAGGCTGAGCTTTTAGTGCAACTTGTCCTATTTTACTCGGATTAGCATGCCAAAATGGCTGACCGCTTTCTTCGTCTTGCTCATTAATCGGAAAATGCATTACAAGAATATTTGCATCTTTTATAAATGCATCCATTCCTGTAGCTGATGCATTATTGTCGCTCGTAAACACTATATCGCCTTTCGGAGTAACCACGCGATACGCCAATGTTGGCGCATTGGCATGCTCTACAGCAAAAGAATACACTTTTATTTCACCCTCAGACCAAACAAGTAGACCTTTTCCAGGCAAGCTTGCATCGATGGTTTTTATTTCTAGATCGTAATGATTTAAATAACTATAAGATTTCAAAAAGTTTTCTACGAAAGCACTAAAAGCCACATAATCGGCATTACCTGAGGGGCCAGCTATTGTTAGGGGCTTATCGCGCTCAGAGAAGTATCCACGCTTTATTAGGCTAAATAGATCAATGGAATGATCGGTATGTAAATGACTAATACCAATAAATTCTAGATCAGACATACGAGCCCCAGCTTCGCCAAAGCGTAAAGCCGTACCGCTGCCAGCATCAATCATGATTTTTGATTTTCCATCTATCCAAACCAGGTAACCACTGGAAGCGCGACCAGAAATATCATTTGGGCCTCCTGAGCCAAGTACTTGTAAAGTTACGCTGCTCGCCTGAGCTAACAAAGGAAAACAAAGAAACCCAATTACAACAAGTTTGATTCTAAACATGATGTCCAATCTCCAGAAATTGTCATTTCACTGTGCCGCAGAAGCCACGGTGGTACCCATTGACCTGACTCTATAATTGACAAACCGGCTACTCTTACACTGCAGTAGAGATGTCTCGGCATGAGCATGTCAAACACCTAAAGGACGGTCAAGGATGTCCATCGCAGCGCCTGCGATAAATCTTCCACCGAGGAGAAGGTACGCATCGCTCTAGAGGGCCTCAGGGAGAACATCTCAGTCGGAGAGCGCTGTCACGGTGTCGACATCACTCTCAATTTCTATTATCGCTAGAGCAGGGGTCTCCTTAAAACGCGCAAGAAGCATCTGTCGGCGCTAGCAAACCATTAATTACCTAATTGCACGGAGTTTTCATCCAAATCAGGGGCCGCAGCGTAATACCCCTGAGCCCATCGCTACCTGCGGTTCCTTACCACCGCTAGCTACCCGCCGCCTTAATCGATGGCGCCAGTGTTACAGTTCGGCAGGCTAACATCAGGAGAAAAATTATGTCTTATCCGCAATTCATCATCAAGGGCATCGACAGAGATGGGCGAGAAGTCCGCGCCTCTGAAAGTCAGTTCACGTCAAGGTATGGAGCTGAGTTGGCTTCCCTGGAATTATATGGTGATCATAGATACAAGGTAGTGTGGGTAGAGCGATCTGGCTATCACGTACAGGCTGCGTGATTGAGTTCTTCGCCTCTATTTGACGGACACAGAGCTCCGTAGCAGTAGCACTCGCCCTCTAACAAAGAATTTTGTTGCTGCCGCAAACACTTTCATTCCTCGATTAGATATGGCTGTCCCGCAGTCCTGCCCTAGCACAACTATTTTCCAGACGCGTAACATTATTTTGGCCTTATACCCGATGCCTGACCTCTGTTGAATCATTTCAATGGATTGGAATAGAACGGCTCACCTAACCATCTCTATACCTGATAAGAGTAGATAGGGACCTGGGATTTATGTGGCGTAGCGATTTTTTATGTTGACGGGAACAGTCAGCGCGCGTGATTTTTTGAAGCCGCGCAGGGGACAAGGCTAAGGCACTGCTGAAATCTGGATCGTCATATCCGCTCGGCTGCTAACGGGTGTTAAGCGGCCCCGATTTCGCCTAGAAGCGACATAATGATTATGATAACTTGACTGCTCTAAGCGGGGCCCATCATGCTTAGGGCCTCAGTTGTGTAGGCTATTTGCCCGGACCGGGCTCAGAGATCAATTACTTGTCAGGAGTGTTTGCAATGCTAGAAGAGTTTAAGAAGTTTGCGATGCGGGGAAATGTCGTCGATATGGCTGTCGGTATCATTATAGGCGGAGCATTCGGAACCATCGTAAAGAGCCTTGTGGCAGATGTCATTATGCCACCCGTTGGCCTGCTACTTGGCGGCGTCGACTTCTCAGATCTGTTCATTGTATTGAAGGAAGGTGCGACGGTTGGCCCCCATTCAACCCTGGCAATCGCTCAGGAAGCTGGCGCAGTAACTATCAGCTACGGCATCTTTATCAACGCAGTGATAAGTTTTTTGATCGTTGCCTTTGCGGTATTCTTGCTGATTAAAGGTATCAACAAGCTACAAGCTGAAGAAGAGGAAACAACAGAAGAGGAAACTGAAAAAGAATGCCCCTACTGCCTCACCAGCATACCGATCAAGGCCACTAGATGCCCTAATTGCACTTCCGAGTTGGGCGCCACATAACCCGATACTCTCTCTGGCACCCACCGTTCACGGGTTAGCCATTTCAGGCGGCGGCGCGGATCTCATCGATTGACTCCGCCAGCGCCGTCTCCAACGGTGTATAGCGCATGCCCAGTTCTTTAATCGAGCGAGTGGCGTCAAACAAAAGTGACCCGGCGGCGGTTGTCTTGAGCACATCCAAAGGTAACAGGGGCCGTCTGCCCGTGCGACGTGAAATCGCATCCATACCCCTGGCAACAGGCATCAACCATGCCTCGGGAATATTCCAATGGGGCACAGACACGCTGGCAAGCCTGCCAATAGTATTAAAATATTCCCGCGTGGTGGCGCGCTGGTTTCCGATCAAATAGCGCTGCCCGATAGAGTCCTCTTTGACCAATGCACGGGTGACGGCCTCGGCTGCATCCCGCACGTAAAGGTAGGTATAGGTAGTATCGGCACCCACCAGCGCGGGTAATTTTCCCTCTACCGCCCTTCTCACTTCCATGGTGGACTTGTCATCACCCGCCCCGATCACCGCAGCCAAGTGCACGATGGTCAGCGGCAGGCCCTCTCTCTCGTGTAACCGCCAACCCGCTTGATCGCCAAGATATTTGCTGCGGGCGTAGTCGCTCGCGTGCTGACCCGACACACTCGCCTCATTGAAGGGTAGTTGATCTGGTAGACCGAATGCCAATGGCGTACTGACTTGCACCACCTTCGCAACTCCGGCCTCGCGGCAGGCCTCAAACACGTTGATAGCACCACGCTCGTTAATGTCGTAGAAATGCTCCCGGTGCTGACTCCAGAATTCCCGGTAACCGGCGAGGTTGATGACCCCCCAGCAGCCTTGAAATGCGTCCACCAACGTCTCTCGCTGTGTGATATCGCCGTACACAAAGTCCAGTCCTGCCGATAGCTGCCTCAACTGAGACAGATCGCTTTCTCGCCGCACCAGACAGCGTACCTTATATCCCCGCTCCTCAACCAACCTCGCTACCAGATGGCGCCCAACAAAACCGCTTGCCCCTGTCACTGTGATAATTCGCTGTTTTTTGGCCATCCTGCCTGTTCCCTTGCGTGAAGCGGATTGGTTCGCGACAAAGACTATCCGCTGCCACAACTGAATCCAATTTCCGGCTCAAGTCGATAGTTCACAACCTGCCCTTGAGCGGTTACTGGTACTGATCAGCCATCTCGAGCGTGTCGTCTGCAACAGCCACTCCACGCGGCATACACGCGCTGAGTGACGCGCGCTGCCTACTGGAGAAACAGTTCATCGCCCCGTCATGTAGGCTACACCAGCGTCTTTTCCCGTTCACGCTTGCGATCGCTGCAGTAACATCCTCGCGGCACTCTACCTGGTACACGCTATAAAAACCGCCCGCGGGCAGAATCCCTGTTTTCACTTTTGTGGTGTCAAAATGATCTGAAGAAGCGTGAGCACCTGCGCCGAACAGCGCCATTGATATTACTAAATGGGACATAAAAACGCGCATCATGGTTATCCTTGCGGTAGCAGTTGGGTAAAGATACGCGCTTGGTGCCCTGTCGGATCAAACATAGGCAGTGTTGATCCGACAGGGCACCAGGCCTGCCACTCTCAAACCGGCAGTAAACCTCCCGCCGCTCAACCACGCACTCGTTGCGGTTCAATTATTCGACTCTGGCCGCACTAAGTGCAACGCAGCACGTCCGTTTCGGTCCTGCGCGCGTAGTAGCTTTAGATTTAAAGACAAATACTACAAGACGGAGGTATTGATGAACGTAGCCTTGACCCCGGCCCAATTAGCCCTGCGCGACGAAATTCGCAGTTATATGGACGCAATCATGACACCGGAGCTGCTAGCGGAGTTGCTAGGAGAACAGCGCGAAGGTGGCGGACCGCAACACCGCAAAGCCCTGCAGCAGATGGGTTCCGATGGCTGGATCGTGCGCAGCTGGCCGCGGGAATACGGCGGGCAGGACGCGGGCCCGATAGAACAATACATATTTTGTGACGAGGTCATCCGCGCGGGGTTTCCCTACCCCTTCCTGACAACCGATGGTGTGGGGCCGGTACTTGCCGCCGTAGCCAGCGATGAAATAAGGGAATCCGTAGTCTCTCCAATACTGCGCGGTGAGTGTGTCATTGCTATCGGATACTCTGAACCAGCAGCAGGTACCGACCTTGCCTCTCTCACTACACGCGCAGAACGCAAGGGCGACAAGTGGGTCATCAATGGCCAGAAAATCTGGACCAGCTACGGCAATGTTGCTGATTACGTCTGGCTCGCCGCGCGCACGGACCCGCATGCCGCCAAGAAACATCAGGGCATTTCCATGTTCCTGGTACCTACCTCCGCACCGGGTTTCAGTTTCACTCCCATTAACACACTGGGGGTTCGCACCAACGCCACTTATTATGAAAATATCGAACTTGAGGATAAATGGCAGGTCGGCGCATTGAATCAGGGTTGGCGCATGATCACAGAGCAACTTAATCGTGAGCGTCTCAGCCTGGTGAATCATGGTCCCTGCGAATTACTGTACGAGCAGGTGGCGTCATGGGCAGCGCGCATGGACGCTGGTAATGGCGCCGGCAAGGTCATCGACCTACCCTGGGTTCGAACCAACCTGGCGAAGGTCAAATCCGGTCTGGAGGTGCTACGCCTGGTCTGCTTCAAGCAGGCCTGGAGCATGAGCCATTCGAATCTTGGCATGGATGAGGCCTCTGCCGCAAAGATCTATGGCTCGGAGTTTTTTGTCGAGGCCTGGCGCTTATTACTGGAGATCGTTGGCCAGACAGGCGTGCTGTGCAGCGATTCCGAAGGAGCCGTACTGAAGGGCTCTCTGGAGCACCGTTATCGCTCCGGTTCAGTATTAACGTTTGGGGGCGGCACCAACGAGGTGCAGCGCGACATCGTGGCCGCCGCTGGCCTACTCATGCCACGTTATCGCTAAGGGAGACAGATCATGGATTTTGCACTAACGGAAGAACAGCAGGACGTACAACAGCTGGCCGCCAAAATTCTGGCACAGGAAGTGACCGTTGATCGACTCAAAACGGTTGAAGCAGGCAAAGAGCGCTTTGACGAGGCACTATGGCAGCAACTGGCCGAGGCCGGGCTCCTGGGCGTGGCGATAAGCGAGACTTATGGCGGCATGGGGTATGATTTCGAAACATTGTGCCTGCTGATTGAGGAGGTCGGCAAGACTGTTGCAGCTGTGCCTGTTGTGCCAGTACTGGCCAGTGCCGCACTCACCGTGCAACAGTTCGGCGCCGCGCAACACTGTGACCGCTGGCTGCCCGGCGTTGCGCGCGGTGAGCAGCTGCTCACCGCTGCCTTGACCGAACCGGGTGCCGATGACCCCAGCCACCCCACCACACGCCTGGAACAGAGGGGAGACGCTTGGACCCTGCACGGTGAGAAAAACATGGTTGTCTGCGCAGACAGGGCCGACGCTGTACTGCTAACCGCTAAACTGGACAACGAGCTGGTCCTGCTGGCGATCAATCCTGGCGCAGCCAATGTGGAACTCATTTCGCAGCATGTCACTAGCGGCGAACCTCAGTTCAGTATCGTGCTAGACGGAGTCACTGTCGTTCAAGAGGACATCATTGCGCGCGGTGCCGATGCCAGCTGTGCGACACGGTCACTGCTACAGCACACACTCGTCGCCAACAGCGTAATGACTCTGGGTGTGACCGACACCATGCTGTCGATGACTGCCGCCTACACGTCTCAGCGGGAACAATTCGGTCGCCCTATTGCGACCTTTCAGGCGGTGTCACACCGCGCGGCAGATGCCTACATCGATGTACAAAACCTGCGCCTGGCCACGCAACAAGCCGCCTCACTGCTCAGTGCGCAGCTGGACGCCACAGAGGCGGTGACCATTGCCAAGATCTGGGCCTGTGATGTCGCTCACCGGGTCAGCCAGTCGGCACAGCATTTACACGGCGGCATAGGGGTTGATCGCGATTACCCCCTGTTCCGCTTTTGCCTGTGGGCCAAGCAGTTGGAGCTGACCCTTGGCGGCGGTAACAGCTACCTCACCGCACTGGGCGACGCCATTGCAGAAGGCTTCAAACAGCGCGAAGGCCTCGGTTAACAACTGATGCCCCCACGCTCTGATCGAAAACATGCTACGGGGCGTCATTAGCGATTAGGAGAACACATGCAGTTCCGATCATCAGACATCAATACTATGGATACCCATCGCCGGGCAGCCTTTGTCAATTCACTGTCGGGCTTTAAATCAGCCAATCTGGTGGGCACCGCCAATGCGCAGGGCCATACCAATGTGGCGATTATGAGCTCCGCCGTGCACCTTGGATCGAACCCGCCTCTGCTGGCCCTGGTGATACGCCCCGGTGAAGAGGCGCGCCATACGCTAAACAACATCCTCGATATCGGATGCTACAGCCTCAACCATGTCACGCCGGATATCATTGAGCAGGCTCATCAAACCGCAGCGCGCTATCCGGCCGATGTGTCGGAGTTTGATGCGACAGGGCTTACGCCCGTCTGGGTGGAGGAATTCGGCGCGCCGATGGTTGCCGAGGCCGGTATCAAACTCGGCCTTTGCCTGCGTGAACATCAGGTGCTAGCCATTAACGGCACCCACCTGATCATTGGCGAAGTAGTATTGGCCGATGTGCCCTCCGCATGGATTCTCGAAGAAGGCGCTGTTAATCTGTCGCTTGCGGGCAGCGTCGCCCTGAGCGGCCTGGACACCTATTGGCAGGCGCGCGCCCTAAAACGCATGGCCTACGCAAAACCCGACGTGCCCCCCCGGGCTTTAACCCGCAGTGACAGGCCTGAGAAACACGCACCGTGATATCGCCAAACCCAACAGGAGAAACACTATGAACATCACTGTAGACACCGATATGATGCGCGCTGCAGAAGAAGGCAGCGCCATGCTTGAGCGTATTGAAGCCCTGCAACCGATGCTGCTTGCCAATCAAGAATTGGCGCGCACTGAGCGGCGGGTCCCACAGGAAAATATTCAAGCACTGCAGCAGGCAGGGTTTTTCCTGGCGCTGCAACCGACGCGATGGGGCGGCCACGAGCTCGATCCGCAGGCGTTCTTTCGTATGCAGTTGGCGATTGCCGAGAGCTGTATGTCAACGGCCTGGGCCAGTGGCATAGTCGCAGTGCATGCGTTTCAGATTGCATTAATGGACGAGCGCGCCCAGCAGGACGTCTGGCGCGATGACATCCATACACGGATCTCCTCCTCCTACGCCCCGATGGGCAAGGTTGAAGTGGTGGACGGTGGGTTCCGGTTCAGTGGACGCTGGGGCTGGAGCAGTGGTTGTGATCACTGCAGCTGGGCGCTGCTCGGGGGGATACTGCCGGACGGCACCTACCGCACGTTCCTTGTGCCTGAGAGTGATTATTGCATTGAAGACACCTGGCACTCCATGGGCCTGCAGGGCACTGGATCCAATGATGTCGTGGTAGAAGACGTTTTTGTACCGGACTATCGGACCCACAAGCAGTCTGACGGATTCGAGGGTACCAACCCCGGCGTCGATGACAACAGTGCGACGCTGTATCACCTGCCCTGGGCACAAATATTTATTCGCGTGGTTTCTACACCTGCCATTGGCGCTTCCAGCAAAGCGCTTTCCCTGTATACCAATCTCGTCAAGGGCAAGGCCAGCGGCGATATCACCAAGCTTTCACAGGATACCGGCACACAGATGCGCATTGCCGCGGCAAAAAACAGCATAGAGGAAATGAGCACCGTAATGATGGCAAACTTCGATGACATGATGAGTGCCCTGCGCGCAGGAGAGAGGATCACATTGGAGGACCGCATCCTTTACCGCTACCAGGCATCGCTGGTGATAGAAAAATCTATCGAGGTGGTAGACTCATTGTTTTCCTCCGCTGGCGGTTCCTCCGTTTTTCAAGGCAGTGCCATCCAGCAGTGCTTTCTGGATATCCATACGGCCAGGGCGCATGTCGCCAACAACCCTACAGCATTCGCCAGAAACCTCGGTGCTGTCGCGCTTGGTGCTGACAACTCGGACTATTTTATCTGAGCGACTTGCTACAGTAATCTTCAAACTCTATTTTGCGTTAGCAGGGAGGGGGTTAGCCCCCCTGCGGCCTCCACTGGTCAATTCCTCAGCTTGACCTGTCTGCTGTGTGTTGCTGATCTGGCTCATTCGAGCCCGATCACTTATTCACTGGTCGCGGGAGCGCTTTGCGGGCACATACTCCTGCTTTGACGTGTACCCCAGTGCCAGGCTGTAGCGACTGACGCGGATGGCGAATATGGCAACCTCAGCATTACTCAAAAGACCTGCAAGTGTAGCGTTTCGCAACAGCAGCCCATGGGAACCGATATCGCGTTCCTCATTGTCCAGAAGCTCTGCCTGTCCAGTCGCCGTTAGCGCAAGACCTTCTGTATGGTCCTCAATACTGCCTGTTCTATTGTCCCAGAACAACGATACAGCGGGAGTGCGCAGCATATTCTCTACCTTCTCGGTATCGCGCAGCGAGGCCACGTAAATAGCCTGTAAAGAAGCGTCAAACGCATAGGCCATCAGGTGCTGGTAGGGCCTGCCGTCACACATTGTGGCGAGCACAGCTTGCACCTGACGCTCTAGAAATAAGTGAATAGTGGTCGCCAACTCCGGTGTGCTTTTCCAGATTTGGCCTTCCTCATCCATCGCTACCCCCTTGGTGGTAGTGGCTGTCACCCATCCATGCCTGCGCCGAAGTGCTGCGCCGCCTACTTCGACCAGAAGCGCCACCAGGACCTTTTGGTTTTCGTTTCAATCTCTTTATGACTTTCGGGAACACCATGCTCGGCATACCAACTTTCCCATTCATAGGGTGTCAGGGTTTTGGGTACATACTCGCTCAGCGCCCGTTGCAGTGATTTGCCGCGCAGACTGGTATGTCCGTGCTTACCCTGCGCTTTAAGCATTTTGCGAATAGATGCGTCGTCCACG
>TARA_R110002072_G_scaffold4948_1_pt1 | contig 10443 bp, 10 predicted proteins | sample TARA_R110002072 | Tara Oceans TARA_R110002072 (sample SAMEA4397118) | marine metagenome | biome: Polar Biome; feature: [SRF] surface water layer (ENVO:00010504); material: water (ENVO:00002006), including particulate matter (ENVO:01000060) such as... | depth 5 m | reverse complement strand
GTTGGTAAATGTGAGCGATAAAATATTAAAAGCATCTACTCCAGATTGCATTAAATGTGCAATTCTATAGGTTAAAACTCGTGTTTTACCAGAACCTGCACCTGCAATAATAATCATTGGGCCGTCTTTTTGAATAACTGCCTGCTTCTGTGCTTCGTTTAAAGTATTTAAGTATGTATTCAAGCGTAAATTTTGTATGAATTTGAAAGTGTGAATTTAACCAAACTATTCGTTTTTGAAAAGGAAGATTGCGTGTTTTTATACACAACTTATTATGATAAAAATTCGTCTTAAAACCCGAATAACAAAATATTCGTCTTAAAACCCGAATTATTGATTATTCGTCTTAAAACCCGAATATTAATGTTATATTTGTAAAAAACATTTTTAATGACCAGTATTTTAACAGGAGATATTATAAATTCGAGAGAAGTTGATTCTAATGAATGGCTTCCTTTAATAAAAAATGCTTTTCAAACTATTGGAGCATCACCCAAAATATGGGAAATTTATAGAGGTGATAGTTTTCAAATTGAAATTGAAAATATTGAAAATACGCTACTATTTGCAATAAAACTGAAAGCAACTCTAAAGAAAATAAAAAATTTAGATGTAAGAATTGCTATCGGAATTGGAGATAAAAACGACAACTACAAAAATATTACTGAAGGAAATGGAGAGGCTTTTATTTATAGTGGATTGGCTTTTGATACGCTATTAAAAAAACAAAATTTAGCAATTACATCTTCAGATAAAGATTTTGATGCCGTATTTAATACTTCTTTAGCACTTGCATTATTAACAATGGATAACTGGACTGTAAATTCTGCAGATTTTGTCTTAAAATATTTAGAGAATCCAAATACGACACAAAAACTGATTGCAAAAGGATTAAAGATTTCAGAAAGTAGCGCAAGTGAACGTAGAAAAAGAGCAGGTTTAGATGAAATTATGCAGTTAGAAAAACTCTACAGAGAATTAATCAACCAAAAAATAAACCAATAAATATGTTGATATTTTTAAAGTTTTTATTGGCACATATTTTAGGAGATTTTGTTTTTCAGTCAGAAAAATGGGTAAAAGACAAAGAAGAAAAGAAAGTAAAATCTACAAAACTATACGTTCATATTGCTGTTCACGCTGTTTTATTATTGTTGATATTACAAGTTGATTTGCAAAAATATTGGGCAGGATTTTTACTAATTGTTATTTCTCATTATGTAATTGACTTGCTAAAACTATACTTTCAAAAGAAGAAAACAAAACGAGTTTGGTTTTTTATAGATCAAATTTTACATATTTTTATGTTGATTGTTGCCACTTGTTTTTATACTGATTTTTCGTTATCAACTTTAAACATCATCAACGAAGAAAATTTATTATTGTTGATATTTTTATTGCTCGTAGTTTTTGTTGCTGCAATTATCATTAAATTAATTATTACACAATGGAATCCTGAAAAGAAAAAAGAAAACGACGATTCTTTGGCAAAAGCTGGTCAATATATTGGGATCCTAGAAAGGCTATTTGTATTCACTTTTGTAGTTACAAACCATTGGGAAGCTATTGGTTTTTTGTTGGCAGCAAAATCGGTTTTTAGATTTGGCGATTTAACATCATCTAAAGACAGAAAACTAACCGAATATATTTTAATTGGAACTTTATTGAGTTTTGGGTTAGCGATACTTTTAGGAGTTTTATATTTACAAACTTTAAAATTACTATCATAAAATGGAAGACACATTCTTGGAGGGTATCGCCTATATTTTACCTGCAGCAGTTACTGGTTTTGTAGCTTATTATATGTTTAATGGGTTTATAAAAAGCCAAAATTCGGAAAGAAAATTAGAAATATTAGCTGCAAAAAGAAAAGATTCTTTACCCATAAAATTGCAAGCTTATGAGCGTCTTTTATTATTTTGTGAGCGTATAAATCCTGTAAAAATGCTGCTTCGTATTCAGCCTTTATCAACAAATACAACCGAATATCTACAGCTTTTAATTGCGAATATAGAGCAAGAATTTGAGCATAATTTGGTGCAACAAATCTATATTTCTGATGATAGTTGGACAGCCATTTACGCAGCAAAAAGTGCAGTTATCAATAAATTAAAACAAGTTGCAGAAAACTCAAGTTCTGCAAATGAATTGCGTGAAAATGTTTTAATTGATTATTCTAAAACCTTACCACCAACAGAAACTGCGATTGCTTATATTAAAAATGAAGTAAAAAAACTTTTATAAAATCAAAAAGCTCTCTTTTACAGAGAGCTTTTCTTATTTATGAATATATAAACTCATAAAAAACGGGGGAATCTTTTATGAATACAATAAAATTATAAATTTATTTTTAAACCTAAATTGTAGTTTCTTCCACGAGTTGTAAAACCTGCAATTTCTTGAAAATCTTCATTAAAAATATTGGTTACACTTCCGTAAAAAGTAACTTTATTTTCTAATAAACTATGGTTTATGAAAAAATCTACCAAACTGTAAGAAGCCAAATCTACATTTCCAAAATCTTTTGTTTCATCAACAAATCTGTAACTTAAAGAAGTAAATGTTTGTGGAAATAAATTATAATCTGCCTTAATAAAAAATTTGTTTTGAGGAATTTTTAACAACAAATTTTCATCTCTATCTATATAGGTGTAATTTGCTAATAAATTTAATTTCTGAGACGCTTTGTAAGAAATTTCAGTTTCTAAACCTTTGGCAGAAAAAGTTCCTAAATCATTAATGGTCTGATAAGTTGCTGGATCATACCCTATTTTATTAGTTTCTTCTCTATAAAAATAGGTTGCACTTAGGTTGATTTTATTACCTAAAGCTACATCAAAACCACCTTCTACAGTTACATCTTCTTCTGGCAATAATTCGTCTAAAGTTGGCAATTTTGTAAAAATTTCTGACAAAGTTGGTGCTATAAAAGCAGTACTGTAAGATGCAAAAACCTTAATATCATTTTCTGCAATTTTAAAATTGTAAGAAGGGTTTACATCAAATACAAAATTGTTTCCATATTCACTATGTATATTTAAACGAGTTCCTGCACTTATATTAAAGCCAGCTTCCGAAAAATAATTTACAGACACATAAGGATCATAAAAATGCTGTTTTCCTGAACCTTCTTCAATAGTACTATAAGAAGTTTTTTGAATCATGTCTTGAAACTGTGATGTAAAACCAACTAAAAAAGAAAGTTGATCATTGAATTTATAATTATTATAAACATCAAAACCATACACTTCTCCATAGAAAAAATCATTAGAAGGCGTTTCATTTCTATCAATTTCAGTCAAGAAAGTTCTTATTTTTAATTCACCATTTTTGTAAGAATAATCTGCATTTACTCCTACTCTTTTTTGAACGCTTTTTGAGTTATTATCTTTATCAGCAGGAATACTTGCAAAGGTTACTGGATCATAATCAAAACCATCAAAATCTGTAGAAAATTCATCATAACTAGATAATAAACCTATTTTTAATTTATCATTTACAGCATAATTAACTTTTAACAAAACATTTTGTCTTGAAAAATTATCTTCTTCAAAAGCGGTATTTGTTGTGCTTTCTGCAGCAGACAAACCACTAGAACCATTAGCATTTAACCCTAATAAATAATCTACTTTACCTAAAGTACCATTAAAATTAAAGTTCGTAGAAAATTCTTCACCAGAAAACTTATTGTTTTCACTCGATGAATTTGTGCCAATAGAAGTTGTAAAAGTTCCTGCAAAACTATCTTTCGAAGATTTTTTTAAGATGATGTTGATAACACCTGTTGCTGCTCCTGAACCATACAATGTAGATGATGCTCCCTTTAAAACCTCAATACTTTCTATTTGATTAATATCTATTTGACGTAAATCGAAATCGCCATTAAAAGAAGATGGGTCATTTACATTTACACCATCAATTAAAATAGCTACTTGTCTATTTCGTCCACCTCTAATATAATAACCTAAATTTTGACCTTTTGTACTAAAATTACCATTAATTTCTACACCAGGAACGTCATTCAATAAGTCTACAACTGTTTTTCCTTGATTATTTTCGATAGTTTCTTGTGTAATTTTGTACACAATTTTACCAACATTTTTTTTATTGGTTTCAAATTTTGTAGCGGTTACTACAACTTCATTTAAAGATTCTATTTTCTCTTTTTCTTGTTGAGAAAATACATTTGTGCTCAAAAAATTGCACGCCAAAACACTAACAATTAAAAACTGTTTTTTCATTTTAATGATATAATTTAAAGTTTGCCTTTTGCTTATGCAAAAAACAGTAATGTTTATTCCATAATTTTTATGGAACCTAAATTATTCAGGTAAATTTTGTGTACGAATAGAAACAATAAGTACATAAACTTTTATCCCAAAAGTTATAACTTGTGATTTAGGGCAGGTCTCCTGACTTATTTTATGTTATTTCACCTTCCCAACAATAAATTGTCAGTGGTATAAGAATAAATAACATCCTCAATTGAGGTGCTGAAAAAAAAATCCAGCATAAACTTACAGTTGTGGGAACAGTTCTGGCTTTTTACCAGATTCCCTTTTAATTCAATGTTAAAAAAATAACATCAAAACCAAAAATCGATGCAAATATATATGCAATCTTATAAACAATCTAATAAAATTACTTCTAAATTTTATACCTTTAAACTCTGAAATTTTGATACAATTATGAGGATAGAAAATGAACTAAAATTAGGTTTTAAAGATGTAATGATTCGTCCAAAACGATCTACTTTAAAATCGCGTTCGCAAGTAAGTTTAGAAAGAGAATTTAAATTTTTACATAGTGATGTTGTTTGGTCTGGAATACCAATAATGGCAGCAAATATGGATACTGTTGGTACTTTTGAAATGGCAAAAGCATTAGCAAAACATAAATTATTTACAGCAATTCATAAACATTATTCTATTGAAGAATGGCGAAATTTTGCCACAAATTCATCCGTAGAAATTTTAAAAAATATTGCTGTAAGTACAGGAACTGGAAAAGAAGATTCGCAAAAAGTTGCGCAAATTTTATCAGAATTTCCGCAAATAAATTTTATTTGTGTGGATGTTGCTAACGGATATTCTGAACATTTTGTGAATTTTGTAAAGAAAATGCGTAAAAACCATCCAAAGAAAGTAATCATTGCTGGTAATGTAGTTACAGGAGAAATGGTAGAAGAACTTTTATTGGCTGGAGCAGACATTATAAAAGTAGGTATTGGACCTGGTTCTGTTTGTACAACTCGTGTAAAAACGGGTGTTGGTTACCCACAATTATCTGCAATTATAGAATGTGCAGATGCTGCTCATGGAATGGGTGGACAAATAATTTCTGATGGTGGTTGTAAAATTCCTGGAGATTTATCGAAGGCTTTTGGAGGAAGTGCAGATTTTGTAATGTTAGGAGGTATGTTGGCTGGACACACAGAAAGTGGTGGAGAATTAATCGAAAAAAACGGAGAGAAATTCAAAGCTTTTTACGGAATGAGTTCTGAAACTGCCATGAATAAACATTCAGGAGGTGTTGCAAATTACAGAGCTTCTGAAGGTAAAACTGTAGAAGTGCCTTTTAAAGGTGATGTTGAACATACAATCATCGATATTTTAGGTGGAATTAGATCTACTTGTACGTATGTTGGCGCAAGCAGATTAAAAGAATTGACAAAAAGAACCACTTTTATTAGAGTTCAAGAACAAGAAAATCAAGTTTATAACTAATGAAAAACTCAAAAATTTTATTCTTTTTATCGATTTTATCAATTTTAATTTCTTGTAAAAAAGAAGTTATTAAAGTTGATGAAAAAAATCAACCTGAAAGTAATATTAAATATGCAAAAGGGTTTGATATTGTTGATGAAAATGGAGTTAAAAAGTTGATTATAAAATCTGCATATCAAAATTCCGATGAAATTTTTGAGTATATCATTCAAAATAAAAGTGACCAAAAAGAGCAAATTGAAAACACCCTCTTTACTCCTATTCAAAAAATTGTGGTGACTTCTACAACACATATTCCAATGGTTGAGTTATTAAATGAAGAAACTGCTATTGTTGGTTTTCCATATGCTAAATATGTTTCATCATCAAAAACTAGAGTTTTAATTGATGAAGGAAAAATTCAAGAAATAGGAAAAGAAAGTTCGCTAAACACAGAAATTTTATTGGATTTACAACCAGAATTAGTGGTTGGTTACAGTGTTTCTTCTGCTGATAAATCTTTAACAACCATTCAAAAATCAGGCATAAATGTGATTTATAATGGAGATTGGCTGGAAGAAACTCCTTTAGGAAGAGCTGAATGGATTAAATTTTTTGGGGTTCTGTTTGATAAAGAAAAACAAGCAGACAGTATTTTTAAAGTGATAGAAGCCAATTATTTAGAAGCGAAACAAATCGCTTTGAAATCGGCAAAAAAACCAACTATTTTATCAGGTGCAATTATGAGTAAGGATATTTGGAATTTACCTGCTGGAGAAAGCTTTGTTGCTCAATTTTTAATAGATGCAAATCTAGACTATTTATGGAAAAATACAGAAGGAAAAGGAAGTTTGTCTTTGAGTTTTGAAAGTGTTTTTGACAAGGGTCAAAATGCCGATTATTGGATTACTCCTGGTTATTTCTCATCAAAAGAACAACTTTTAAATAGTAATGACATCTATAAGAAATTTAATGCTTTTCAAAACGATAAAATCTATACACCAATCCTTAAAAAAGGAAAAACAGGTGGCGCAATTTATTACGAATTAGCAGGAACTAGACCAGATTTGGTTTTAAAAGATTTGATTAAAATTACAAATCCTGAATTATTACCTAATTACGAATTTACGTTTTTTGAAAAAATGAAATAATTATTGCTGTTGCTCTTGCTCTTGTTGCTTTTTCAATATATCAGTTTCACTTTCATTCTTATCAGATTTTTTTTGATGCTCTAAAGAAGGTAAAGAAGCAGTTAATTTATCTTTTTTAAACGTTGTTTTATTATCAATATTTTCGCTGTCTTTTCTTGATGTCATCTTTATTTATTTTTAGCCTCATTCACTCTTTTTTCTAAAGCATTTGCTCTCAAATATAAGAAAAGAGGAAAGGTAAAGGCGATTGCAATTAAAAATGTAAACGGAATTAAAACCCACCAATATTTAATTTTTAAGCGAAGAGATTCAGGAATCATAAAAGCAAAAAACGTAAATACAACCACTGTTAAATCTGCTCCAAAAGATTTACCAGCAAAATTTTGTTGAGCATCATTAAGGAAACCAACAAAACTTGCATTTTCAACTGTGTTGAAATACTGGATATTATAATACCAAGTGTAGCAAATTCCTAAAATTGATAATAGTAAGTAGAGATGTTTAAGTTTCAAAAGGAATTATTTTATTTCGTTTAAATCTTGTTTCCCAATAATGGTCATAATTTCTACAACATTATTTATAATTTTATAATAAATACTATCAGTACCACAAACACAACGTCTGTAACCTATTTTAATAAAATCAACAGATTCAAAAGAAAAAGGACGTTCAGCAATAATATCGAAATATTCAAAAAAAGAATTGAAATATTTGTCAGCTTGATGTATTCCAAATTTTTTAACTCCATATTGATGAATTCTGATTAAGTCTTCTTTAGCTATATTACTTAATTTATAATTCGCCATTTAACAAAAACTTTGATTCAGCTAAAATTTGTTCTTTAGTTTGATCTGTAAAACCACTTTTTTCTGCGAGTGCAATCTTAGAACCAATCCAATCTATTTGTCTTTGCTGTTTTCTTGCTTGTCTAATTAAATCATTAACCAATTCACTTTTGCTTGAATATTCATTAGAATCTACTTGAGATTTTAACCATTCATCATTAGGTTTTGTGAAAGAAATACTTTGTCTTGCCATAAGGTTCTATTTTGATGTAAAATTACACCAATAAAACGTTTTTTCAAAATTTTGTAGTTTTTTTGCAAAGTCATTTTTTTTAACAACGTAAATCTCCATTCAAAATTTTATATATCGAAACTTGAACAAATCTGAATAAAATACCTTAAAGATTTTTTAAATCTTGCAAAAGTAATTATTAAAACAACTTCGTCTGATTTTCATCATCAATTCTCTTTTGTTCTGCTTTCTTTCTGGCTATCGATTTTTGCAAAGCAATTTTTGCTTTTTCTTCTGCTGATAATTCTTCTGAAACAGGTTTTTTAAATTCAGGAACATCAATGGGTAATTTATCTTCAATCACTTCTTCATCCACAACTTCAATTTCTTCTGGAGTTTCTTCTTCTGGCTCTTCAAAAGGTAAAGATTCTAACAAATTAACTTGTTTAATTTTATCGGTTGTTAATTGATTTCCTAAAGCTTTTATTCCTTTTACAGCTATAAATTCCTCAAAATTAACTTCTTCATTTTCTAAACTTCTTTTAGAAAACTGAACTTCTGCAACAGGTCTATAATCTGTAGCTACAATCTCTAATTGACTTTTTGGATGATCAGAAATAAACTCCTCCTCCTTTTCTGTGGTTTCAATTAAAAAGCGTTTTACATAATAACGCTCTTTTTCTCCATCAAAATAAATAGCAGAAATAGGTTTATTTGGTTTCCATTTTTCCAACACAATCATATCATCCTCAAAATGCATTGCCAAGTTTGGTTTTACTGCTTTTGCTTTTCCACTCTGTGTGATAATTAATAATTTATCTTCTGCTCTAAATTCGCCTAACAATTCGCCTCTTTCATCAACATTTAAACGTTGCACAGCATCATCAAACCAAATTTTACGTGGTTTTAATGTTGAAACTCCTTCGCTTTTAAAATCGACAGATTTAATACTATATTTTGTGATTCTATTTCCTCTAACAGCTCTACCTTTTACAGCCAAATCTGCAAAATCAATATCCCATTTCAATTTCTTAACACTACCAACTGCTCTTAAATTAATAGTAACTACTTCTGCTTCTCCATTTGGATTTGCAGAAAAATAATGCACAATAGAGTTTTTACTTCCATTGGTTAAATCGTACTCTTTATCACGAGTCATAGATGTTACGTTAAAACGTTTCATATAACTTGCGCCTCTTGCTCCATCTCTGTAAATATAGTTGTAAACAGTACGTTTATCTTTCTTTTTAAATACAGCAACGTGAATAATATCTTTACCAACAAAAGTTTTTGCATCCACTTTAGTGACCATCATTCCACCATCTTTTCTAAAAATAATAATGTCATCAATATCAGAACAATCTGTAACAAACTCATCTCGTTTTAGAGATGTTCCAATAAAACCTTCTGCCCTATTTACATACAATTTTGCGTTATTCATAGCAACTTTACTAGCTACAATATCATCAAAAATTCTAATTTCTGTTTTACGTTCTTTTCCTGCTCCATACGTTTCTTTTAAACGTTTAAAGTAATCAATTGCGAATTCAATTAAATTGGCTAAATGATTTTTAACCACTGCAATTTTATCTTCTAAACTTTCTAAAAATTGTTTGGCTTTATCAATATCAAATTTCGATATTTTCTTAATACGTATTTCTGTTAAACGTGTAATATCTTCTTCTGTAACTGGTCTTTTAAGATGTTTAATATAAGGTTGCAATCCTAAATCGATTGCTTTAATAACACCTTCCCAAGTTTCTTCTTCTTCAATATCTCTATAGATTCTATTTTCTATAAAAATTCTTTCTAAAGATGAAAAATGCCATTGTTCTTCTAATTCATTTAACTGAATTTCTAATTCCTTTTTAAGTAAATTAACAGTTAAATCTGTGGAGTGTTTCAGCATTTCTGAAACGCCTACAAAAACAGGTTTATTATTTTCAATTGTACACGCTAAAGGCGAAATTGAGCTTTCGCAATTTGTAAACGCATACAAAGCATCAATACTTTTATCTGGTGAAACATTTGGTGGTAAATGCACCACTATTTCTACTTCAGCAGCAGTATTATCTTCAATTTTTTTAATTTTTATTTTCCCTTTTTCATTGGCTTTTATAATACTGTCAATTAAAGAAGTTGTGGTGGTTCCAAAAGGAATTTCATTAATAACCAACGTCTTTTTATCTAATTGCGAAATTTTTGCACGAACTCGAACTCTTCCTCCTCTTTTTCCGTCTTTATATCCTGTAAAATCTGCAATACCTCCTGTTAAAAAATCAGGAACAATTTTAAAACTTCTCCCTTTTAAATATTTTATGGAAGCATCAATTAATTCAATAAAATTGTGAGGTAATATTTTGGTTGATAACCCTACTGCAATTCCTTCTGCTCCTTGTGCCAGTAATAATGGGAATTTTACAGGTAAATCAATTGGCTCTTTTCTACGACCATCATAAGACATTTTCCAATCCGTAGTTTTTGGATTAAAAACAACATCCAAGGCAAATTTAGACAAACGTGCTTCAATATATCTTGAGGCTGCAGCTCTATCTCCAGTCAAAATATTT